>Ga0209676_1000773_pt1 | contig 42735 bp, 57 predicted proteins | sample AraplaCvi_mLB_r2_FD_184282 | JGI IMG/M metagenome (GOLD analysis project Ga0209676, IMG submission 184282) | Arabidopsis root microbial communities from North Carolina, USA - plate scrape MF_Cvi_mLB_r2 (SPAdes) (version 2) | ecosystem: Host-associated > Plants > Roots > Endosphere | place: USA... | reverse complement strand
TTTTTAGTCTCGGTAAACATCTCCTTAAAATTAAGGACATCTTTTTCAAGCGATTTGATGCTTTGCAATACATTATCGTGACGTTTACCGAAGTCCTCTGCAATCTGTTTACTTGTCGCAAATACTTGTCCGTTTTCTTTTACTAATTGAATAATCTTTGTCATATAATTTAATCTCCATTTCAATTTTTAGTATTATGTTCGTTTTATTTTATGTATAAAATCAGGAAGCCTCTCACCTTCCTTGAGCTCTCTGTTATTTGATAACGGTGTTTAATCACCACTATAAAATTGTATGGAGGCTAAATTGTCGCCTTGAGCCGACTTAATCACTTTTAAATCAGGTATTATATGTATTTTTAGCTAATCAAAGCCAAGTAAGTCACAACACTATGACTCAATATGTATTATAGCTCTACGTGCTTATCAAATAACTCAGATACTTTATACAGTAAATCATGCTCCCTAGACTCGACATGATAACCTCCGCAAGCTAACAAATCGTGTAGTTCATCGTAAAAATTATTAACCTGTCGATAAAAGTCATTGTACTCGTCTTCTAGAGTAACAATATCTTTATTCCCGTTATTTCCAGTATTCAAATCAAAATCAGTCAGACCCTCGAATTCATCCTCAAAGAGTACATCAACTAATTTTAAAACACTCTCACGACTTAAAAATTTCTTACTAATTGTTTCATCCAAAAAGTTAATAGCTCCCATAAAATCAGTGTTTCGTAATAGGTCAGTCTTATGTCTATTTTCAAAATAGCAACATTTAATCATTGTAATACTATCACTGTAGACTGTTGTAAATTGTGAATGATCATAGCCATACATGTATTTATGGATATTGACTAATTTAACCGTGTATTCATCTAACATTTGTTTTAATCCGTCTAAATCATCTGCAAATTTACTCAAGAACAACTCATATAACTCATCGTCTTCTTCATCGATAAAGTTCCACAAATCACCTTCTAGACATTGTTTTAGTTCTAACTCTGTATCGTCAGATGTACTAAATAAATCCATAAATGATTCGCCTAGAACTGACTCAACAATAGGTTCCATTCCCTCGCCACCGTTTTGTATAACTACATCAAACAACTCATACGTAGCATCGATAAAACTATCTGCTTCCCATTCAAGACATCCTTTATTACAGTAATGATCTTTACATTTGATTATATTATCAATATAGACTTTATCTGCTTTGTGATTATAAATAATTGAATGTATCTCTCGCAGTCCTTGTATTATATCATCCACGAATGTTTCTAATTGATCAATGTTTAATTGACACTCTTTAAATATAATTTCTGCTTCATCTTTATTTTTAGCAAGTGCATTTAGTTGTTCTATTGTTAAGATTGCTTTTTCAATTGCGTTTAATTTTGTCATAATATAATTTCCCCTTTTTTCCTTTTATATTAAATATGTAAAATTATGTATTACGCTCTGTGAGAGTGATCGAGATTTAATTGTGTATGTCGTTATCTATCCTAATCACTCTCATAAAACGCTTTATGTATAGTTGTAAATCAATTATGTATTATTGCGCTTTTTTATTGTTATATAATAAGCAATTATTTTGGATGCATCTAAAGCTAACTCCAAATTTATTACCCATTTCTAAGAACCATTGCATCTTTGTCCCATGCGCTAGTGTTTTGTATTCCTCACGCAATTGAGCAATAACATCCTTATCTAATCGATTTAGCTTTTCATGCATTTTGCGTCTAGCGCGATTTATTGCTATCTTTTCCAATATAAGATTTTCGATTTTATTGTTAGAACGATCAAAATCCAAGTGGTCGACTTCCAACCCCATCATCTCCCAATTAAAATGATGACCTGATCCAATCGCATATACAGCTCTCGTACAAAGTACATGCACACCTACACTTGATGCAATATCGCCATCATTTACAACGTATGCTAGACAATACTCATTAAAATTAGGATTAGCTACTACCCATTTACCTTTACTCTTGTTCCAAATTCGCCCGTTTTTTAGGTCTGCTGCATAATTACTATAATTCGGGATGTCGTGCAATACCTCTAAATTAATTTCCTCTACATTTACTTTAAACATTTAATCATTCCACCTTTTCCTTTTTTGTTTTCGCTAGTATCTTACTTAGCGTATTTGTCCTTACTGTCTTGCATTTATTTATTATTAATATAATTAACTATCTTAACTTGCATATCCTGACTTATTTGTACGTTAGGCTTATTGAACCACTGACTGATCCAGCTACTTGTACACTCGCAAATCTCAGCTAATTCTTTTGCTCGTATACTCTTTAATCTCATTTGTTTATATAGCTCACATCTTGTTTCAAAATTCATTTCTATTTTTTCACCACTTTTCTTCTTATAGGTCATTGCTATTTATCTTAACGTCTGTTATACTTAAAATAAGGACAACTCTATTCACTTCGTTTAAAAATTAAGTTTAAAAAATATCCCTCTATCACCTTTATAAAAAAGGTCGGGAGCTACTCTGTATAGTAGCAACCCGTTTTAAGGAGAAATTTATCAAAGAGGAATAAGAAAAACGAACGCTCGTTCTCCCTATAAACCATTATCTTTTTAACTGATATTATGTATAAAGCTTGGTATTATTGACTTCATAACCATTTCATTAAATTATGCAAATTTTCTTGACTGTTTCATTTTGTTATGCACCCTTATTTTCTCTACATTCAATTACTCGACTAGTAGATTTTTCGGACTTCTTCTGGCAATCTGTACATCTAATTTGTGTCTTTCTTTTTTGCTGGAATGGTGTATTACAGTCTCGACAAGCAATATGTTTAATTTCTACTTTTTTATCATTTTCACGGCACTTATTACACTTAATCGTCTTGCCTTGTTTTTTAAATACTTCTCCACACTTACATTTACGTGCAGCACCCTTAGCAATTAGATTTTTTTCTAAATTGTTAACAATTACTGCATCCCACAAAATTGATTTATATTCGTGGTTATTTTCATATAAGTATTTAACCAACATATCCGCAACTTCTACCTCATTACTATTTAGTTTAAGTAGCTCATGTTTAATATATCCGATAAGTGCTGCTTGATTATATGTATCTGATTCTTTGATTTGCTTTTTTAATTTGTATTTATTCGTGTCAATTAATGTCTGATACTCCTTAGTTAATTTTTTATCAACCACGATATCCTTATCATTTAATAACACAGTGTAATCAAAATCGCCTTTACAAAAACTAAGATTAGTCATATTCGCTTTATCAAATTGCTTAGAGATTTTATTCACCGTACTATTGTTCCATTCTTCTACTTGATTCTTCTCACCTTCTTTTAGCTTATCTTTTGACTTGTAAACCTTATCTTTTGCGTAACGGAAAAAATGAGGTAATTTAACTGGTTCTTTAACTACTTTAGCTTTACCACGTTTAACTACTTTTACTTCTTTGTAATCAACTAATGACAACAAACGTTTTGCCTTTTCATCTTCGGGTTTGGCTCTCCAAAGAGTTTTTGCAAAGTCGATTTCAGCGTTGTTTCTTGCACATAGTAATCGAACCGCATCTAAATCATCAGCCGTTATTTTACCTTTATTAAATACTTTGCTGATCGAGTTACTGATTACACCGATATTAGCATCAAATGCTTTGTTAAGTGACTCAAATAAGTTGTCGGGATTACCTTCAACTGGCTTACCAACTTTTAAATCATATGAGATTGGATTTAAATCTTTTACGTGACGCTTTGCACATTCAACAAATACTTTATCACTCACTATAGTAAGTTCATCACCATCATTGTCGAATTGAAGAATCTTACTGATTGGGTCATGAACACTTGTATAAATTCCATTTGTAATGAAATATGGATGATTATCTTCTACTACATTTGTGCGTATAGCGTGTTCAACAAATAAGTGAGGTGATCGTAAACAGTCTAATTCATCACCATCATTAAATAGTTTGCAACTTACCTGTTTATTTTCTAATTTACCTTTAACCTTTTTACCTAATAGCTCATCTGCAAATGCAGTGATATCTGGTATTACAAAAACTCGCTTACTTTTTGGAAGTAAAATCTTACCTGCTTTTGCACCATCAACGTAACTTGTCTTTTTATTTTTTATAATATCTTTAACGTGTGGATCATGTAATAAGTCACTATGTAATAATAAAGCTTTATCTAATGGCTTTTTATATTCGTTATGTATGTTAATTCCCATAAAACCTAGAATCGTTGACACTGCTTGTTTTTTAGATTTTAGTAGTTCATCCTTTGACTTACCTAAAATCTTAGTTTTATCAGTAATTTCTTTATCCCATACACGAGTAGCAAGCCCTACATCATCAATGGTTGATTTAGTATTATTTGTGATTAATTCAATTTCATTTACCGTACCCTTTGAACCATCATGCATCTCATATAAAGTTTGTAGCATTTGATAATTCAATTTTACATCCTTGAAGTCCTTACTATCTAAACTCTCATCTGCAACCACGCTAAATTCACAGCCATTTTCGATAAATGCTTTTTTAAATTTATCCCACCCTGTTATTTCACCTTCATTTTTAAAGAACTTCCACATTTTGAATTGTGAGCAGGTTAATATAACTTTAATTTCTTCCTTTTTAATATCCCATACTTTACCCCATGCATCTGTAATCATAGGATTATCAATACCGTACTCTTTTTTTGCATATCCAATAATATCAAACGGAACGACAAGCCCCTTACCGAACGGGTAGCGTACTTGTACATTTTTATCATTCCAGGTAGGTAGACATATCCCTGCACCATCCATATACGGGTTCATAATTGAGTCAACTTTGTCATGTGTGATTTTAAATTTTAAATCGATATGATCTTGATTAATATCTTTAATCTCAAACTCTACGTCTGGTACTACTATTACTTCATTAATATCGAACTTTTTATCCCCCTTAAATCCTTTGTATTCCTCCCAAGGAATAGATGATGAAGCAGCAAGAGCTTTATAGGCAATTAATTTACCTTGCACCATACCTTTAACCGTAATTTCCTCATCATTTTCATCTTTCCACTTTGATTCATATTCATTAATTTCATCGTCTGTTAATCCTGCATAGAGTCTAGGACTAATTTTGTTGTATACAGACTCCCTTACCATAACCAAGCGTTTTTCACGAATCTGTCCAGCAGAGCTAAATGCGTATATGAACTTTTCACCTTTATATAGGAAGCCGTTTTTTAAGATTTGACGCATAATCTCACGATGGAATACTTCTACAATAAAAACATCCTTAGTTAATTCATTTGTTTTTACATCTAACGCTCGTGTGAATGAAGACTCAAATTGATTAATTAATTTTGAAGGTGTTAAGTTATCTTCGGAAAGAACACGTGTAAATAGTTTATCGCTATTCTTTTTACCGATTTTATTTTTTAGTTTTTCTTTAACCTCTTTTATTGATTTACACTTCAACTTCTTTAGTTTTTTAATTAGTTCATCTCCAACTTTAAAAAGTTCATTATTTAAACTTTTTAAATCCTCATGATAAATTTCTCGTAAATCTTCATCACTATTCATACAACCTTCAAAAACTAAGTCTTCAAGTTTACTATTTAACGATTCAATTTCTCCTGATAATTTGTTGAGGTAATTTATTTCCGATTGTAATCTATTTTCTTTTTCTGCGAATAAATCTGTAGTGTCCACCGAATATAATTTGATTTGATTAGTTTGCATTGTCAATATAAATTCCTCCATTTTCCTTTTTTCGTTTATTAACTCACCTACAACTTGTTAGTGAGTGATTTTATGTATTTTTATATTTAATATGGTAAAGAATAGTCAACACTTTTGAGATTGTAAGTATCACTACAATTAGCTTTCAGCAAATTGAGTTCTACTAACAACTAAAAACTGTTGCCTTCGCCATATTCATTATTGAATGCTCCCTATTCGGTCACATTAAACAATGAATCTGTCGTATTATTTTTATGTATTTATTTTTTCTTGGGGCTTATTTCACTATACTTTTAATATATAAATAATTTAGTAGATTCTGCCCCACTACTAATACAATTCATTAATGACTATGTAATTTTTATCCCTATTCGGATTAATTTCACCGTTTTCTAAAATTCTGCGTTTATCACGTTTAGTCTTAGATACTGCAAATGGCAACTTTAACTGGTCACGTAAAATGGATTCTAAGGTTTTTGGATTTAACTTTTTAGTCCGATAATCTACGTTTGTTTCTATCGTCACTAGCTGATTTAGTATGATATTAGATAAAACACGTTGTTCTTCATCAAACATTTTCTTACCTACTAATGCTTTAATTGTTATGTATAATGTATCTACTTCAAGATGTGAAGGAACATTTTTAATTAATTTAGATGTATCAAATGTATTTTGAAGTCCTAACCAACTTAACTGAATCTTTATGTATGCAAATAAATCTTTACCTTCATAATCACCGTATCCATTTTGATAGTAATTGACCATTTGTTCTGCAAATTCTTTATCCTTGTACAAACGATTAATACCATCTATATTGGCTCTCCATTGGTTCATTTCATCCAATACAAATAAAGTATTCGGTACTTTGAGGTGATCATTCTTATACTTAGCTTGAAATTTATTTACATTACTTTTAAATTCATTGACAAATTCAAGTTGCTTATCGTATTGATAATAAATTTTCTTCTGGAAGTTTTTCATGTTAAATGTAGGAATGTACAAATTAACCTCTTTTGCATTCTTAATATCTATCCTACATCTTCCAACTTCTTGAATGAATGTTACCTCGTCATAAGCCATGACTACCACATGCTTCAATCTGTTATCGATAATGTTGACTCCATTATCTAAATGCTTTGTACAGATATAAACTTTTTCTTCAAATTGTTCATTTTTAATGTGGTTAGTTGAAGTTTTACTATGTGTAAATATTGCGTCAATTTCAGCTTCTTCAAGTGACCTCCTTATGTAATCCCCACTTTGTTTACTTGTTACAAATATCAGCCATTTATCGTCCGTCTGGTCATTGATAATAAGCTGAACGATGTCCTTAGACTTTGTAAAGTATCGAGGATTTAAATAACTAAAATCCGATCCAGTGGAATAGGAATACAATTCGTTATACGTTTCTTTCTTTATATGCGGTATTAAATCATTGATTGTCCCACTAATTAAAACCTTTATGGTATTGCTTAATTTGCCATCAATTAATACTTTTTTGCTTAAAAAAGTCTTGTGATTGAAAGCCGTATCAATACAGAAATAATGTGCTTCGTCCATGACTATGTACTTGAATGATGACAAATCGTATTCACCATAATTCAAAAACGATTCTAACCGTTGATAATTTAATATATGGACATTCCCAAATATTTCACGTTCATTTAGTTTTGCCTCTTCTTCCTTATTTTGGGGTAGCTTTTCCCCTCTTAGCTTGAGTAAGTCATACTTCACCTGCTTATTCAATTTCCTACGATTACATACGTACAATAGCTTTTCATGAAGCAGTAAGGATGGCACAATGACATTAAATACAAAATGTGTCTTACCTGTACCTACCTGACTGTAGAGTAACGCTATATCGCCACCTTTCCATTTTTTGTATTCTTCTTTTACTACTTCTGATACATACTCCACTTTCAATTTTTTAACTATAACTAATTCCTCCTTCTTCTCCTTTTACCTTTTTTTAGATGATATAAGGGAATGTAATATAAAATGTGTAGATTATATTACCTTAATCTATTTACACCCACTCAAAATCATGGTAAGATTGCTTCAGCAGCAAATCTTATACCTATGAATCTATCATACTACTCCTTTCTTTCGAGTGGTTAAATTTGACTTTAACACCTTGCATATGTAAAAGCAAGGTTATTTGTCGTTGTTTTTTAATTTTTTTAAGTTTCTCATATACTATCCCCTAATCGTTTTATTTGAATATGATCAATGCGAAATGCTAACATAATTGTAATATAAGTTGTAAAGGATTGATTATGTATGACTGAAAAACTTAATATCAATGCAGTTAATAATGATGAGCATCTAGCATTGAAAAACCTACTTGATGATATTTCTGATGATGAGTTAGAAATTGCTAAAAAGTACATTGAAGCATTAGTGCAAGTTAGCAAGAAATCTGAAAGTAAACCCAAAGAATGATCTCATCCTTTTTATTTTGCATTTTTTATCTATCCAAATAATAATAGTAAATTATCCGAGTAGCTAGTCGGGCTACTAAAATTTTTACAAATCACCTTTCACCACTTGTGAAGAAATTAGGAGTCCCCAATTTTGGGTTTTCCTAAAGTTTCACTGTTCCACTCAGGAACCTCGGATTGAAATTGTAATCGCCCTTACCGATATCTTTCATTCATATAATAATGCGAAACTATCCAATTATCTAGTGAGATCGTAAAATAAATTTTAAAAATACATATTTTACTCAAACTAGTAAATCATGTTATTATATTATCAATAGAGAAGGGGATTTATTCCCCTTCGACTACTTGCGACTTTTCTTCTTGCGTTTTGCCGACGGTTGGGAAGAAAGACTGCTTTTTGCTTGAAATGACAATATGTTATAGTCCTTTTTTATTAAACGAGAAGGTTATAAGCATCAATCGACTGCAAATCATTGAATAAATCGCTCATAACTTTCTCAAACTCTTCTTTATTTTCAATTTCTAAATGACTAGAGTAATATTGTTCGAGTTCTTTTATTTCTTCACTCATACTTCTACAGCCAACTCTTCTACTACAGTGTCATAAATTTTAATCACTTCTAAGTTTGTACTAATTAAATTTTCATCATCTGTAAAGATGAAGTCGCTGATTGTAATATTACTAGGAGTAAAAAACTGCTCGATTTGATCACTTGCATGGTCTGGACTATAACCACATACATTGAAAAAATTAAATGCAAAATAGAATTCTGATAAGCCATCTTCTAATGTTTTGAAGGAAATCGGCAATAGTTTATAATCTACCTTTCTTAACCCCTCGATAGATAATTTAAAACCCTCAAATTTGTAACTTTCATTGTCACATAAGTTCTCAGACTCATACAATTCGTGAAAGCACTCTGGAATATCGCCTTTTGCTATAACTTTTAATGATGCGAGTTGGTCAAATTTCATTGGCATTTCGTCGTACATTGTGATCTCTTTAATAAGATAATTGTCATCAAACTTATACTGTAGTACATCACAATCAAACTCCATGTTATCTGTATCTGCATCACTTAATGTAAAGTTGTTGATTACAATATTCCCTTCTAATGTTCTCCTCATCTTTTTAGTAGCTTCTTCAGCGCTGTTTGCAAAGATATCAAAAGCAAGAAGTACATCAATCGCTCCGATATTATAATTCTTTTTTGGCACTGAATAAATAGCCTCTTTAACTTCTATTAAGGCTTCTTCCCCATCTATCTGTACCATTAACTTATTAAATTTATCTCCGTATATTAAAAACCCCATACGTTCTGATAATTTAACACCTTTGTAATCGGTAAAAACGGATTCAACTAAAATTCGTACAGATGCTAGCACAATAAATTTCTTTGCCCCGCGGTAATTTGGACTTAATACGCTGTAATGGTTGCTCATGTTAACTCTCCTTTTTATATATTATTTTTAATACCTAATAAAGTTAGGGATAACTCTATACCTGTTATTTGCGCCTGCACTACATCTTTAACATGACTATCTGATAAAGTTGCCAATAATGCTCGTTGCTCATTTAGATGATTATTTAAACGCTTAATGTTTTTAACATCAACCTTCATCTTGATTCCTCCCGATTTTAGTTTATTGTGATGATAATGATTTCAGCTATGATTTCTGTAAACAGCATTGCAAATTGATGCCAGTAGTCTAAAACCTGTATTTCCTCGTCTGCCACATCAGGCAGATAGTTGAAGTGTCTGTAGTTATCACCTCTTGTGCTTTATTTTTTATAAACATGAGTTAAAACATCCATTAATTATATTGACATTTTTTAAAACTAGATTTAAAATTAAGGCATAGTTAAATAAGACTTTTAAAAAGCCTTAAATCAACATCAACCGTTCCCCAACGATAGAATGTTTTTAAATCTGTTATATTTTTTATTGCCTTTTTTAGCTAAATAAATAACTTAACTACAGTATATTAAAACTAGTTTTAAAAGTCAAACCTATTTTAAAAATTATTTTAACTAAATTTGTGCAGACGATAGGAGACAATATTATGACAGCATTTGACATATTAAAAAAACTTTGTGATGAACAAGGTATATCTGTAAATACATTAGAGGAAAGAATTGAATTAAGTAAAAATACCCTCTACTCTTGGAAGAAAAACACTCCAAAAGGAAGTAACCTTGTTAAAGTTGCAGATTATTTTAATGTCAGTACTGATTATTTACTAGGACGAACTGATAAAAAATATTTAGACTTAACCAACAATTCTGAAAGTTATCTTGATAACAAACTACAACAGATAATCAGCGGATTAAAAGACGAGGAAAAAGAATTTCTACTTGTAACATTAGAAAACACTCTACATTTAGCGAAAAGTTTAGCAAAAAAATGATTGTATATCTAAATGACTTGGATTAGCTTTTATAGCTAGTCCTTTTTTGTACTATTTAAATCTAAGTTGAATATAATTAAAAAGCGCAAACCAATTAAATGGCTGCGCACTATGATCATTTATTTAACTCAATTATTTTTAACACTATGTTTAATATACCAAAAATCAATAAACATATAAAAGTAGCAATAGAAAGAAATATGTTTAGCATTTCCATTAATCACCTCTTTACCAAGAATTATTGAATAGCTCCTCAGTAAAGTGGCTTGAAAATGCTGTTTAAAAATACGCATGAACTAGCAAACACTTTACTCCGAAGAGTAATAATAAATGTGTTTGGCTGGTCTCCTGGCTTGCTTTATTAGCATTCACAGTTGCGTAAACAGCGTCGGCTTTAAGATTATGATTAATCTACTCCGACTTCCCAATTTAAACTACAAAATGTAGTACCTATTGTTAATATTATCTATTCAATTACTATAATTGTAATTTACAGAGCAATATACGTCAAATAAAAATACTCTTTATTTTAGGAATTTTCCCCATTCGACAAGGCTTTATATAATTCGTAATTACTTTTGGATTCAGAAATACGTTTAATTATCCTGTATACTCTATCTTCAGTTGAAAACACTGAAATAGAATCAGTCAAAAAGTATTCTAATCTTAGATCTTCTGCAATCTCATACTTTTCTAACAAGTTGATTAAATTATCATTTTCCTCTTTAAAGATGTAATCAATAGATTTAGTATCTGGTTTTAACGAATATATTAATAAAAATGAAATCCCTATCATTGTTATTAAATAATCAGTTAGGCTAGTTAATATCATTTCTACACCAGCAATATACCCATAAGCAAGCATTATTAGAGAAAAAAGCAAGAAAGCTAATGTCATAGAAATTTTTGTTTTAGCATTCAATTTATAAATAAAAGAAAGTTTACCTAATGGGATATTTAGCCAATGAAACCATCTAGTGTTAGCACTTTTTATAAAGATGAACTCTAAAAAAGATACTACATAGCGAAGTATTATGCCTACAGTAGAAACAAGGAAAGCGATACTAAATATCAAAAGAAATACTGGGAAGAATATTACTTCATATGCTAATAAGAATGCTAATGCACAATATACAGGTATAATAATCAGAAATACACTTATATTTTTTTTAAATTTGATCATTGCAAATTTATCTCTTTGTAATAATCTCATATCAAATGAATCGTAAGATAGAGATGTATAAACAGATATGAATAAACTGCGGATACTAATTCCACCAAATATCAAAGTCAGTATAGGTAGTATAGGTTTTAAGGTGTCCATCTTTTCTATTATTTCTTTTGTCAACAATATCCCAACTTTCAACAATGAAGTAGTACAATGAATCTGATTCTATTATACTACAAGAAATATTTTCTATTAATAGGATTATTATATTTAATTGTATTGACAACTGTTTACGCTCTCCCCATCATGAAACCAGAGTTGAGGACAACGGCTTGGTGCTAAAATGACTGCCTACATTTCAGAAACTAAATTAATAGAATCTAAAACATAGACAGCCATTGCACTATGTACATGAATCCGTCATTTGAGGAATCCGTTTATGTATGCCCTTGTTAAATGCGTTCTCTCGAACAATACATCTACTAATCTACTTCTGCCCCCGATAGTTACACTGGATCATGATTTGTCATAAAATTGTGTTATGTGATGTATTCTGCATGACAGTAGTCACTCAGATCTTCCACTCCTGACCGATTATATGCGTCAACCACATTCAGATACCAAAGCCAACAAGGAAGCTCCTAGTGATATCCTAGACTTATTTAATGCGTCGGCTAAGTCATGACCTGACCAGTTTAGTTTCAATTGGTGTTATTGGGCAACCACCAAAGAGCTACTATTATCTAAAAAAGACAATAGAAAAGTAGACCTTTGCATTTTACGTTTTTTCATAGTAAAATAAAGGCAACTCGCTCATATTTAATTGTGAGTGAAACACTACGACTGGACATCTTAGTGTTATTCTTGATTTGAGGACTCCTACACCAATAGGAGTCTTTTTTATTTGTTATAAACTTAAATATAATCACGCAAATTCTTTGCCACTGTATTTGGATTAAGTCCTAAATAGATAGATGTAGTAGTTAAATCAGAGTGTGCTAATGCATGTGATACTAAATTTATATCTGCCCCCTGCTTCACTAGATTAATTGCAAATAATCTTCTCAGCGAATGTGCATTGACATTTTTAAGTCCCCATTTTTTACTATACACCCATAAATTTTTTGCTATTAAATTAGATGGGGATACTGTGCTTGATATCGGTACGCCAGTGTTAGATAAGAAGATATAGTCATTTTTTTGTTTATGCTCTCTTCTAAGTTTTTCATTTACAGTGATTAGTTCTTTTAGTAAAGTACACATATCGTTTGACAACGGTAAAAATAACGGTTTATGTGACTTCATGATATCCCCTTGCAGTTTTAATAACTGATTATCAAAGTCAATATTTCCCTCTTTTAGTTCTCCTAGGGTTTTAATGCGTATGCCCGTTTTAACTAAAAGTATAATTGCGATACTGTCACGCATCCCCGAATATGTTGATTTATCCAAAAGTGAAAGTAGCAAAGTTATCTCTTGTTCAGTAGCAGCCTCTTTAACAGTCTTATTAACCTTTATTTTGACGTTTTTCCAAAATCGCGATTCATACCATCCGTTATCGTGACACTTGCTTAAAACGGCTTTAATTTGCTTCAAAACTCCATTTAAAGAGGAATCTTTAACATCCCCAAGACTAGCTAAAAAATCGTAAATCTTTTGACTGTTGATTTGACTAAGATATTCGACTTTTGTAACCTCTACAAAGCGATTAAAATTATAGTTATAAGTTTGAATAGTCCTTGATCTTAAACCGCTTAACTTCCATTGCTGATTTAAGATTTTCATTGCTTGCTCAATAGATATACTACGGTTATCGATATCCTCGATTACATCTATTTTTGAAATTGATTTGTGAGCTTGCTTTTTTACTAAAACTTCTTCGGAAACTTTGTCTGATTTTAGATTAAATAAACTTAAATCAATATTTGTATCTACCTTGTTGTATTTTCGAGACAAATAAAAAACCCCCTAACAAAATTAATTGTTAGAAGGTAAAATTCCCATCGAAAAAACGATGATTTTTTATTTAGTTAAATCCGTAGTTAAATCCTATTCACAAGAAATTAAACTAAATCTTCACCGAAGAATAAGCCGATTTCACGCTCAGCAGAAGCAAGTGAATCAGAACCGTGAATGATGTTGTGAGAAACAGTTGTTGCATAGTCACCACGGATTGTACCTGGGTTAGAAATAAAATTCAATTTCTGTCTCATGCAGCTTTTATCGTTCGATAATAGGTTTTATATGGGAAATACGAAAATAACTAAACACAAACTTAAATTTTACCTTCTATTTATATACACTATACAGCATTTTTACTTTCATTAGCAAGCAAGTATTTAATCAAAAAAGAAGACAAACAAAAAAAGAGTGTACTCAAAAGTACACCCTGCTCACTTAATTTTCTTATCATGATCTACTTCCTTCTTCTCTTGCAATCTCCTTACTCATGATTCTCTTCATTATTTTAGTTACTACTTTTCTACACCTCATTATTGCCTCTTCACTAGGTTCGTTGTTGGCGATGACTGTGCATTCATACTTCCCTACTTTTAGTTTAGTTATTTTACCACTCATGTAATGTCCCCTTATAATTCCATCAAACTAGGCATTCTATTTAAAAAATTTATATTAAATTGTTCTTTTTTATATAGTCATAAATAATATCTACTAGAAGTTTTTCTAGTTTTTTATTATTTTCTGCTATTTCTTCTGGAGTGGCACTTAATTCAATACTATGCAGTGTTACTAAATTCTTCTTCCCCATCATATATCCTCCTTTTTATTTGCTGAACCCTATTCCTTATTTATTCTTTTCATAATCTCAGTTAGTTTTTTACGAAAGTTCATAATTGCTTCTTCACTAGGCTCATTAACTCCTATTACAGTGCAATTGTATTTTCCAACTTTTAGCTTTATAGTTTTACCTTTACTCATCTAATATCATCCTTCTCATGTAAATTATTTTTAAAGTAATATACGAACATATCTATGATACTTTCCTTCAATATCTCTTCATTTTTTTTAGCTTCAATAGGATCATTGTTATACTCAATAGATTTAACTACTGGAATTGTCTTCACTTTCATGCCTTCAAAATCTTTATACTTAACCATACACATTCTCCTTTTCTCTTCACTTTTTATCTCAAATAAATACAGAGTTCTTATTAGATTTCCCCCTGTTCTTTTAACATTTCATAAATTAGCCTAGCAGCCCTATCTATATTTAGCTCTCCTATTGTATAGTAGATTGTTCCATGTTCAGTTAAATGCGCTCGAAGTACTTGTCCACTTTCTTCTGCCTTTTTTAAGGATAATTCGTAAAACCATATTTCAGTAGTACCGGTTAACTCTATCTCAATATCTGTATTATGAATCTTTATCGTTCTACTCATTCATCCATCCTTTCTTAATAGATTTAAAAATATCTAATCTATACTTTCTTATGAATAAATTAAGTAAAAAATGAAAGAATATTTACCCTTTCATGTAAAATTTGTTTTTTATATGTACTTTTATATTTCAGTTCCCTAAAATGGAAATATAGAGGGAGGAATTACAAATGAAAAAATTATTCTACATAGGAGCCATGTCTGCGTTATTACTTACTGCTTGTGCTGGAGAAAAAGCTGAAGTGACTGATAATGCTCAGGAAGAATCAGATAAAGCTAAAGAGAAAGAGGCTGAAAAAGCTAAAAAAGAAGCTGAGAAAGAAGCTAAACAAAAAGCTAAGGAAGAAGAAAAAAAGGCTAAAAAAGTAGAGAAAAAAGTCAAGCAAGAAGCTAAAGAAGCTGAAAAAGAAGAAAAACGTCAAGCTAAGGAAGAGGAAAAGAAAGCCAAGGAAGAAGCTAAATTAAAAGAAGAGCAAGCCGAGAAAGAAAAAGAGGCTAAAGATAAAGCTGAAAAAGAAGCTAAAGAAAAAGCTAAGACTGAGGCAAAAGCAAAATCAAAAGAAGAAAGTAAAGAAGCTGATTTAACAAAAGACGTCACTAAATTAATAAACAAAAAAATTGGTAAAACAAATAGCTTCAAAAAAGATACTATAAACAGCCTTTCAATTAAAGCGAAAGATCTTTACGTTGTATTAAATGGTAGTGAAAGTTTTACAAAAAATATGACTAAAAAGAGCATGTGGTTAGAGTCAAAGAAAATTCTTGAACCAATCAACAAAATGAATGAATTTGATTCAGTTACAATTCAATGGTACTACCCACTTGTAGACACTTATGGCAATGAGAAAGATGAATTAGTAATGTCATTTGATATAGACAAAACCACTTTAAATAAAATTAAATGGGATAATTTTTTAACTGACAATGTACCAAATGTCGTAAATAACTACTTTGAACATGCTGTATTGAAAGAATAGGTCACTCAAATGAGTGGCTTTTTATTATCAAAAATAAACGATTTTTATTATGGTAAATAAGTCTCATTTTAGTTAAAGTTGTCTTTATAGGTTTTTAAGTAATTGCCTTATATAATCTTAAAGGAGGATACATAAGTGGTTAATATTTTTAAAAAAGGTTTTATTTATCTAGCGTTAATGCTGTTAGTACTAGTTAGCGTTAGTGTTGAAAGTGCATCGGCAGCTGAAGTAGTTGATTATGAAGAAGGGGTAACTAATTTAAATAATACTCCTGAAAATAGTGCGGTAGTTGGGAGTAGGCTTTTAAAACCTGAAATTGGTTGGAAAAGATATAATGTTCCAAATTCTTTAGTGAAATATACAAATATGTACTTATTTTCAAACTCATCTTCTTTATACAAAGGAGAACGAATAGAAGGTACTGCTAACGATATGAGTTTTACCTTCAGTTTTGAAGGAACTAAATTTATGTTACTTGATTTTATCTATAGTAATAGAGGGACTTTCACAATCACTATAGATGGTGTTTCCGAAACAGCTTCGGCAAAAGGAAGTAATTCTGACTCACAGACAGTATTCTATAAAAAAGTAGATTTACCATATGGTAAACACAAAGTAGAGATAAATATAACAAACAACATAAATAAAGAGTATTTTGCAATAGATGCAATTGATGTAGATGGATTTTTAATATCTGAGAATGATATTCCGAAAACTGAATCCATCACATTAGACAAAAATAATCTAGAATTACTTGAAGGTAGCTCAGAAAAGCTAACTGCCACAGTGACACCAGATAGTGCAAATGTTATTTGGACAAGTAGTGATGAATCAATTGCCACTGTAGATCAAGATGGTAATGTAACGGCTCTTCGTGAAGGTGAAGCAATAATTACTGCAAAAATAGAAAACACAGATATTGCGGCTACTAGCACAGTAATTGTTAAAAAACCAAGCAATGAAACTTCAAATGCCATTTTAAGCATTACATTAGTAAATGGTATTACAAAAGAATATGACGTTACTAATAAAGTATTAAATGACTATTTGAAATGGTTTGAAAGTGCACAAGGTACATCAACATTCAAATTTTCTAAAACAATATCTCCTTATAAAAAAGTAACGGAATATATTGTTCATGATAAAATCGCTTCATTTGAAGTAAGAGAATATTAAATAAAAAAATGACCAGGTACTCACTTTCAATTGAGCTCCTGGTCTTTATTTTGGTGACTTAATAATAAATTTTCAACCTGTGTTTTAAGTGCCATATTAGCATATCGTAGAACCACATCATTACCGGGTGTAGCTATATGCATATCACTAAAATACTCGTCTATCTTTTCTACTTTAAATAACCTTATTTTCTCTTTTGCTAACAACCTTTTTGAATCGTAATAATCTTGGGTTATGTCTTTTAATAACTTATCAAGGATTGGTAAATAAACTTTACTCATTTTCAAATTTTCAATTACAGAGTAATCACGTTGCAATGATTGAACTGCCATTTCTAGAATTAAGAATTTATGAAATAATTGTCGCTGTTCAGGATTCAGCATACAACCTCACGCTCTCTTTGAATGACTGGAACAACTGCCAATACACTATCAATCATAAATGTACGTTTGGCTTGCCTTGTAAAACAATATGCCTGAAACGAATTACCAACAATTTTAATAATCTTGATACGCCTTTTTGACACATTACCATCCTTAGCCATGTACATTATATTTAAAAATTGATTACGTTGCATCGCTTTAATCAGTTGCTCTTTCATCATTCCTCACTCCTCCGAAAAAGAACATTTGTTTGTAATTATATTAGAACATCTGTTCGTGTTTTGGCAAGAAAAAGTTTTTGGAAATAAAAAAAGCCTAGGCTCAAAATTAATTGAGTACCTGGGCTTTTTGTCTATACTCCGAATTAATTACTGAGTATAAGTATCATTTTTTTTTTTGAATTGATAAGTGACACCTGTAATAAGATTAAATATAAAAAGTAAATTTAAAGGATTTAAAATAATCCATTTTAAATCTGCTTCTAATGCCAATTGTAAAAATATAAACAGGATCCATATTACAAGATAGCTCAATATCATCGGTCTAGAAAACCATTCATTCAAAAATCATCACCTCATTAATCAGTACAGAATGTAGCAAATCCAGCCATACCGCCACCTACAGCACCAACTATAGCACCTCCAACACTTGTTACAGCTTTACCATTTGTACCCTTTTTATCGCCTACAGCAGCACCAGTACCTGCGCCAGCAACTCCTCCACTTATCCAGGCTCCTGCAGTTCCAAGTGCGCATTTTATTGGATTAAAACTCCTTTTGCTTCTTGATAACGATCCTTGATTTGTTTCAGAATCATTTTGCAATTCAACTAATAACCCATTTTCAATTTCATTATAGACTAAATTAACAGTGTTACCATTTACATCAATTGCAGTTGTCGGTAAAACTTCTGAATTTTCACCGTTAGTTAATGTCACTACTCCATTTTCATTGAATTCAACGTTTACATTTTCATTAGTGAAATTAATCTGTAATGAACTATTATTAAACTTTATTATATCAACATCATTTGCACTTGTATTTGTTTCTACTGTATTAGAAAAAAATTCTTGGTCTGCAAAATTTGATGGATTACTTATTTCAGATGCTGATGCATCCTGTATGTTAGAAAAAGAAATCATTGATAGAGTTAAAGTCGATGCTAAGATTATATTTTTAAATTTCATAATGAACCACCTTATTTTCAGATAATAATATTTTAAATAGCTATAGCTAAATTTACCTCGAGTAATTATTATCCTATCATTACTAACATTACCAATTCAACAGTCAATTCACGCCATTTTTCCGGCGGCCATAACGTCATTTTTTGGCGTACTCAATTGTTTTTTAACAAAATCACGCCAATCACGCCAATTACAACGCCATTTTTTGGCGTGCCTAAAAATTTTTTATAGGGTATAAGTAACATTTTTAGTAAAATCCTCAACAAAACACTGGATATTCGCATTAGTTTCGTATATATAAATAATAATTTTCACTAAACTGCCAATGTTAGTATTATGTTTAAATAATAAAGACCTGCTCGGCTAAAATAGCTTTGCTGGTTCTCATTGCTTATTTACTACGTCTTTGTTGAATAGTAATATACAATCCAATCAAACGATCAGTTGTCATTGCTCCACTTTGTATATCCTTTAGGTGTGAAGCTTGAATAATACCATCCTTTACAGCATGTGCAATATAGTTTTCTGCCTCAGTTTTCATAGTTGGTGAACCTGGATTCCAATTTGTATTTGTCACTTTGTTTTCCTCCTTTTTGTCTTCCACAATTATTTGAACTTTTCCTTTGCTGTTACTTGGGACTATTACTTGTCCTTCTAACTTGTACCCTTTCGGCATTTTCCAAGTTGATTTAACCTCAAAGTGCGGTCGGTCAATACTTCCTACCCAATCGCCACCCCATGTAATGCCTAACTTGCGTGCTATAGCTCCGATTTTACTTAGCGTTGTTACATCGTATAAAGACTGTGGAGGACCAACAGCAATATCCCATGCTAGACGTGACTTGTGATTACTATTTAAGGTCCATGTAACAATTTGCCCTGGTCGCGTTCGTCCTTGAGCATATAGGTAATTTTGGCGCGCTTGACTGCGGTATGTTTCAGTAATGAAGATGTTCTTTATGCCAGCCTTATAACACTCTTGAAATAGTAATCTACAAGCCGTTTGTGCAGCTGGTAATAGTTCAGCTAAGTCTCGACATGTAGTAGTTACACTTGTACTCATTTAGCATCATCCTTTGGTTTGTCATCATTATCAATTTGAAGTTGCGTAAATGCGTTCGTTAAAAACTTCGGCACTTTGATTCCTAACTTACCAAGATTCTCAATCATACTGATGCCTTCCATACCAATAAGGAAAAGAATCATTGCATTACGCATAAAATTTCCACTCTCTGTTGCTAAATCAAGTTGCACAGCTGCGATTACCATTAACACCATAGCTGTCTTTTTGATTAAGCCCTTAAACATCTTTTTACTTTCAGTTTTCTTGAAGACTAAACTAACCATAAATCCTAGTACATAATCGATAGTCATGAATATAACTAACGCTTTTATTAAGTGGTCAATACCTCCAATAAGGTATCCTATCCATGCCATTGCACCGCCAATAAATGATGTATATAATGTGTCTGTTTTCATATAACACCTTCCTTTTCTGCATAATAAAAGCCCTCCACAATCATCTGTGGAAGGCAATAGTGTAATTATTATTCTTTGACTAATTTCAATTGACTAATAGCCGCTGTTAACCAAAAACCAATTGTACTAATAAATAATAGTGTTAAAATTGGATGTTCATATACAAGTTGCATTTCTTCACCTCATTTAGACATAAAAAATAACGCTAAGTTTATGCTTGCGTTTGCTGTTCGTCCATTACTGTAAGTAACCCTGTATATTCATTATCTTTCAATTGGTTATTAGCATAAAAGACGTTTACCTTATTTAACATCGTCCCATGCTCATAACGTTTACGCTCAATTAAAAATTTACATAATTCATATACTGACATTTTACATTCCTCCTAATAGATCACTTTTTGATATTAAGTATTCAGTATTCAATAAAGTTTGTGCTTGCATTTCTTCTAATGTTGGTTGTGGTTTAGATTCACCTGGTTCTGATGGAGAAATATCATTATCCGTCAATATTTTTTCTTCAACTCTTGCTGATACTGTCTCTCCATCGGATGTGTATTCAGTTATTTTAAAACCATTTTCCTCATACTCGCGTAAGATTGCCACAATATCACCTCTTCTCAATTATTGGTTTAGTTCGTAATATATTAATCTAGGTGCATTATCTGGACTGCCACCATGTTCGATTCTTAAACTAGTAGAGAACGGTATATCAAATATACCTTCGTAGCCTAACGAAAACGATTTACCATCTATTTTGACATAAAGTGCATAATGATTTGCACCATTTATTAAATATAGTAAACGTCCACTACCATATACATTTAAATACAGATTAGCATCCCCACTATATGGCACTATAGTACCTAGTTGATTAGTTAGCTGTTGACTAGCAAAGTTCGCATCAACTCCAGTTACTTTTAATACTGATTTTGTGCTTCCGTTATTCATTAACCAGTTGAGTTTTGCATGAGCATTACCACTAGTTGAACTACTGGCCGAACTTGTTGGAGTACCTAGATTTGTATTTACTGTATTAACGTTTGTGTTAACTGTAGCTACATTATTTTTAACTGTAGCTACATCCGTTTTAACACTTGTGACATTTGCGTTTACATTATCTACATTTGTTTTTATGGCATCTTGTGTTGCCTTTGTAGGTAATTGAATTTCAGGCATTATAGAACCTCCTCATAAACAAAAATAAGACCATCCTTAGCTTGATTGGTCTTAAATCCGTATTTATATATTTTATTGTCTATTGTATCTAGAAACTTGTGAGGTAGTGCATCATTTTTATGGTCATCAATCATATTAAATAAATTTCCTGCTGCATCTTCATTTAGAATACCTCTTATGGTTTCAAACCAAGCAAGAAACAGTCCTTGTTCTTTATACATCCATGCCTCCAAATCAGCCTCTTGACCATCAATCCAAGCTTCTAAAGCTGTTGTTACATCGGTCTGCCATTTAGCGAATTCAGCAGCTTTTGTCACACTATAATTGTTAAACCAAGATTGGTATTGATTGAAGATTGAAGTTGTATCGACTTGATAAATCGGATTGTGCATATATCCGCATAAATTATTATTTAAGCGTGTATCTGTGATAGAAGCTTGTGTAATTGTTAAGGCTCCTTTAGCGATATAAATATCAGCTAGAGCTAACTCGTAAGCATCTGCATCACGTTTTAACGTTGGTGCAACTGGCGAAGTAGACAATGCCCCTTTCTTAACACTCACAGACATTTTCCTCTCTATATAATCACACCTTACAACTATGCGATCAATACGATTTAACGAGGTATCTCCTGGACTTAATGTATATTCATAGTCTTCTGTGTTAACGAGATAGCGACCATCAATCCAAGCTTTACCCGGTCTTATGATTATTTTCATTGAATCCCCTTTAGCAAGTACCTGTAAACAGTCTGAAGGCTTTACAAATATTCCGTTTCCTATGAATGTCGCAAAATACTCGGAGAATTCTTCAGCCTTATATTTGCGATCACCGTTAATACTATTAAACATCCCAAATCTTAACATTGTTAATTCACCATCCTTTTTATAGCCTCCGGAAGTGTTGGCATGGACTTTCCAACAGTCACAAAGATTGATTTACCATCCTCTTTAAATACTTCGTCTGCTTGCATAACACGGCTATTCATTAAAATTCCTAGCTCATCATCTTTAATCGTGACTAAATCACCCAAAAAGAAATCCTCATTATATTTCGTGTTCTCTTTTGTAACGTCTAACTCGGCTTCAAAACCGATAAATTCAGCGTATTCGCTTAGTTTTTCTTTACCTTTAGCTAATAACAATTGCTGATACTCATCAGGCGGTATATCCACTTGTTCACCATTCACATCTTTTTTTTCTGATACTTCCCTTGCATCAATAAATATTTCGCGTCGAGCCAATCCTTTAAATTCAGTTCCAATACTAGCGAGTTTCCTTTCAGAACCTTCACCAGCTCCAGCCACTAACGCAGTGGTCTTTAAGTCGTTATTCGCGTCCTCATAAGTACGTTGAAGCAAATTAGCTCGACTTTTAGACAATATTATCCGCGGATGAACAGATTGATTTATTGTTCGATTAACCCCCTCATAGAAGTCGTATAACAATTCTCTCCCATTAAAAATACAACGGGCACCAATTTCATGGGTATCACATAATTTTTCAATACTTTCATGCACATTTTTATAAGTCATTTGGTGTTGGACATTGACACCAAAATTCTTTGCAGGAGCTAGTTTCACTTGCGTAATTTTTTGATTAAGATCAATCGGATTAATCATAGTATCATTTATTAATTGTCTCATTATCATTTCTGGAGTTGCGTCAAAATCATACTGTCGCCATAAGAAACGTCTGTCCGTCCATCGAAACAATGAAAAGCATTTAACAACAAGCTGTTCAACACCGTTACTATCATTAAAATTACGGTAATAGATGTACATCGCCTCTTCATCATCTTGTCGATATAAAATGTTACCTTTCTTTAGAAGTTCAATATTTTTAGGAGTGACATCAACATGTAACTCTGCTTCAGCAAACGGTCCATATTTTTTCCTCCACAGAAGATAAGAAAATTTGCCGACATACCCCAGTCGTTCAAAGTTCTCATTACATACAAATAGCATTTACTACACCCCCACAAACTGAGGTGTAAAGTAAATAGACACCTCTAAATTTGATACAAATTCAGCTGCACCATAGCGAATCAAATTGTCACCAACATCTACACTCAGTTGTAGATCAGAATCGTGTGAAAGATAATTAAAATAGTTTATATTAGAACCATTTCTTTCAAGTGTGACGTACTCACCACCACGTTTTGTATTGACAGTGACAATATCTCCGCCTTGTAGCGTTGCATCAATCATTATGATTTTACCTGTATCTACAACCTCGATTTGTGGACGTACAACAGAACCTATAGCTTTAAATTGGATACGTAAAGGTGAAGCTGTATCACTATCATTAAAGACATTGACAACATTGTTAGGCTCACGATAACCCATTTCAATACCATCACCATCTGCATCAATTTCAAGCTCAAATTCAAATGCTGATACCCACATTGCAATCTCAAATTTTTGTTCTTCAGTATACCACCATGGGTTAGGGCATAAAAATGAGATCATGAACTCCGGCCAGATATGTTTACTCACTACAGGTGATTTCTCAACACGACAATCGATGAAACGAGTAATGTCACCATTTGTGTACTCTAAAGTGAATTGATGTTTTGGATTGAAAAAACGGATTAACTTTTGACGATTTGATTCTTTATCCTGTCTTCTAAGCTGACCACCTACAACAATATTTCTTTCACGGACACTAGAACCTTTTATGTTAGTGCCGTCCTCGTTGTAGTTTTTAACGTTATAAAATTCATTTTCTAAGGAATCTATCCCATCTGCTGATTGCAAGAAAAAAGGACTCGTCACTGATATTTCAAGCGACTGTCCTTTATTATTATGGAATATTAACTTTTCATTAAAGCCGAATGATGTACGCACGTTTTCACCTCACTATCGCATCCCTAGCGCCATCTCTTTCCACCCATTCCGACTTAATCTCGATGTCTCATAAGGATCAAGTGGTTTAGGGCTATTCACAGTTAAGTTGTAATTGTTTTCTGTATGAGTTGTTGTGGAAGGCATTGTATTACCTGACACTGAATTATTCGCTTTGTCAGTTACAGCATTAGATAATCGTCTAGTTGCCCCAGCGACTTTCCCAACCATATCATTGATACCTAAAATAAGGCCTTCTCCGATATTTATACCGTAGCCTCGCATCACTCTAGATGGACTGTGGATGTCTAAAGCAGACGTAAACGCATCTGAAACAATAGATGCTAGTGATTGTACAGCGCTTAATAAATCTCCTTGTTTGGACAGCATACCGTTAATTAATCCACTAACAGCAAATTCACCGATACTCGGCATTTCGGACATTTCATTCTTTACATTGCCTTTCAGTGCAATCATGCTGTTACGCCACTCATTTTGATATATTCTAAGCTGCTCTACAGTCTTTGTTTTCAATTCATTTATCTGCTTTTCAGTATTTTGTTTAAGTCCTGTAAGCTCTGCTTCGGCTTGAGTACGAGCTTGTTCATTTTTCTGCTTCCACAGTGCTACGTACTGTTGTAACTGTTCGTCTGTAAGAGTGTTTAACGCTGCAATTTCAGCGCCAGCTTTAGGCCCCATATCACGTAATTCACCAAGTAGCCCCTGGTCAATACCTTTAGCAGCTAGCTCTGTAATATTCTTTTGCCAGTCCTCGAAAGCAGTTATTTGTGATTGAAGAGCGTTTATTAATCCACTACCTGTTACATCTTCTTTTTTCATAACTTCATCAAACAATCCAGAGGATGAATAAAGTGCATCTCTACGCTTTTGAAGTGTATCTTCGTACTCTTTTGTCAGCTTTTGTTCTCCGGCGATATAATCATCGTTAAGTTTCTTGACGTTATCGACATAAGTTTTATTAATCGATTCAGCTTCTTTGTTGATTTCATCAGTAACCTTTTTATACATCTTTTGAACTTCGATTTTCTCTTTTGTACCATCTTTAAATAGCTTTAGAGATTGATCTAAGATGTATTCCTCTGTTGCTAAAGAAAGCTCATTTGCAGACTTCTTATCATCAATGTATTGTTTTACAACTTTTAAACGTTCGCTTGCTGATTCTTCCTCTTTCTTGACCATATCAGACCAAGCTTTGGTGTTGATTTTACCAAACTTCTTTTGATTCTCTTGCTCTAGTTTTAAAATCTTGTCATTCGCTGCTTCTTTTAGTTTGGCAATACGATTGTTTTCATCTGCAGTTAATTTTCTCTTTTTAGCTGCTGCTTTGGATTGGATTGTTTGAATGTCACTTGCTAATTTCTTTTCAATTTCTGCCTTTTTAGCTGCAGATTCTTTTTGAATTTGTGTACGTTCTTTTTCAGCTTTATCAGCAATTTCTGTTACAGCTGCTTGATTTTCCTTTGTTACATCAATTAAGAGTTGACCAAGCTCTTTCATGGTTGACTCATTTAAATCTTTTGTAGAATCGATACCAATCGCTAAACCACGCCCAACATCCTTACCGATAGCAATCATTACACGGGACGGAGAACGACGTTGAAGAACACCAGATACTTTATCAATTACGGTTTGTCCAAGTTCTTTTGCTTTTTTACCAACACTATCAATCATGTCGCCTATACCATTGATAAGGCCTTGCACAATATCTGTACCGATTTTATACATATCAGTGATTTTGCTTTCTATACCCGAAATTAATTCCTTGATTAAGTCTTTACCAGCTGATAATAAATTTTTGGTAAAACTCAAAATCTTATCAATAAGATCAGTGATAATTTTTGCCCCAGCTTTTATAACATCGCCTGCTTTAGATACAATACCAGATATTAACTTACCTATTAGAGTTACACCAGCAGCAAGTAACTGACCGACGAAACTTAGAATTTTACCTAACAGTCCTAAGATTAATTTTCCGCCTGCTGCTAAAAGCTGTCCTAAAATCGATAGTACACCTTTTACTAAAGCAATAATTAATTGTGCACCTGCACTTAGAAGCTCTGGTAACAAATCAATGATAGCTTTTAATAAAGCCGTGATCAGTGTAATACCAGCCTCTATAAGCTGCGGCAGAACTTGTATAAGTCCTTCTACAAGGGCTTCCACAATTTTTATACCCGCATCAATCAGCTGAGGTAGTAAATCAATAACTGCCTTTACTAACGCCATAATTAAAGTTAACACTGCCTCTAAAATGGCTGGTATAGCTTGTATTAAACCTTCTACTAACGCCTTGATAATTTGTATACCTGCCTCAATAATTTGAGGTAAAAGTAAAATTAATGCTCCTACAAAGGGCGATGATAATAGTCAATGCAGCCTCGATAATCGTTGGTAAAGCTGCAACAATTCCTTCTAAGAGAGTAGTAATGACTGATAAACCTACTTCGATTAATGCTGGTAACGCCACTATAATGCCTTCCACAAGTGACATAATTATATTTAGAGCACTTTCCACAATCAGCGGCAATGCCGTTACAATACCATTCAATAGAGTTTCTATAATCGATAGCCCTGTTTCAAGCAATATAGGCATAGTTGTAGTCAGAGAACTTATTAAAGTTTCAATCAGTTGTACAACCACTTCTATAATCATTGGCAACGCTGTGACAATACCGTTTATTAGAGTTGTTAATATCGTTACTCCTACCTCAACAAGCTGAGGAATTAAAGTTGCGATTGTTATTGTAATTAACTCAATTAAACTTGTTATTGCTTTTACCATCTGCGGTAAATTGTTCGTTATGCCCTCTGCTAATTTTGTAATAATATCAGCTGCTAAAAGTATTATTTGAGGGATGATCATAACAAGCGAATTAATAATAGCAGGAACGATTTCTGTAAATGCAGCAGTTAAATTCCCGATATTATTACTTACGCCATTAATCAAATTAACAATTATTTCAGTGCCAAGTTTAATGAAGTGAGGTAATAGTTCTGTTACCTTATTTATGATATCGCTAATTGAATTAGCAAAGTTGCTAGCAACCTCACCAAAAGACATCTCACCTTTAAGCATTGCGAAAGTATCTTGTAATAATGTCGTATGATTAAAAAGTTTTAATATAACATTAGCTAAAAGTCCCCATGGTCCTAATAACATCAACACTGTTGATGCAACTGCCTCCATCGCTACTTTTAATGCATCCATTGCATTACTTACATTTAATACATCAGTAACAAATGATAGCTTTTCTTTCAAGTTTTCTAGCAATCCTGTTACTGCGCTCAAGGCTCCAGACCAAGCTGACATCATCATACTAGGTACTTCGCTCATTTTTCCGCCAAATGCAGATACTGTTGATAAGATACTGTTAAAACCTTCGCTTATTTTGTCTGATAAAACTCCGAAAAACTCACTAATTGGTTCCCAGTATTTAATGATTAAGATTGCACCAGTGACTAATGCTGTTACCGTAAGACCAATCGGACTAATAAGTGCAGCAAAAACAGTACCTAAAAATGCAAATTTCGTTGCTAAAAATGCAGCTAGTCCACCAGCCTCTCCAATAGCTAGTGCCAATGCTCCAATCGCCGAAACAATAGTCCCTATACTAGAGATAAGTGCCCCTATAATAATAATGATTGGTCCAATTGCTGCAGTAATCCCAGCCATAATAACAATTAATTTTTGAGTACCTTCACTTAGTTTAGAAAATTTTTCAATCCAAGGTTCTATCGCGTTTAATAGATTCATAACCATCGGAATCAAAACATCACCTAAAGTAATGCCTATATCTACAATCTTATTTTTTAGCATAGCTAGTTGAGATGCTGTTGTTGCATATCGTTGTGCTGCTTCGTCAGATAATGCAGTGTTTTCTTTCCATGCATTTGTAGACGTCTCAACTGCCGATGATAGTAAGTCCGATGCACCAGCCATACGCATCATTACATCTGACTCATATATGCCTTTAATGCCCATATCTCTTAAAACTTCTGTCAAATTTTCACCACGAGATGAGATAGTAGATAATCCTTTTACTACTGCATCTAATCCGGCTACAGCACTTTCATCGTAAAGTTTCTTAAATTCTCCGCTAGACATTTGAGCTACTTCTGCCCACGTACCTAATGCTGCTCCACCATCCATAACAGCCGATTGCATTTTTTTAAGGACGGTGGTCATTGCTGTACCACCCATTTCAGCTTGTATACCTAAACTGGACATAGTACCTGCTAAAGCCATTATTTGTGCTTCTGTCATACCTATTTGAGCACCTTGACCAGCTAAACGCATACCCATAGACATTATTTCCGATTCAGTGGTAGCCATTGTATTACCTAGTCCTACAATTGACGATCCTAAACGGTCGAAATTATCTTGTGACATTCCAACGATGTTTGCAAAACGAGCAAATTCTGTAGCTGCTTGTTCACGTGTCATATTTGTTGATTCGCCTAGGTCGATAATTGTTCGAGAGAAAGATAGTATTTTATCTTCCGCTATCCCTAATTGTCCGGCTGATTCAGCAACAGCTGCAATATCTGATGCACTTGCAGGTAATTCCTTTGCCATGTCTCGAATACCTTGTTCAAGCTTTTTAAAACCTTCTTCTGATGTATCTACAGTTTTTCTTACACCAGCAAAGGCTGATTCAAAATCAACTGATGCTTTAAAAGCTCCAACTCCTAATGCAGTTATAGGTGCTGTAACTTTCATTGATAAATCTTTACCAATAGAAGTCATACTACTGCCAATAGACTGCATTTTACTACCTGTTTCTTGTAGCTTTTGCCCAGCCTGTGTCCATTGAGAAGATTGCACTTGTAATTGTTTTGTTACTTCTGCAAGTTGTCGTTCTAAGTTATTGTATTGTGTTTGTGCTTTATTAACTGCAGTTGCTTGTCTCTCAATTTGTGCTTCTGTTGCTGTCCCACTTGCAACGAGTTCATCATATTTTTTACGTTGCTCTTGCAACTTTAGAGATGCAGCTTCTGTTGATCGTGCTAAAATATCTTTCTTTTTAGCTATACCATCGATAGATTTTTCATAATCAGAACCTTTACTTTTCAGCACTTGAAGCTCGCTACCCATTGATTTTAAATTTCTATCTACTTGTGCAACAGTACCGTTAAAATTAGATGCATTAAGACTAAGACTAACTTCTAATGAACCTATTTCCGCCATTCGTTCTCACCGCCTTCTTGGCACAAAATAAAAATCACAGCCAATCAATGTCGTCGGCTGTGACTTCTTCTATTTCTTTATCATCTTCATTTGATAGTTCAAACCAAAAATGTATATCCATTTCATCAATTTCATGAAGTTTGTAACCAGCTTTTAATAAATCTCGATAAAATTTTTTGATATTTTGATAGGCAGTTAGGCTACTTACTTTCCCTCGTCATCTGTGGAAGTCTTTGTTTCTAGTCCACCAATATTAAGCACGCTGTTGAATACATGCATTATTTCAGATTGTAATTCTCCCGCTTGAACACCATCGTAAAAATCATCAGTTGTAAATTGGTTATCGAATACAGTTACAACGAAACCAACCATTTCATCAAAAGTTTCAACTGAAATTTCATTGCCTTCTTTGCTCATCTTCTCATTTAGTTTTAATGCATTTCGAAACACACGAGCCTTTACAAAGTCATTTGTGAACGTTTTGTTATCTCCATCGATTCGTAATTTAATTTCCATAATTCATCCATCCTTTTCGTTAATTACTTATTTTTTAGTTAAAAGAAAAGAAGCCCTATAAAAGGACTTCTGTTTAAGGTGTTGGTACTTGTTGTTCACTTGGCTTTTTAACTGTTGCAAAGAACGTTTCAGCTGTTGCTGTCACACCCGTATCACGAGTATCTACAGTATGTTTTATGATACCGTCAATTAAAGGTAATGCTTCACCAGCGAATGGGTAAGTTTTATAGCTTGTTTCACCTTTTTTACGAGTAGCATTTGATTCCTCACCAGGTTTTAGTTTAGCTTTGAAAAACCAAACTAATTTAGATCCTGATTCAAATCCAATAGCCATCGAATTCGGAGTATCGTTAGAGTTTGTGATAATACCACCTTCTGCAGAAACTTTGTGACCATACCAATCAACTAAAACCTCAGTTGGTAAATCCGCTGTTTCTCCTGCAATTGTGATTGAGTCCATTTGCGCCTCTTGGTCTACTACACGATCACCAGCATCTAAAGATGCCTCGGAAAAGTTAGGTGTAAGTGTTAAGGAAATGGGCATTGTTAATGTTTTAACTTCTCCCCATTTTTCCGTTTGTTCATCTGTTAAAAGTGCATAGTGGATACGCTTCAAACTAATTTTTTGTGGTTTTTCATTTACCGTTGTAGCTGCCATTTTTCATGACCTCCTAATGTTTAATATTCATCAAAAAAGACGAATCTCAACACTTTGTTAAAGTGAGAATCGCCTTCTTGTTTTGGTGCATCATATTCGAATGTTCTTTCATAGTCTGCTGATTCCATCAATCGTTTGACGTCCTCCACAAGCTTATAGTAATCATCTTCCGACCATACATCGATTTGTATTAATCGTTCTGTTTCATATTCTTGGTCAGATGCTTCAAGTGCTGGCTTTGCATTAATTTCTAAGAACGTAATGTATTGTTCTGGAATATTAGAGCCCGTGGGAACTGTATTAAACATGATTGGAATACTCAAAGACTCTAAAGTTTTAATAACATGATCTGCGATATCAATCATAATCTCAACGCCTTTTTAATCTCATCGCCCATAACTTCAACCGCTTCTCTAGAACTCTTTCCAAATCCACGGGTGAAAAATGGATTCGCATTTGTAGCTCCCCACGTTACTAATTGACGCTTACCATTTTTAAGAGCGTACTTACTACCTGCACTTCGCCCGAATTCAACTAAATGGGCATGATATGCACCGCCGGTATGAATACTAACTACACCATCTTTATAACGTGTAGATTTAATATTTTTATGCAAAGAAGCACCATCTACAGGATTCTTGCTATCAATAGGTGCCTCTTCCGCTATTGCTTTTTTAACAACATTCGTCGCTTTATTAAGAGCATTTTTTTCAACTTCTTCTTCAATAGGTAATCTAGCTAAATTATTCAGTAATTCAGTCATACCATTCATATTTAATTCCATTTACATCACCTCTTTTAAAAAGATTGTGAGCCATTGATTGTTGCCATTATCATTAACAGGTGGTGACTCCATTTCGTACGTTTTATCTGCTATTTTAACGCGCATTTTTTCGTGTATATCCTTACGATAACGAATCCCAATAACACATTTCCCTTGCCATTGAGTAGCATCTGAACTAAATAATTTGTAACCTTTTGCCGTCTTTAATTCCGCCCATACGGTTTCATGTTTAGTCCATTCTTTAGATGGCCAACCATTTGATGTAGTGCCTGGTGGATTTAAAAACGTAACACGCTTGTTCATTCGACCAGGATTATTATTGTATTGATAGTTCATCAGGATTCACCCACTTTAATTGCAAAATCATCGACTGTAAGCCGTAAGGAATTGGCTGCTGAGCTGTTTTTATTGTGGATGGCGTAATAGTTGTACGATTCTCATAAAAGTGTGTAGCGAGCATCATAATAGCTAAACGATGCTGTGCAAATACCTCTTTGTCCTCCACAGTTAAATAATAGTCACTTGGCTGCTTAACACCTGCGTTCTCCAAATAAGAAATAGATGTTTGCAGAAAAGTAGAAAGGGAACGATCCTCATCATCCCCATCAATCCGCAAGTATTCTTTAAGTTCATCAATTAATTGCATTAAGCATCACTCTTTTCATCTGTGGAGGACTCTTTAGGTGTTTGCTTTGCAGGTGCCTTTTTAGGCTCCTCAACGACTTTTAGAAAAGCTACGTTATATTCGTCATGAACTTTCGTTAAAGCCTCTGCACGAGTCTTAACAAGCTTTTTACCTCCTGCTGGATAGTCGTCACCTATCTCATAAACATGGTCGTCATGGTTTTTTTCTTGAAATCGATTAATTACTTTATACACTCAATTCACCTTCTTTCATTAATCTAAAAAGCCGCTATCCAATTAAGGAGTAGCGACTACATCAGCGATACGGAAAGCAGATTTTAATTTAATACGGTGATCAAACCATGCAGTTAACACGAATGCATTTACACCTGTTTTTACATCCTTATCAGTATCGTACAAAACATTTAGGTCATAGTTTAAGTGAGCATATGAGAAGTCACCAATAATCGGTTTAGTGGCTGCATCTACGAACACAACTGGCTTACCTAAAATTTGCTCAGGTTGTGCAGCGTATAGCGTTGCATTACCATTTGCTAATGTTTCAATAATCGTTGAATAATCAGCAAAAGTCATAACGATTTTTGCGTTTTCACGATAATCTTCATGTAAATCTGCAATCGCTGCTTTGATTGCTTTATACAGATTTTCTCCACTTACTTTCTTAATAGCATTTGCACCTGTTTGATAGAAGCTCATGTGTTCTTCACCTGCTTTTGGTGAAATAGCAAATTGAACTTTCTTTTCTTTAGCAGCAAGACCTGAGCGTAATGAATTTTCTACATGCGAAACTAAATTTGTGTGTGTACCTGCAAGGACTGTTTCGGAAACTCCTGCAAATACTTTCGATTTAAAGCGTCCGAACGTTACTGTAGAACCTTCTAATTCTAATTCTTTAGCCGTTTCTGTATCTGCAATGAAATTGTCATCATCAATTGTGTAAGCTAATTTTGGAATTTCAAGATTGACAATGTTTGTAACTGTAATTAAATCACGCATCGGATTTTTAACCATTGGCTCAGTAATAATTTCCTGTGCAACTGTCTTAGGTAAGAATTTTTCACCACCAGTTGCTGGATTTGTGTTATCACCTAATGCAGCATAAATTTCTTGATCAACAGGTTGATTACGTACAGTTGAGCGAACTAATGAAGCAAATGCTTCTGTACGTTTTTGTTTAGGATCATCAATCTGAGCTAATGGGTTTTGAGCAAATTTTGCTTTTTGTTCAGCTTCTAATTGGTCATGTTGAGCTTTGATTACATCGAAACGAGCTTGTATATCTGTTTTTTGTTCTTGTAATGCTTTAATTTCCTCTCGTGTCGCTTGTGGATCAATTGCTTTCGCAGTTAAATCCTTATCAATTTTAGCTACTTGTTGACCGATAGTAGAAAGGTTTTGTTTTAATTCGAATAATGTCGGCATTTATATGCCCTCCTTTAGATTAAGTTTAATGATTGTAAATAAATAAGATTCGCCTTCGAATCTGCAAGGATAGCGTTACGTTCTTCCTCTGATAGTGTGTTTTGCGGTTTGCCCTCCACAATCAATGCTTTTGGAACATTTTTGAATTGCTTTAATTGTTCTGATGTTAATGATGCGACAGCTTGATTAGCTCCATCTACAACATCACACAAACCTAATTCATATGCTTCTTTTGCTGAAATCCATGTTTCCTCATCCATTAATGCGCGAATCTGTTCCTCTGTTGTCTTATTACCAACTTTCGCCATGTATGTTTCGATTTGAACTTCGTTAATACGATCTAAATCATCTGCAGCTTTACGTAACTCTTTGGCGTTACCGAATACACCATTAAGTGCATTATGAATCATCAACATAGAATTAGAAGGCATTCGTACCTCGTCACAGCTCGCGATGATATTACTTGCAATTGATGCTGCTAACGCTTCTACATGACCAATTACACGTGCTTTATGACGTTTCAACATGTTTGCAATAGCAATTCCTTCAAAGACACTACCACCTGGAGAATTGACATATAAATTAATCGTTGAAACATCACCAATTGCATCTAATTTTTCTTTGAAAACTACCGATGACATTTCGCCATACTCTTCCCAAGCCCACGTTGTAATCTCGCCCAATATAAAAACATCTGCTGATTTTCCGTCAACAGATGCTTTAATATCAAAAAATGTTTTCTTTTTACTCATTATTTTTTCCACCTCCCTCCACAGTTGAAGTAGTAGCAGCAGAGGACTTACGCAATGTCGGGTCCATATCTAATGGATACATATCACCCGAAATCCATAGTTCAGCTGCCGCACCTCCGCGTGGCGGTTTATCTTCTAGCTCTCTCACTTCGTCACGTGAAAGCCAACCATCTCGTAAACCAGAATGGTAAAGTGCTGTTCGAGCAGCAGTATCACCACGTAATAGGCCGCCTAAGTTGAATTTAAAATACTTACCTTCTAACCTGTCATCACGAGTAAGTAATTTTCGATTAAATTCATTCTCATATTGCTTAACGATAGGTGTAAGTGTCATTTGTACAAATTGAATCATCTGTTGTTCATTTGAAGCTGATGTACCACCTTCTACATCATTTAAGAAGCTTACTGGAATATTAAAAACATTAGCCACCCTTGAACGAGTAATTCGTTCCGATGCCAATGTATCCGATACAAAATATTGTTTTTTCATTTCAGTAATTTCTACACCAGGCTCTTGAAGCAAAATACCTCCATTTTCTGCATAGAAACGTCTAAAATCAGCTATTACAGCATCTCGTTTGTCTTTGTCTAAATTGGCTGCATACTTCAAAACAAATGATTCTTTTTTCTCCATTTCGGAAAGCGAGAACTCTTGAACTGCCTTATCATACTTAATGGTATTAGCCAACACTTTCAAAGGTGATAGGCCTCTTATACGAGCAGGTCCACGTATATGCTTAACATGTATCATGTCTGTATTTGCTACAAACATCATCCCTCGCTCACCTTGAACTTGATACCAAAGTAAGCCATCATCTTTGTTAATAAATTCAGTTACACACGATGGATCCAAAGGAATAATTTCAATTGGTTTCATCCTTATATCACGTAAAACAATGGCATAACCATTCCCTGTTTCATTTCGACTTACTTCAAGTGCATTAAGTAAATCAAAACTACTCATATTTTGATTTGGCTCGTTTATCAGTACGTCAGAAGCTTCATTTTGTATCACATCATAATTTTGATGTAATTTGATAGGTAGTGCTGATATTGTATTAGCAAGTCGACTAATAACACTGAAAATCGTTTCATTAGTTGCTAACTGGCTATTATCTATGCCCCAAAAGGTTCGTCCAAACCAGTTCGAAAAATCCCAAGTTGCACCCTTCCAACCTGTACTAGCTCCAGCATACGCCATGTACGCTGTAGTTTTGATGCGTTGCCATAGTTTCAATTTCTCACCTCCCTCTTATAAATCATTAATTGAAATAAAGCTGATATTGCCATCTCCACTTTCATGTGTTGAAAATCTAGCTTGTACAAACGCTGTAATTACTGCTGCAATAGGGTCAATTCGTTCTCTGGACTTTGATTTTGATAGTTTAATACTTTCATTGGCTGCCATTTCTGCAATAGCATTCCCAACAGCCCAAGCCAGTACTTTATCGCCAACATGAGTGATTCTTTTTTGTTGTTCATTGTTCTGATATACATAATCTCTGAACTCTTTTGTTGGTTCAGATAATGTAGGGAACCCTTGTCGGACCTCCACAATTGTTAACCCATAGTTAGACATATTTTGGGCGAATTGCGTGGCACCATATGGATCGTAGCAAAATAGAATCACATTCAATTCATTATTATTGATGAAATCCAAAATCCATTGTTCTACAAAGCTATAATCAACTACTGCACCTGGTGTGACATCCATCCAGCCTTCTTCTATCCACACATCATACGGTACCTTATCTTTCGCTCTACGCTCTGCTAGTGCTTCTTCAGGCATAAATGAGTGTTGTCCAACGTGGTAGCCATAATCAGTAGGGAAAACATAACCTACTGAAGTTAAGTCAATCTTCTTTGATAAATCGACTCCTATATAAACATCACGGCCATTCATATCAAAGGCTTCAATTTGACCTGCTTTCCACTTATTTGCAGGAATGTAGCCCCCTTCTTTCATGTCCACCCAGATATCCATTGTCTTTGTTAAAAATGACCTCATCTTTTCGGGAACATCAAGAGCTGTCTTTAAATCAGAACGAATAGATGCAAGTCCTTCTTCATAAGTAGCTACAATAGGATTGGCTTTAATCCAATTATTTTCATCTTTTATGTCATCTCCCTGATCTAACTCACAAATGATTGCAAAATAATCTTCATTTTCTGTATCATCATCAGGATTTAAAATACGCGAAACGTATTCATACTCAACAAAGCAAGGTCGACTAAGATCAAAGCCCGCTGTTGTAATTACAAACATTAACGGCTCTTTACGAGCTACCATCCCTGACTGTAGGACATCGTAGATTTCAGAAGTAAGGTGGTTGTGATATTCATCTACAATTCCCACAGATGGGTTTTTACCATCACCTGTTTTACGTGTTTCACGAGATAACGGAACGATAACCGAACCATTTTTAAAGACTTCAATTTTTCCGTACGCTTCTTTCCATTTACCATCCAACAATTCACTTGAATTTATACCGTCTTTGACAGCTGTATAAACTTCATCAGATTGTTCCTTCTGCCATCCAGCTATATACATACGTTGTTTTTCATTGCCCAAAAATACGATGTATGAGCCAACTATTGCAAGGAATTGTGACTTTGCATTTTTTCGGGCAAGTTGAATATAAACTTTACGGAAACGGCGAGCGCCATTGCGTTTCTTTTTGAAACAAAAAATATTTACTGAAATAAATAACTGAAAATCAGTAAGTTCTACTTTTTGTTCAGCAAGTACACCCTCCACATGTTCAAACTCATTAGCCCACCAATAAAAATCTTCTGCTACTTCTTCATCAAAATAAAAAGGACTGTCATCATTTTGACAATCCTCGTAATCTTTTAAGAAGCGTTGCACCGCCCATTTATGTTTAATACAAGCATTAATTTCCCCACTTAAAATATCATCACAGTAATCAAAAACCCGTTCTAAAACTCTATTCATAACCTATCACCAAACCGTTTTTGTGCTTCGCTTTTGCCTTCCGCAGTTGAGGGTGTGGGGATGACTAATTTCAAACGTGACGTAATAGTAAGTCCTAAATCAGCAGCTGCGGAACGACATTCGTTAAACAATGTATTTTTGGTACGTTGTAGCTTTGGATAATCTTCATTAGCAACTGTAGTTCTCTTGCCGTTTGGCTGCTCAATTGTTTCTGTTGATTTTATTTTTCGAATATCTTTCACTAGCTGTAAATATTGAAATTTAGAATCTAAATACCTTGCTAAAGAATCCACATCAAGCTCGCTAAAAATTTCTAGTGCTACTAACTTTTCAGCAATCTCTGTAAATTCCTTCTTTTGTGTTGCTGTTAAATACGATGGAATTTCAATATTTTCAGTAGGTCCACGCATCTTTTCTTCATGTTTTTGACGCTTTTTTATATCATCTTTTGTTAAATGTTTAGAGCGTCCATTTCCTAGAATCACCTGCAATGGCTGCTTATTTCGACCTGCCATACTATCACCTCACTTTCAATTAATCTGGTTTCTCCGAAAAAATTTTTAAAAACGGGTTTTTCTGCACGGAAAACGGGCATCCGGTGTAGGGCACTTTCACAAACTAAAGTGAAACGGAGGGGGGCTATCCTATTTTCTCCCGTACTTCTGTATATCTTCGTTTGTTTTTTTGTTGTGACAACTTGTACAAAGCAATTGTAAGTTGTCTTCGTCTAATCTTTTATTCCAATCCTTAGATAACGGAATGATATGGTCAACTAAAACTCCGACTGTAATTCGCTTTTCATTTAGGCAATGCTGGCACAATCCGTTATCTCGAATCTTAATGTAGTCACGGCATTTGATCCAAGAAGCTGAATGATAGAAGCGATCATGCTTCTTGTTCCGTTGATACTTGTCGTAGTAACGGTTGTTGTCTGCTTTGGTTGTCTTGTGCTGTCCACAGTATCCTTCACGTGTTAAGTTTGGACATCCAGGCTTGTTACAAGGACGCAAAGGTTTACTGTTCATGTTGCTGTTCAACCTTTTGTTTAATTGCATCCATACGTTCCTTCGTAGCTGCACGTAGCTTATCCAGCTCTTTCAGTAGCTCCTTTACTTCAGCGTCATCAGTCAACCACTTTAGTTTACGCTGTAGCTCGCGTTGCTTCTTCTGTAGCTTCCTTGCTTCTTCGTCAGTATAAAAACAGACATACTCTTGTCCGCAATTAGGACAGTTGAAGTATGTCTTTTCAAGGGTGTTATGCAGCTTGTCTTCTTTGAAGTGTTTAACATAGAAGCTTTGATTACATGACTTGTCACACCTTGCGTAGATTGGTTCCATGTTACTCATCCCCTTTAACCTTATACTTCATAATATCTGCTATTATTCTTTGGGTTTTATTTTCATGTTCAATTCAAATAAAGATTTGCAAATCGTAATTTAGAATCCGAATTTGATTTCTGGATTTGTAAAGCAAAATCCAAAAGTTAGTCGCTACCTTCTAATCGTGTTGGTAGTTCATGTGTTGGTCTTCCTATTTCAATTTCTATACAGTCACTAATTTCTTGTTCGAATACTTTTATCGCTTTTTGTAATCGTTCTTCATTGAACTTTACACTGACCTTTACCTTCAATTGATTTAATTCCATTGCTCATCCCTCCACAATTTGTTATCAGAGGATTAACAACCTTTTTTCCTGTTAGCTTTTCAATAATGAGTGCTGGTTGATCAATGAGAATTTCTTTTATATTATCAAAATAATTAAACTCAACATCAGCTGTTAAAGGAGGTAATATCATTTCCAGCCCCAATCGTTGTGATTCTCTCATTAAGAACATCTTTCTATCTTCATCTGTAGTTAGAATACGAATACCTGTTTCACTAGACTTCCTAATTAAATCTATTGGTGTATTCATTGTTCATCCCTCCACAATTTATAGTTCTCTGTATTAATAAACTTACCTATAGATAGAAGTAAATCCACATCATGTTTATCTCCTTTTTTGAGCGGCTTCTGAAATGGAAGTGTTTCGCCATTAAATATAATCTCGTATTCCACAACTGCTTTCCCTTCCTCGTTGCCAACTATCTGAAACTTACTAACTTTATATCTTGGTTGATTCATACCATTCACCACCTCTCAAGGCATAATAAAAGACTATAGTTCAATGTGAACCACCGTCTAAATAGGTCTGGTACATGGTGAACCAGAGCTTTTATATCTTCAAGACTTTACACCCTATTCATAACCCCGCGATTAACGCCTACGATTACTTGATGGTTGATAGGATATACAGTCTTCAAGGCATAATAAAAAGCATCTCATTTGAGATGCTTATAGTTATTAAACTCTTTTTAAGTTACTCCATTCTGTAACAACTTTTTTATTAACTACATCATTTGCAGCAATCATCACTATTTCATAGGATTTACTTTGTTTAGCATAAATTTCTCCTATACTTCCTAACCATTCGTGAATAGAGTCTCTATCTAATCCACATGGTTCGTTAGCAATTGTTGTACAACTTACCCTCAATTCTAAAATTGGGGTTTGGCCTTTTTCAAATACCACAACTTCATAATCGCCATTTTTATGACCTTCTTTGAAAGTAACTTTGTTTTGTTCACTTTCTCTTTCGATACGTTCTCTTTCACTTTTTCTAAGTTCTTCTTCTTTATCCCTTTTTCTAACTATAGCTTGTGCTTGAGGACTTTTACCTTGCATATCGAATCTGAATCCCAACAATATCCCTCCTTATAATGTTAGATGTGACCTTACTTTTATTTATCTTTAATTGATGAATAGGTTTTTTCAAAGACATCTAAAATCTCGGATGTACTTAACCATTTATCTAATTGTTGAACTGTACCTGTATTATGATTTATTGACGCGATAACATCGCCTCTTGCTTTCACAATTGCAGTTGTTAGTTCGATTGCTAATTCTCTAGCTGTTTTATTTTCTGACAAATTTCACACCTCCACTCTACCTACAATGATAGGATAAATGGAATGTATTGTCATTATAAAAAGAGACTACCAATTTAGTAGCCTCTCATGCCTGTTTAAGAAAAGAACGTATACGCTCCTCTCAAGGCATAATATAAAGCATTCGATTAAGAATACTTTATAAATTAGGGTATAGTGTTGGATTGTAAAACTTTATATCTTTCTCAAAGTATCGATGGTACTTATTGAAATAAACTTCGAAATCTTCGACTACTTTATATTTTGTATAAAGATTAATTATTGTTTTTTCATATGTAGTTAAATTCGAAAAAAAGATTCTAAAATAATTATCTTTTTCATTCTCATTTAAATTACTACCTTCCAGAAAATCTATTACAGATATGATACTTTCAAAATAGTGATTGAAAGGAAATTTGAATTTATAGTCTACCATATAGATAGCCGTATTTTTATATTCTTCATCATTAACAAATTTCTCAGTTATTCTATTAATAAAATTGTCATTACTGTACCTGTATAAATAATCCCCTAATTCTTCATGACTAAATCTGAAAATATTGAAAATAGTTATATCTTGCATCAAAAGTGGATCATATTTGTCACCATAGATGTACTTATGTGCAAGATTTACAAATTTCGGTACATCATACTTTGTATCTGTTTCATCGGAATCATTAATTTTATTATAAAAGTTTATAAAGTCTGATCCCAGATCACCTAATGAATCTCGTTCTCTCAATATCATCCTATGTAAACACGATTTTAAAGAATCTTCTTTGTAGTAACTTTCTATAGCTTCATAAATATTTATAAACACATCTTTATCATGTACAGTCGTACCATATAAAGTTAAACCTTTTACTAAATTATTATGCATATTAATCATATTAAAAAATGTGGTCTCAAATTGTTGTTTTAGCATTGTATCATTAGTTATTCTATATTGTTCATTTGCTTTAGCTAATTCATCTCTTGTCATTCGCAGTTCTTCTCTCTGCATTCCCAGTTCCTTTTTCTGCATTACAATAGTAGAGATTAAAAACAATATACTAGCTAACGATAATAACCCTACTGTTGAACCACCTAAAAAATCTCCGACACTTCCTAGTTTAGCAAACGAATCAAATGAAAAACTAGATTTTGAAAAAAAGAAAATTAATATTGGTATTAATACGGCGAAACATATAGCAATTATTCCACTAACAATCCAAATATTTTCATTTCCCTTAATCCTTTCTTTAAATGGTTTCTTTCGAGTAGACATACTTTACACTCCCTATCTACCTACAATTATATGTAAATAGGAAGCCAATGTCATTAAAATATAATTTAGTAAGAAATATTAAATTACATGTAGAACAAAAGCCAATCAATATCCTCACGATTACTTGCTACACTTTGTTCATTCGTCTTTCAAGTTTGTCTACCAACCAATCAAAGTCTTCTTTATGAATACAATTTACAAACTCACCAGAACTATTGTTATTATTAGTAGTCATATACCTGACTTCTTAATTCTTTCTAATCGCTTTAAATCAACTTCTCTTTTAGAGTCAGTGCATTGCTTTTTCAAGTCTTGGTAATAAGGTAATTGATTGTTTTTAGGTTCGTAATATCCTGTAGCTATTACTTGAAATCTACAAACAGGACAAGTTATACCATCTATGTTATTACTTCCCAAAAAAGAATGAGATGGATTATCTAAACATTCATAAACGATTTTTGTTTCACTCATATACTATTCCTCCTCCTGAACATAAAAAAGAGAGACACAATTTAACGCATCTCTCAATAGTTATGTATTATTAAATGTATGTATTAGATTGCTTTTTTAGCCTGTGATACTTTCTGACCGTACGACCGATTATTAATCTCATCAATATCACGTAAAATACGCTCACGTAATGCAATTACATCTTCACGCACTCGATAATAATTTGAATTATTTATACTTCCATTTTCTTTACACTTTAAGTCAACTGCAACTAAAATATGTTCTAATTGTCTGATACGCTGCTTAACATCTAATCGTTTACGTGACCATTTTACAAAGTTATCATATGCACAATTTAAATCCTCGACCTCATCTTTAAAGTACTTTTTAACACGTTGAGCTGTTTTAAATTTAACATCATAATATTCCATATCAAATACTGAGGAAGTCGTTTTAATAGTATCAAATTCTTTAAGCTGAGCTTCCATCTCGTTGAACGCTTTAATATAGCCTAATTTAAATTGCATAGCCTTCTTGCCATTAAAACCGAATGCTAATAAGGTGAATCCATCTTTAGTTAGATTATACGTACGTTGCTCACGTTTGTATTTATCAAGGGTTTTAGTCTCGGTAAACATCTCCTTAAAATTAAGGACATCTTTTTCAAGCGATTTGATGCTTTGCAATACATTATCGTGACGTTTACCGAAGTCCTCTGCAATCTGTTTACTTGTCGCAAATACTTA
>Ga0209676_1000772_pt1 | contig 42838 bp, 50 predicted proteins | sample AraplaCvi_mLB_r2_FD_184282 | JGI IMG/M metagenome (GOLD analysis project Ga0209676, IMG submission 184282) | Arabidopsis root microbial communities from North Carolina, USA - plate scrape MF_Cvi_mLB_r2 (SPAdes) (version 2) | ecosystem: Host-associated > Plants > Roots > Endosphere | place: USA... | reverse complement strand
GCGCGGCAGCAGCTGCGCAACATCACCACCCTGCCCTTCGTCGGGCCGTGGGTCGCGGTGATGCCCGACGTGCACCTGGGCATCGGCGCGACGGTGGGATCGGTCGTGCCGACGAAGGGCGCGATCATCCCGGCCGCGGTCGGCGTCGACATCGGCTGCGGCATGGCCGCGGTTCGCACGACGCTGCGCGCCGACGACCTGCCCGACGACCTGTCGCTGCTGCGCAACTCCATCGAGCGCAGCGTCCCGGTCGGCAACGGTCCGGGCGGCGAGCACCGCCGGATTCCCGACAGCGTCGAGACGGCGCTGGAGAAGTCCAACCTCGTCGCGCGGCTGGCGAAGATCCGCCAGAAGCATCCGAAGATCCGTCCGGACAAGCTCGATCGCCAGATCGGCACGCTCGGCGGCGGCAACCACTTCATCGAGATCTGCCTGGACGAGGCCGATCGCGTGTGGGTGATGCTGCATTCGGGTTCGCGCGGCACCGGCAACCTCATCGGCACGTACTTCATCGAACTGGCGCGTCGCGAGCTGGAAAAGCGCGTGCTCGGTTTCCACGTACCCGACCGTGACCTCGCGTTCTTCCTCGAAGGCGAGCCACTGTTCGACGAGTACGTCGAAGCGGTCTCGTGGGCGCAGGACTACGCGCGTGCGAACCGCGAGGCGATGATGGCGCGCGTGCTGCACGAGATGCGCCACCGCCTGCCGAAGTTCCAGACGGAGAAGTCAGCGGTGAACTGCCATCACAACTACGTGCAGCGCGAGGACCACTTCGGCGAGTCGTTGCTGGTCACGCGGAAGGGCGCGGTCAGCGCGCGCGAGGGCGAGCTCGGCATCATCCCGGGCAGCATGGGCGCACGCAGTTTCATCGTGCGCGGCAAGGGCAACGCGGACAGCTTCCACAGCTGCAGCCACGGCGCCGGCCGCGTGATGAGCCGCACCGCCGCACGCGCGCGGATCACGCTCAAGGAGCATCGCGAGGCCACCGCACACGTCGAATGTCGAAAGGACGCAGGCGTGATCGACGAGTCGCCCGCCGCGTACAAGGACATCGACGCGGTGATGGCGGCGCAGCGCGACCTGGTGGAGATCGTGCATACGCTGCGGCAGGTGGTGTGCATCAAGGGGTGAGGCAGGCCGCTTACGCGGCACTGCCGCGTGGCCTGCCGAACGCACGGTCATGGATGGGTGAGGCAGGCCGCCTACGCGGCACTGCCGCGTGGCCTGCGGAACGCCCGGCCAGGGATGGCCGGGCCGGGCTTTCCGGAGCCTGACGTGCGGCGCCATGGATGGCATCGGCTCGTCATTCGAAGCGGCGCTTCTTCAAATCGCACTCGCGCTGGAAGACGTCATCCCCGCGAAGGCGGGGATCCATCTTCACGACGCATCACGACTTACGAAGAGCGTGAGAACGCGGACAGTTGGATTCCCGCCTTCGCGGGAATGACGGTCCTTTGTGCACGGGCATGCACGCGTGATCGCACGTCCCGGCCCTCACCCCAACCCCTCTCCCGCAGGGAGAGGGGCTCAACTCAGGCCAACCCCGCCGGCATCTCCACATCCGCGCGCATCAGGCGGACCACGCCCTGCCATGCCAGCGACACCGCGAGGCAGCCGATGAGCAGCCCCGCCCAGTCGGCCGATTGAGGCGACAGCGATGGCCACAGGCTGGCGAAGGCCGGCATCCATTGCGCGCCGTACGCGGCGACCACCGCGATGACCGCGATCGCGAAGATCGCGGTGAGCACGCGGAGCAGCCAGCGTTCGAACAGCTCGCCAGCCGCGGGCATGCCTTCCACGTGGCGCACGATCTGCGCCGCCAGGTCGTAGGGCACCGGCTCCATCGCCGGCGTGCGCAACGCGCGCGCGATCAGGCGGTACTCGGCCAGGCGCGAATCGGCCGGATCGAGCGGCTGCCCGCGGCGTTCCTGTTCGAGTGCGTGTTCCTGCGCCTGCCATTCGGCTTCCAGGCGCAAGGCGTCGATGCCGCGCCAGCCGGTGCGGTGGATCGGCGGGTCTTCGCGTCCGGGCTTGCGATCGTCAGGTGTGTTCATGCGGTCACTCCCATCCGGGCCTGCAGGCGTTCGCGCAGCCGCGCCCGGGTCCGGAACAGATGGCTCTTGATCGTACCCTCGGCGAGGCCGGTGATGCGGGCGATCTCGACGATGGGTACTTCATCCAGGTGATACAGCGTCAGCAGCGTGCGCTGCAACGGCGGCAGCGATTCGATTTCCTCGTGGAGACCCGCGGCGATCTCGGCATCGGCACAGGCCGTTTCCAGGTCGAAGCCGTCGCTGAGCTGGTCCAGCAGGCTGACGCCGTCGTCCTCGTCGCCCACCGGTTCGGCGATGGCGATGCGGCGCTTCTCCAGGTGCCGCTTGGCGACCGAATAGGCCACCTGCCCGATCCATGACTTCAGCGCGCTCTCGCCGCGGTACTGGTGGAGGCACTGGTGCACGCGCAGGAAGGCTTCCTGGCACAGCTCACGGGTGTCCTCCGGCTGGCGGACCATGCGCTGGAGGATGTGCCAGCACAGGCCCTGGTACTCGCGCACGAGGCGTTCGAACGCGCCGGGCACGTTGCCCAGCACGGCATCCACCAGCCTGCGGTCGTCCTCGGTCACGGGGTTTCACCGGTCATGACCTTTGTGGATACGTTCAGGGGCCAGATGGTTGCAACGCGGCCTTCACGAAATTCGTTCGAGGCCGCTGCAACCGGTCGCGCGGCGGCTGTATCTCATGTCCCGTACCCCACGCCACGGCATCGAGAACACACCCATGAACTTCGAAATCCTGATCCCGATCACCCTGTTCATCTGCGTCGTCTACGCCATCAAGGTGGTCGTGGACGCCCGCACCCGCGCCAAGCTGATCGCCAGCAATGGTTCGGAAGACCTGATCCGCTCGCTGGTGCAGGCCGAGGCGCTGCAGCGCCGCCACGCCTCGCTGCGCTGGGGCATCCTGCTGCTCGCCGTCGGCCTCGGCTTCGCGCTGATCGAAGCGTTCGGCTGGACCGAGATCACCCCCGGCGTCGTCGCCGTGCTGCTCGGCGTGACGGGCCTCGGGAACCTGGCCGCCTATGCAGCCTCGCGGAAACTGGGGTGAGGCCGCGCGCTCGCGAGCCACTGGCTCGCGCGCGGCCGAACGACCGGCCATGGATGGCCGGGCCGGGCTATCCGAGGCCCGTCGCGTAAGGCCATGGATGGCTGAGCCACGTGCACCGAGCGCGGCGAGGCTTGCCAGTCACCGCCGATCCAGCGTCGTACGCAGGACCGGCACCGTGGTGACGTCGTCCACGCCCTTGATCGCGGCGACGCGCTCGCGCAGATCGGCAAGCTCGCCCGGCGACTCCGCCTGCACCAGCACGAGCAGGTCGAGTTCGCCCGCGACGCTGTAGCACAGCCGTACCTGCGGCATCGCGGTCAGCTGCGGCATCACGTCGTCGCAGCTGAAACCGTCGGCATAACGCAGCATCAGCCACGCCTGCAGCGGATCGCCGCCGCTGCCCAGCCGCACGGTGTACTGCGCGATCACGCCCGCGCTTTCCAGCCGTTGCAGGCGCTCCTGCACGGTGGTGCGTCCAAGGCCGACGGCCTTCGCGAGCGCGACCGTCGACAGACGTGCGTTGTCCTGCAGCAGCGCGATGAGCTGGCGATCGATGGCGTCGAGGTGTTTCATCGCAACGGGAGTGCCGGTGTCGCCGGCATTCTGCCGGGTTGAAACCGGCGCTGGCGAGCGCGCATCGTGGGCGCCCACCGCCCCGCGAGATCCCCGATCCATGAATGCCCCGCGTTCCGCCCTCGAACTCGACACACGCTGCGCGCTGATTCCCATCGACGTGCAGTGCGGTTTCGACCTGCCGCCGTGGCCGCCGCGCAACAACCCGGCGATGGAAGCCAATGCGCTGCGCGTGCTGGATGCGTGGCGCCGCGCCGGCTTGCCGCTGATCCACGTTCGGCACGATTCGGCGATGGAAGGCTCGGTGCTCGCGCCCGGGCATCCGGGCAACGCGCATCGCCCGGGCTTCGTGCCGCTGGAAGGCGAGCCGCTGGTGACCAAGTCGGTCAATGCGGCCTTCATCGGTACCGATCTGGACCTGCGCCTGCGCCGACTGAACATCGACACCGTCGTGCTGTTCGGCATCAGCACGGACATGTGCGTATCGACGACCGCACGCGTCGCGGCGAACCTCGGCTATCGCACGATCGTCATCGGCGATGCGTGCGCGTGTTTCGACCTGAAGGATGCCGATGGATCGGTGATTCCCGCCGACGCGATCCAGCGCGCGCATCTGGCGACATTGCGGGCGGAGTTCGCGCAGGTGGTGGAGAGCGATGCGGTGATCGAGGCGCTGCGGGTGAGTGAGCGCACGATCGGGGCGCGCGCGAGCTGATCGCTCTTCGCTCGTGGTTGGAGCCGCTCACGCTTCGGTGGCCCCTCTCCCGCTTGCGGGAGAGGGGTTGGGGTGAGGCGAAACGAAGCGATATCGGCTGCCTGCCCTCACCCGACCCTCTCCCGCAGGTGGGAGAGGGGAAAGACCATGCGGCAACGTAAGGGTTACTTCCGATCACCCGCCGTCTGGTCACGCGCCGCTCGGAACTCGCTCGACGCGTCCCAGTTCGGCCAGCGGTTCGAATCGGCCAGGTTGCGGCCGACGGTGTAGAGCAGGCCTAGGTCGCGCGCCATGCCGAGGAAGGTCCAGTCGGCTTCCCATTCGTCGGCCGGCTGGTGATAACGGTCGGCAACGTAGGCGTCTTCCATCTTCTTGCCCGCTTCCAGGCCGCCGTCGACCAGGTCGTTGCCCGAGCCGAACGACACCGCCGGCACGCCGCGCTTGGCGAAGGGGAAGTGATCGGAACGGAAGAAGTGGCCGGCCTCGGGCTTCGGATCGGTCACGTAATCCAGGTTCGCGACCTTCTTCGCGGTATCGATCAGTTCGTCGAGCAGTTCCTGCTTCGCGCTGCCGGAGGTGGTGAAGTTGCGCGCCGGACCGTGCGGGTCGAGCGCGTCCATGTTGATCACCGCCACCGTCTTGCCCAGCGGGTACAGCGGCTTGGAGGCGTAGTACTCCGAACCGAGCAGGCCCTTCTCCTCCGCCGTGACGGCGAGGAAGACGACCGAACGTTCCGGCTTCGTCGGCGCCTTGGCGAACGCGCGGCCGATCTCGATCAGCGCGGCGGTGCCGGTCGCGTTGTCGACGGCGCCGTTGTAGATCTTGTCGCCCTTCGCGTCCGGCTGGCCGACGCCCAGGTGGTCCCAGTGCGCCGAATAGATGACGGTTTCGTCCGGGCGCTTCGTGCCGTCGATGCGGCCGACGATGTTGTGCGAGGTGATGATCTGGCGATCCACGTCGTACTTCGCGCTCAGCGTCGCGCCCTTCAATTCGACCGGCTTGAACGCCTTGGTCTTCGCCTGGGCCTTGAGCGCGTCGAAATCCAGGCCCGACTGCTTGAACAGCTGCTGCGCGAAATCGCGCTGGATCCAGCCTTCCAGCTTGGGATGCACCGAGGCCGGCTTGTCGCGCACGACGTCGAACATCGTGTTGGTGTTGGAGTTCTTGACCGTCGCCCAGCCGTACGAGGCCGGATCGGTTTCGTGCACGATCAGCAGGCCGAGCGCGCCTTGGCGCGCGGCTTCTTCGTACTTGTACGTCCAGCGACCGTAGTAGGTCATCGCCTTGCCGCCGAAGTCGCCTTCGCCGCCATCGAAGTCCGGATCGTTGATCAGGACCACGGCGATCTTGCCCTTGAGGTCGACGCCCTTGAAGTCGTCCCAGCCGCGCTCCGGCGCGCGCACGCCATAGCCGGCGAAGACCAGCGGCGCCTTGCTGATGTCGACGGCGGTCGAGCCGTCCTGCGCGGCGCGCACGGCGATCTGCTCGCCCTGCGTCAGCGCCTGCGTCTTGCCCTTCACGGCCACGGAAATCGTCGGCGTGCCCTTGATCTCGGCGCGTGCCAGCGGCACGGCCTGGGTCCATTCGCGCTTGCCGTCCTTCAGGTCGCCGCCCGGCTGCAGGCCGGCCGCCTTCATCTGCGCGACGACGTAATCGATGGTCCTGGTTTCGCCGGCCGTGGCGGGGCCGCGGCCCTCGAATTCATCGGAGGAGAGGACCTTCACGTCCTGCGAGAGGCGCGCGGGGTCGATGTCGGTCGCCGCCGGTTTCCCGGCGATAGCGGGATTCAGGGCGAGCGAGAGGGACAGCGCGAGCAGCGATACGGCCGGTAGCTTCATGGATGGGACCTGGGGTCGGAGTGCCGGCCGATGGTACGGAGCGGGGAGGCGGGGTGCCAGCCAACGTTATGCACAGGCGCCGGGCGTCATCGGACCGATCCGGCGCGAACCCCTCTCCCGCGTGCGGGAGAGGGGCTGGGCGAGGCACGCAGCCTGCCGCGTCAATCCTTTTCCTTGCCGATCACCTTCCCCGTCGCCGGATCGAGCTTCAGCTCCACGTCCTTGCCCGACGGATCATCGGCCTCGGCGTTCCAGATGCCGTCCTCGAAATCGACGTCGTGCACATTGGTGTAGCCCTCGGCCGACAGGCGTGCACGCACGTCGGCCTCGCTGAGGTTGGCGACCTGCTTGTCCGGGTAGACCTGGCCGGTCTTCGCATCCAGGCGCACGTCGACGCTTTCGCCCTGCGCGCTGTGCGCGTCGGCCTTCCACACGCCGTCCTCGAACTTCACGTCGTTGACCTTGGTGTAGCCCTGCTCCGTCAGGCGCGCGCGCACCTGCGCTTCGGTCAGCGGGGCCGCCGGCTTGGCGTCCTGCGCGAACGCGACGGTCGACAGCGACAGCAGCGCGGTCAGCACGATGGTCTTCTTCATTCGATGACTCCCTGGTTTGCAGTGGATCGTTGCAGTGGGCTGGAGTCTTCGTCGGCCGATGCGAATCGCGGGTGAATCCTCGCGGCACGTGTGCGGAAGCGGTCAGGATAGTGATTCGGCCGTGAAAACCGATGTCCGGCGGTCCACACTGGAACCCAGTGTTGCCGCCCGCCCGGTGGCCGCACTCGCGTCGATCCCGCAAACTTCACGTATTCAGCCGCGCGCCGCGCATCTTCCGCAGCACCCGCGACATCGAACCGCACGCACCGCCCTGCTTGGATCCGCGGGGTGCACAGGACTTCCCGCAATGAACGCAGACTCCCTCGCCGCCCCGCTCGTCCGCCCGTTGTGGCGCGACCGCGCGCTCGTGCTGGCGGGCATCGCGATGTCGGCGTTCAACCTGCGCACGGCGGTGACCTCGCTCACGCCGCTGCTCGACACCCTCGGCGACACCTTCGGCTTCGGTCCTACCATGACCGGCGTGCTCGGCATGGTGCCGACGGCGGCATTCGCCGTATTCGGCGTGGTGACGCCGGCCATCGCGCATCGCCTTGGCCTCGAACGCACGGCGCTGCTCGCCATGGCGCTCGCGGCGATCGGCCTGTTCGTGCGCGCATTCGTCGGCGACACGGCGATGCTGCTGGTGACCTCGGCGATCGCGCTGTCCGGCATGGGCATGGGCAACGTCGTGCTGCCGCCGCTGGTGAAGCGCTACTTCGCCGATCGCGTCGGCACCGTCAGCACGCTCTACATCACCGTGCTGCAGCTGGGCACGATCCTGCCGGCGCTGCTTGCCGTGCCCATCGCCACCGCCGCCGGCTGGCGTGTGTCGCTCGGCGCGTGGTCGCTGATCGCCGCCGCCGCCGCGCTGCCGTGGATCGGCGTGCTGTGGATGGAACGCTACGGGCAATCGCGGCAGGCGAAGGCGCTCTGCCAGGCCCACGACGAAGCCGTCGCGAGCGGCGATCCCGCACCGGAACTCGATGGCGCGAAGGATGGCGCGAACGGCAGCGCGCGCGGTCGCGTCTGGCGTTCGCCCGTCGCGTGGGGCCTCACGCTGATGTTCGGCATGACGTCGCTGACGACGTATTCGATGTTCACGTGGTTGCCGAAGCTGCTCACCGAAGCCGGCGGCTCGCACGCGCTCGGCGGCACGATGGTCGCGCTGTTCTCGACGATGGGCCTGCTGAGCGCGCTGTTCCTGCCGGCGCTGGCGGTGCGCATCCGCAATCCGTTCCCGATCGTCGTCGCGTGCGGTGCGAGCTACGTCGCCGCGTTCGCCGGCCTGCTGCTCGCGCCAATGGCCGCGCCGCTGCTTTGGGTCGCATTCCTCGGCCTGGGGCCGAGCACGTTCCCGCTCTCGCTCACGCTGATCAACCTGCGCACGCGCACGCCGGGCGGTTCCTCGCGGCTGTCGGGCTTCGTGCAGGGCGTGGGCTACAGCCTCAGCTGCCTGGGGCCGCTGCTGTTCGGCTGGCTGCACGAGGCCACGCACGGCTGGGAGTGGCCGTTCGCGTTCCTGACGCTGTGCCTGCTCGCGCTGCTGTACGGCGGCTGGCTCGCGAGCCGCCCGCGCATGCTCGAGGACACCTGGTAGGGCATCACCGGCGCGATTCTTCGCGCGACGCATACATCCTCACGACAAGGGGTTCAGCCCGAATCGCCCACGCTCCATGCACGTTCCATTCTGCGATGGAGTCCGACATGGGCCAGCGTCACGTCGAAAACGACCCGAATACCACCGGCAAGTCCGAGCGCGAGTACGAGCACAGCTCGGGCGATCGCAACACCAAGAAGTGCGAGAACGACTGGCAGGGCTTCAGCGGCGGCAAGCAGCGCGACGCCACGCCGGGCGCGCCGGGCACACCGCCGGCGAAGGATGCCGATCGCCGCTGATCGAACGTAACGAGCGCACCGTTCCTTTCGCTCGTTTCCCGTGCCAAGTACCCTGTCGCGGCCCTCATCCGCCGCGACTCATGACCCTGCGCACCGTCAATGTTGCCCGTTACGTCACGCCATTGCGCGAAGGCGGTTCGCTGCCCGCGATCGTCGAAGGCGACGACGACGGCCTCTACGTCCTGAAATTCCGCGGCGCCGGCCAGGGCGTGAAGGCGCTGGTGGCCGAGCTCGTCGCCGGGGAAATCGCCCGCAAGCTCGGCCTTCCGATTCCGGAACTGGTGTTCGTCGAACTCGACGCCGAGCTCGCGCGTACCGAACCGGACCCGGAAATCCAGGAACTCATCAAGGCCAGCGACGGCCTCAACCTCGCCCTCGATTACCTGCCCGGCGCGATCAATTTCGATCCGGTCGCCGAACGCGTACCGGGCGCGCTGGCCTCCGACATCGTCTGGTTCGACGCCTTCACCAGCAATGTCGACCGCAGCTTCCGCAATCCGAACCTGCTCGTCTGGCATCGCAACCCGTGGCTGATCGACCACGGCGCGGCGCTGTACTTCCACCACGGCTGGGACGGCTCTCCGACGCATGCCGGCAGCGCGTTCCCGATGATCCGCGAGCACGTGCTGCTGCCGCAGGCCGACGACATCGCCGGCGCGGACGCACGGCTGTCGGGAAAACTGACGCGGGGCGATTTCGACGCGATCCTCGCGCTCGTGCCCGACGCGTGGCTCGTCGGCGCGGATACACCGGCCGATCCCACCGAACATCGCGCGGCGTACGTCGAACATTTCATGCAGCGGCTGGCGCAGCGCCAGCGCTTCGTCGAGGAGGCGATTCATGCACGCGCCTGAGACGCCGCGCCGCGACACCTACGACTATGCGGTCATCCGCGTGGTCCCGCGCGTGGAACGCGAGGAGTTCGTCAACGTCGGCATCTTGCTGTCGTGCCCGACGGCGAAGTTCCTGCAGGCGCGCATCGAAGTCGACGAAGCGCGGCTGCGCGCGCTAGATCCGGACATCGACCTGGACACGGTGCGTCGCCATCTGGAAGCGATGGAGGCGATCTGCGCCGGCGGCCCCGGCAGCGGCCCCATCGGCCTGTTGCCGCAGCGCGCGCGCTTCCACTGGCTCACCGCCAGGCGCAGTTCGATCATCCAGACCTCGCCCGTCCACCTGGGCCGATGCACGCACGCAGGCAACGCGGTCGAGCACCTGATGGACCGGATGGTGCGGGTGCGGCGCGGCTGACCTCGGCGCCGCCCACCAAGAAGCCCGGCGAAGGCCGGGCGACGCAGCCATAAAAAAAGCCCGGCTTGCGCCGGGCTTTTTTGGTAACGCTTGGTGCGAAAGGCTTACAGGGCCTGCACGGCGTCGGCCTGAAGGCCCTTCTGGCCCTGGACGACGGTGAAGGACACCTTCTGGCCTTCCTGCAGGCTCTTGAAGCCCGAGCCCTGGATCGAACGGAAGTGGACGAACACGTCCTCGCCGTTCTCGCGGCTGATGAAGCCGAAGCCCTTGGCATCGTTGAACCACTTGACGGTACCGGTTTCACGGTTCGACATGACTTTCTCCTATACGGATGGTGAGACCGCTATCGCGGCATTGGAGCTGGTCGCAAGGAGAAAGCGAGGTGCAACGATGGAGAAGAAAATCCACATCGGGTCACATTCACCGTGACCCTTGGCTAACGCAGCGCGAGGCATGTTGGACGTGTTTGGTCGGATTTGCAAATCCGGACCGGCCGGGGCGGTTCAGATAGGATCCCCATTCAGCGTGTCCACCGATTACCTCTCCCCGCGATGACGGTCTATGTCGATGATGCGGTCCACCTCTGGCGCGGCCGCCGCTGGGCCCACCTGATGGCCGACACCCTCGACGAGCTCCACGCCATGGCCGAGCGCCTGGACATCCCGCGCCGGGCCTTCCAGAACAAGACTTCCGGCGCGCATTACGACGTACCGTCCGAGTTGCGCGAACGCGCGATCGAGCTGGGCGCGGTGGCCATTTCGCGGCACACGGACCGCGACCGGGTCCGGACGGTGATCGCCCGCGCCAAGGCGCAGGGCCGCGGCGAGCACCCCTGAGGCTGCGGGATCGCGCGGCCGCACGTATCCTGTGCGGCCCCGGCGCCTGCCCGGTGCCGACACCCGCGCCAGAACACGAATCCCGCCATGACCGACACCCCGCCCGACCGCCTCTCCAACGACCCGCGCAGCCCGTTCTTCGATGAGACGGTGCTCGAGCGCGGCATCGGCATCCGCTTCAACGGGGTCGAGCGCATCAATGTCGAGGAGTACTGCATCAGCGAAGGCTGGGTGCGGCTGCCGGTCGGCAAGGCGCTGGATCGCCGCGGCAACCCGATGACGATGAAGCACAAGGGCAAGGTCGAGGCCTGGTTCCGCGACGCGGACGCCGGCGAGTAAGCCTCAAAGCCCCGCCAGATAACGGCCCGGGTCGATCCGGCGCCCGTACTGGCGCACTTCGAAATGCAGATGCGGACCGGTCGAACGGCCGGTCGAGCCCATCTTCGAGATCTCCTGCCCGGCGAGGACGACATCGCCCGGCCGCACTTCCAGCCGGCTGTTGTGCGCGTACAGCGTCACGATGCCCTGGCCGTGGTCGATCATGACCACGTTGCCGTAGTCCTTCGTGTAATGCGCCTGCACGGCCACGCCGTCGCCGCAGGCGTGCACCGGCGTTCCGGTCGTGCCGGCGAAGTCGATGCCGCTGTGGAAGGCATCGCCGCGCCCGAAGGGGTCGTGCCGGCGGCCGAAGCCGGACGTGATCCGCACCGGCGCCACGGGCAGCAGGCTCAGCAGCTTCTCGCGCCAGTCGCGCTTGACCGGATTCCAGGCGATCGCCGACAGGTCGATCGCATCGTCCGCCTTGTGCAGCGGCACCGCGTCGAGGTGCGCGAGGTCCGCGGCGAGGTCGTAGTGCGGCGCCTGCGAGGCCGGCAGGTACGGACCGCCCATCCCCGCCTCGATGGCGACCGCGCGCGCCGGCACGGCGACGTGCGTGCGCGCCCAGCCGGAGCCGGCGCTCGTGGCGGCAACCAGCACCGCGGCTGCGCAGATCACCTGCAGACTGCTGCGCCAACCGCAGCGGATGGGACGGACTCGGGCTTTGCGTACGGCGGGGGACATGGAACGGCTCCGTGGGCGGACGGCGGCGCCCGGCGACCGGACGCGGTGGACTCCTGGCGGGGGAATTCCGGCTGCGATACGTGCCGGGCGAAGCGCCATCGCGGCGCAGGAGGGAGTTTCCGGACCGGTCCCCGGGGCCGATATGAGACGGGTCCGAAAAACTCTCAGCCGAAGGCCTTGACCTGTTAAGGATTCGTGGTTCAAAACCGCGAACGCCGGCTGTACGTCGCTGCGAGCCGCGTCGCCGGCGCGCGTCGGCGGTGGGAGAATCCGATTGCCCCATCCTTTCGGAGGTCGCCATGAAATCGCGCCTCGCCCTTCTTCTTCTCGCCGCTGCCTTCACCTCCACTGCGATCGCCGGGGTCCGAAACGTCACCGATCCGGATGCACCGCGCGCCTTGCCCGAAAGCGAGTCGGTCAACGTGCGATGGGAAGATCCGTCGCGCTTCAGCGAACTTCGCTACAGCGGCAACCGCTGGGAAGCCTCGCAGGGCAACTGGGTGCAGGAACTCGCGGGCTACCTGCGCGAGCGCGCCGAGAAGCGCCTGCCCGAAGGCCAGCGCCTGGATGTCGACATCCTCGACATCCGCCGTGCGGGCATGTTCGAACCGTGGCACGGCCCGAACCTGCAGAACACGCGCATCATCCGCGACGTCTACCCGCCGCGCATGACGCTCAACGTGCGCCTCACCGATGCCGACGGCAACGTGATCGCGCAGGGCGAGCGCAAGCTGAGCGATCCGGGATTCCTGATGAGCGACAGCGCTTCGCTCAACAGCGACCCGCTGCGTTTCGAGAAGCGCCTGATTGATCGCTGGCTCACGCAGGAACTGCGCGAAGGCGAGCGCAGCTAGTCATCGAAGTCGCCGGAAACAAGAAGGGCCGCAGCTGCGGCCCTTCTTTGTTTCGCGTGGAGTGCTTACTGCTTCAACTTCCAGCCCGTGCGGAAGATCCAGTACACCACGCCCAGGCACAGCAGCAGGAAGCCGAGGATCGCCGCCGCGCTGATGCCGACGTTGACGTCGGAAATCCCGAAGAAGCTCCAGCGGAAACCGCTGATGAGGTACACCACCGGATTGAACAGCGCGACCTTCTGCCACAGCGGCGGCAGCATGCTGATCGAATAGAACGCGCCTCCGAGGAACGTCAGTGGCGTGATGATCATCAGCGGCACCAGCTGCAGGCGCTGGAAGCTGTCGGCCCACAGACCGATGATGAAACCGAACAGGCTGAAGGTCAGCGCCGTCAGCACCAGGAAGCACAGCATCCAGAACGGATGCTGGATTTCGTACGGCACGAAGAAGCGCGCGGTGAGCAGGATCAGCGTGCCGAGCATCAGCGACTTGGTCGCCGCCGCGCCGACGTAGCCGATCACGATTTCCATCGCCGACACCGGCGCCGACAGCAGTTCGTAGATCGTGCCCGCCCACTTGGGCATGTAGATGCCGAAGGACGCGTTGGAGATGCTCTCGCTCAGCAGCGACAGCATGATCAGGCCGGGGATGATGAAGGCGCCGTAGCTCACGCCGTCGACATCGCCCATGCGCCCACCGATGGCCGCGCCGAAGACAATGAAGTACAACGACGTCGACAGCACCGGCGAGACGATCGACTCCATCAGCGTGCGGAACGTGCGCGCCATCTCGAAGCGGTAGATGGCGCGGATCGCGTGCAGGTTCATGCGCGCGCCTCCCGGTTCTGGCGGACCAGGCTGACGAAGATGTCCTCCAGCGAGCTTTCGGACGAATGCAGGTCCTTGAAGTCGATGCCGTGCTGCGTGAGGCGACGCAGCAGCGCGGCGATGCCGGTTTCCTGCGCCTGCACGTCGAAGGTGTAGACCAGCGAGTGACCTCCTTCGGCCAGCTCCAGCGGGTATTCAGCGAGGTCGTCGGGAATGCGCTCCAGCGGCGCCTGCAGCGTCAGCGTGAGCTGCTTCTTGCCGAGCTTGCGCATCAGCGTGGCCTTGTCCTCCACCAGCACCAGTTCGCCCTTGTTGATCACGCCGATGCGGTCGGCCATGTCCTCGGCCTCCTCGATGTAGTGCGTGGTCAGGATGATCGTGGTGCCGTTCTCGCGAAGGCGACGCACCATTTCCCACATGTCGTGGCGCAGTTCGACGTCGACGCCTGCGGTCGGTTCGTCGAGGAACAGGATCGACGGCTCGTGCGACAGCGCCTTGGCGATGAGCACGCGGCGTTTCATGCCGCCCGACAGCGCCATGATCTTGCTGTCCTTCTTGTCCCACAGCGAAAGGTCGCGCAGCACCTTTTCCAGATACGCGTCGTCGCGCGGCTTGCCGAAGAGCCCACGGCTGAACTTCACCGTCGCCCATACGCTTTCGAACGCGTCGGTCGACAGCTCCTGCGGCACCAGCCCGATCTTCATGCGTGCGGCGCGGTAGTCGTGGACGATGTCGTGCCCGTCGGCGGTGACGCTGCCGGAGCTTGCGTTGACGATGCCGCAGATGATGCTGATCAGCGTCGTCTTGCCCGCCCCGTTGGGCCCGAGCAGCGCGAAGATCTCGCCGCGGCGGATCTGCAGGTCGATGCCCTTGAGCGCCTGGAAACCGCTGGAGTACGTCTTGGTGAGCCCCCTGACATCGATCACGGGGTCGATGACGGGATCGTGTGCCTGCAAGCCGGCGGTGGACGCCATGCCGTGTTCCTTTTCCTGCGGAGAACCCGCGGCATCGTACCGGAGCGGCGCCGACGACACGTCGCTCATCCCATGCGGCCGAGGCGACGCGACGATCCGGTGGCTTCGCTGCACACCTTCGTCACACGCGCCAGCAGCGCGCGCACGCCGGGCAGGATCACCCACGCGGCCGGCAGCGCGACGGCGAACGCGACCGGCCATCCGCGCAGCCAGGCCTCGATGAGCCCGGGGCCGAAGCCGCGGTGCAACACGATCATGGCGAAGCTCATCACGCCCGACATCAGCGTGACGACCAGCGGGACGAAGGCGAACTGGGCCTGGCGAGGCGTGAGCATGGCGGGCATTCCGTTGCGGGCTAGGAGCGACAGGTTAGGCACGCGACCCCGCGCCGATAAGCCCGTATCGGGGGGAAGAACCGTCCCGTGAGCGGGCGAATCGACCAAACGTGCCACCGCGGCGCCGTCGTGTGTCTTCCGGTACATCGCGCCGTAGCACGCATGGGCCACAATGCGTGTCCCCAGTACGCATCCGCGGAGTGCCATGAAATTCCTGCTGATGATCTACACCGACCAGGCCCTGCTCGACGCGTTGCCGGAAGGCGAGTACGACCGCCTGATGAAGGACTGCATCGAAAAGGCCGACGCCCTGCGCGAGCGCGGCGTGCTGCTGGATTCGCAACAGCTTGAGGTCCCCAGCACCGCGCGTTCGATCCGCGCCCGCAACGGCAGCACGCACGTGTTCGACGGTCCGTTCGCCGAAGCGAAGGAAGTCTTCGCCGGCTTCAACCTGATCGAGGCCCCGGATATCGAAACCGCGGTGGACATCGCGCATTCGTTCCCGTGGTCGCGCTTCGGTTCGATCGAAGTGCGCCCGGTGCGCGACTTCAACGCGGTGCGCGAGCGCGTGGGCGCGTAACGCGCGTCAGGCGAGGCGTTTCTCGAACCAGTAATCCGCGTAGGGATTGTCGTTGTAGCGCGGGATCTCGACGTAGCCGTTGCGCGCATACAGCGCGCGTGCTTCCAGCAGCGTGCGGTTGGTGTCCAGGCGCAGCGTGTGCAGCGACATCGCGTGCGCCTGCGCTTCCAGTGCGTCGAGCAGGCGCTGGGCGATGCCGAGGCCGCGTGCGGTCGGCGCGACCCACATGCGCTTGATCTCGCCGACGCCGGCGCCGAGCACCTTCAGCGCGCCGCAGCCGAGCGCGTCCTCGTCCAGGCGCGCGAGCAGCAGCACGCCGGACGGCGGCACGAGTTCCTGCGGATCCGCGCTCGGGCCGCGTGTCGCGTCGAAGCCGGTGTCGAAGCGTTCGTCGAGTTCGCGCAGGTACGCGTCGATGCAGGCCCGCGCATCGGCGCTGGCGGGGTCCGCCGGTTCGATGACCACCGCGGCGGCGCGCATCAGGCGTTCGACGTCGGCCATCGCCCTGGTCAGGCGCTCACGCTGCGCCTCGCCGAGCGGCGACAGCAGCGAGGTCGCGAAGTCCTGCGACAGCCGGTCGAGCGCCTCGAATTCCCGCCGGCCCTTCGCCGTCAGCAGCACGCGGCGGACGCGCGCGTCATCCGGCGCCGGCTGCGATTTCACCAGCCCCTGCGATTCGAGCCCGCGCAGCAGGCGGCTCAGGTAGCCCGAATCCAGCGACAGCCGCGCGCGCAGGTCGCGCACGTCGGCGCCGTCGCGACCGATCTCGAACAGCAGCCGCGACTCGGCCAGCGGACGGCCGCGCCCGAGGAAGTCGTCCGACAGCGCCCCGATCCGGCGCGTCACCGAACGGTTGAAGCTGCGGACCTGCTCGATCTGACGTTCGTCCATTGCCTGACTTTAGTCAGGCAATTACTCCGGCGCAAGCGTTTCAGGCTTGTCCGGAGGCCGCTTGCGCCCGGCGACGCGACAGATACGGCAGCGCGAACATGTACAGCCCGCTGACCAGCAGCAACGCCAGCGGCACCAGCGTCGCGAAGCCGACCCACAGCGCGATGTCGCCCCGGCCCATCACGGCAAAGTTGGCGATGACGAACAGCGTGAAGGCAATCGACAGCCAGCGATGGGCCTGGCGGATCCACTTGTTCCAGTTCATTCGAGCGCTCCCTGGCGGATGGCCCGCACGATGCGGGCCGACGGAAGGCATCCTCGCGCGGCGCCCGCGGCGCCGCTTCTCGAAAACTGATCGATTGCGCCCGGCGCGCGGCTTACGGCCCGCGCATCACCGCGCCCTGCTTCATCACCAGCAGCGGCTTCTGCGTGGCGCGGATGTTCTCCAGCACGTTGCCGGGCACGGCGACGATGTCGGCGAACTTGCCCGCCTCCAGCGTGCCGGTTTCGTTCTCGATGCCCAGCAGCTTCGCCGAGCCCTGGCTGCTGGTGAGCAACGCCGCCGACGGCGTCATGCCCAGGTCGACCATGTCGCCGAATTCCTGCGCGTTGAGGCCGTGCGGATACACGGCGGCGTCGGTGCCCAGCGCGATCGCCACGCCCACGCGCAGCGCCTCCTTGAACATCTTCTGGTGCGCCGCGCCAGCCGCGTGCGCCTTGGCGCCGATCTGCGGCGGATACGTGTCCGCCTTGTCGAGCACCCACACCTGCGTCATGCGCGTGGGCACCAGGTACGTGCCCTTGCTCTTCATCAGCTGCAGCGTGGGCGTGGTGAGGAAGCTTCCGTGCTCGATCGAATCCACGCCGGCTTCCACCGCGAGTTTCGCGGCCAGATCGCCGTGGCTGTGCGCGGCGACCTTGCGGCCCCAGGTGTGGGCTTCGGTCACGATGGCGCGCAGCTCGTCGGGCGTGAGCTGCGGGACGTCGACCGGATCGGCTTCCGACAGCACGCCACCGGAGGCGCAGATCTTGATGAGGTCGGCGCCGTACTTCATCTGCTCGCGCGTGGCGAGGCGGCACTGCTCGGCGCCGTTGCACACGCCGTCGCGCGGGCCCAGCGGCACGACGCGCTCCGGCGGGAACGGCGCAGCATCGCAATGCCCGCCGGTCGAACCGAGGGCGTGGCCTGCGACCAGCATGCGCGGGCCTTCGGCCAGGCCGTCGCGGATCGCGTTGCGCAGCGCGATGTCGACGAAATCCGGCGCGCCGACCTCGCGCACCGTGGTGAAGCCGGCTTCGAGCGTCAGCTTCGCGTTGCGCGCCGCGTGGAACGACTGCTCGGTCGGGAAGCGCAGCATGTTCTCGTAGAAGCCCTGCGCCCAGTTGTCGTCATGGTTGGACGCGATGTGCGTGTGCGCGTCGATGAAGCCCGGCAGCAGCGTGGCCTCCCCCAGGTCGATGACCTTCGCGCCCGCCGGAACGGCGGCATCGCCGACGGCGGCGATGCGATCGCCCTGCACCACCACCACGCCCGGCGAGACCAGCCGGCCGCTGCGGCCGTCGAACAGGTGCGCGGCCCGCAGCACGACGGGCGCCGAGGCCGGCGCGGCGGGCGCCTGCGCGGGCGTCGCGGCGGTGGCCAGCGACAAGGCGACGGACAGGCCCGCCAGGGCCACGACGGCACGACGCTTCATTCCCTTCCCCTCAGGCGTTCACGTTCGGGCGAGTGTAGGAGGCGGTGCGGCGCGCCGTCTCGCCTCCTGCGACGGGCGGCGGCCACACTGGGCGCACTCCTCGTCAGGGAGATTGCCGGGGTGGCGCGCGACCGGTTCGCGCGCCACCCCGGCTTTTTTTCGTCCAGCAGGGTCGCTGTAAGCGCTTACCTAAAGCCGAGGTGAAGGATCCCGGTCACAAAGCGCGAACTGCGTCGCGATTCGGCGCGAACCCGATTGCCAGCCGGTGCGCCCCAGTCAGGATCGACACAAACCAGATCCATCACCGCAACTCGCATGCACACAGGGGATTTCATGAAGCGCCTGCTTTCGACTCTCGCGATCGGCTTCCTGCTGCTTTCGCCGGTCGCCGCCTCGGCCCATGACAAGCATCACGACCGTGATCGTCACGACCACTACGACGATCATGACGACCACCACGACCGTGGTCGCGGCCACAAGAAGGGCCACAACAAGCACGATTACCGCCGCGGCGTGGTGTACGTGGAGCGCCGGGTCTATGTCGACGATTACCGCCACTACGACCTGCGCGAGCCGCCCCGCGGCCATCGCTGGGTGCGCAGCGACGACGGCCGCTACGTCCTGATCGCCGTGGCCACCGGCATCATCGCCGACGTGCTGCTGCATCACTGATCGCCGCCGGCGTTCCCGCTGCGTCGACCGAAAGGCCCCGGAATTCCGGGGCCTTTTCGCATTCAGGCTGAACGCGCTTGCGGTAACGCCTGCGTTACATCGCGATTCCAGACCGCTAACAGCGCGGTCTCTACGTTGGTGTTCCCTCGACCAACGGAGACACCATGGGCACCAACAAGCACGCGCGGGATCGGGTCAAGAGCGACCACACCACGCCGCCGTCCGGTGGCAATCGCGACACCGATCGCGACCACGCAATGCGCGCCGGCCACGACGGTCCGACACAGCGCAAGCACGCGGTGCACAAGGAGCCGTCGACCCGCGACGACCACCGTTCCGGCAGCGACAAGCGCCACCACTAGGAGGACGCGATGCGACCGGACAAGCAGAAGGGCCAGGCGCAGCAGAAATCGGGCGCCAAGGACCAGAAGAAGGACCTGGAGGACCGCAAGCAGCCGAAGACGGCCTCCAGGAGCGAGGAACCCTCGGACGAGAACGCGCTGGCCAAGGTGCGCTACCGCGAGCAGGACGGACCCACGATCCACTGACGTCCCGCGATGCGAAGGCCGCGCAACATACGCGGCCTTCACTTTTCCGTGCACACACTGAACCGCGCCGCCCGGACTGGGCGGCGCGTTGCCGTCGCGCGCCGCGCGATGCGCACCCACCCGCACGGAGGACGCAGTGAAGACTTCCCCGCTCCCGCTCCGCCCCGTTTTCCTCGCCATCGTCCTGGCCCTGGCCACCACGACCGCGTACGCCGCCAAGCCCTCGCCACCCGACCCCAACCGCAGCGAGTCCGCGGCCGTCGTCGTGACGGTCGAAGGCAAGGTCGTCGACATCAACACCCCCAACCGGCTCATCACCGTGGAAGGGCCGGACGGCAACAAGGTGGAAGTGCACGCCGACGAGACCGTCCGCAACTTCGAGCAGATCCACAAGGGCGACACCGTGTCGCTGGACTACATGCGCGCGGTGACCGTCGACATCCAGCCGGCCGGCAGCGCCGAGCCCGGCGCGTACATCGCGAAGGACGAACAGGTCGGCAAGCTCGGCGAGAAGCCGAAGGTCGGCGCAGCCGAAGTCGTTACCGTCCTGGCGCCGATCCGCGCGATCGACACGAAGAACAACACCATCACCGTCGAAGGCCCGCGCGGCAACGTCGTGACGCTGGACGTGCGCAAGCCCGAGTACCAGGCACGCCTGCCGAAGCTCAAGGTCGGCGACATGCTGCGCGTGGCGTTCACGGAAGCCGCGGCGGTGCAGGTGCGGCCGAAGGGGCAGTAGTTTCGCTTGAAGCCCCTCTCCCGCCTGCGGGAGAGGGGTTGGGGTGAGGGCGACGGCGCCTACGACACCACCGGATACGGCCCGTCCTCGAACACCACGTCGTGGTAGCCCTTGCTGCCCACCGCCTCGGCCAGCGGGCTCCGGAAATCCTCACCACTGCGCAGCGCGTCCAGCACGCGCGCGAAGTCGTACTTCGGCTGCCAGCCCAGCTGCTCGCGCGCCCGCGCGTTGTCGTACACGCGGTCGATCTGCGGGAACATCCGCCAGCCACGCGAGGCGTACAGCGCCGGCGCTTCGGGGAAATGCCGTGCCAGCACGGCTGCCGGATCGCGCCGGAGTTCCGGCAGGTCCTCGCGCGTGAACGGCGTCGACGACGAAATGATGTAGCGGCCGAAGCCAATCGCCTTCGCGCGTTCGACCGCCAGAAGATGCGCGTCCACCGCGTCGGCGATGTCGACGCGACGGTAAAGCAGCTCGTTCGCCTGCGCGTTGGCGGTGGAAAACCCGTTGCGCACGTCGATGCTGTCGTCGGGCTCGGGGAAGAAGCGCGAGGTACGCAGCACCAGCACCGGCAGGCGGCGCTTGCGGTGGAACAGCTCGCACAGCTGCTCGGCCGACAGTTTGGTCACGCCGTAGATGTTCTTCGGGATGGGCGCGACGTCCTCGTTGATCCACGCCGCCGGCTCGCCCATCGCCGGCGTCAGCGCGGCGCCGAAGGTGCTGGTCGTGCTGGTGAAGACGAAAGACTCCACGTTCGCGGCCAGCGCTTCCTCGAGCAGGACGAGCGTGCCGCTGATATTGGTGTCGATGAAGTCCTGGTGCGGATGCGTCGCCACGTGCGGCTTGTGCAGCGTGGCGGCGTGGATCACCGCGCGCACGCCCTTCATGCGTCGGCGCACGAAGTCGCGGTCGGTGATGGAACCGACGTGGTCGGTGAATGCCGAAGGCTTGATGTCGATGCCGACCGCGTCGCGGCCAGTGGCGCGCAGCTGCCGCATCAGTCCTTCGCCCAGATGGCCGGCGCTGCCGGTCACGAGAAGGGTCATGGGTGGGGCTCCGATGACGTGTGGGGCACTCGATTATGCGGGGAATTTGTGGCCGCACCGCGGCAGGCCCGCGACGGAATGGCCCCATGGAATGCCTCGGCAGTGGCTCTCGAACGGGGCCGCCTGCGGGCCTACCGTCCGTCTGCCCCCACGTCGAGGACACGACGATGACGATCCGCCCGCTCCTGCTCCGCTGCCTTCCGGCCGTTGCCTGCCTGCTGTTCCTGTCCGCTGCCGCGCCTGCGTTCGCCGGCGATGGCGGCGGCGAACACCGCGCCCGCGGCTGCGCGCGCCAGTTCGAACTCGCCCAGCGCATGGACATGGAATCCTTCCGCGACTACGACGCGGAGACCTTCCGCGCCGTCCACGACGAACGCGCGATCACCATCTTCGCCAGCGGCGCCAGGCGCGCGGGCATCGACGCGATCATGACCGCGCTGGCCAGCCACTTCGCCAACCGCGAGGCGCAGTGGAGCTGGACCGAGGTCTACCGCGTGGTCGACGGCTGCAACGCCGCGTTCATCCTCTACGAGACGGTGTACGAGATCCCCCGCATCGGCTTCCGCCAGCACGCCTACACCGGCGTGACCTACAGCCACGACGGCCATCGCTGGCTGGCGATCGCGGACCAGGGGACGCCGTTGCCGTAAGGCAGCGTTTTAGCCCCTCTCCCACCGGGAGAGGGGTTGGGGTGAGGGGTAACGGAGCGTCTACGGTGACCCACCTCGGGCGCACAGCGCTGCTCGTTCTGCGCGTTGCTCCCACTTGGATCACCGCAGCAACGTCCATGGATTCCCGCCTTCGCGGGAATGACGAGCCAAGGCAAAGACGCTGGATTCCCGCATTAGCGCCGCGCACCGATGCTCAAACCCCGCCCGCCCTCTCCAACGTCCGCTTCATCACCGACAGCCCCTCCGCGATCATCCCGTCCACCGTCGAAGCCGCCTCATCCGGTAGCAGGTCGGCGATCCAGCGGATGCGCGTCCGCGCGCCGTCGAGGTCGAACGCCTGCACCGACGCGTTGTAGTGCTCGAAGGTCCCTCCGATCGCGGCCCACGCGACGCGATGACGCGTCTGGTCGATATCGAGGATCGGCTCGCGCACCACGGTGCCGTTGCCGAACGTCACCACGCGCACGCGGCCTTCCATGCGGCAGTCGGTAACGAAGCCGGGCACCAGGCGGGTGTGGATGTTGCCCACGTCGCGCAATGCGTCCCACGCATCGCGCAGCGGAATGTCCACGTCCATGTCGCGCTGGATCGAAGCCATGGGCGCACTCCGCGAGGGCGATGCGGGCAGCGTGATCCCGCCTCCGCGTCATCGCCACGCCGGCATCCAACCTCCCGACGGAAGGCGCGATTCGGATTCCTCCTATGGAGCGCGCATCGCCGCGCAGCGACGCTGGCTTCGGCCGCTGCGAGTCGGCCGGGCGCCCACTCCCCCCGGGCGTCCACTCCTTTCAGGGCTGCCGGTGTTCTTCGGCAGCCTTCTTTTTTGCCTGCACGCGCCACCGCGGCGTCGCGCCGTATGCTGTGGGCCCCGCCCGCAGTACCGCGCCATGCATTCCGAATACGACCCCGACGACAACTTCGCCCGTTCGTTCCACGACGACGCCGACCTTGACGAGGACGCCGCACAGGAGGCGGTCGCCTGGCAGTTCCTGCTGCTGGTCAATCCCGACGATGAGGACGCGGCGATGGAACAGTTCGCCCGCTGCCGCGAAGCGCTCGCCGACGGCGAGGATCCCGTGCAGGCGCTGCGCGATGCCATCGACTGGCGCGCCGGCTTCCATGTCGAGGAATCCGATCCCGCCGGGCTGATCGAAGTGCTCGATGAGCTCGCCGCGCGTTTCGGCCTGCGCATCGACTGGGGCGACGATGCCGACGACGACGATTTCCTTGAGCACGCCGAAGTGCCGGCGCTGGTCAACGTCGCCTTCGACCGCCTGCGCGAGCACCACTACACGCTGTGGACGTACGAAACCGGCGAGCACGCGCAGGCCGGATTCATCACGCGCCAACGCGACGACGAGGCCCTGCGCATGGTGGCCGGCGCGCTCGGTTTCCACGTGCGCACCGGCGCGCTGTAACGGTCAGCGCAGCGGGAAGCGCACCACGAACTGGCTGCCCTTCCCAGGCCCTTCGCTGCGCGCCTGCACGGTGCCGCCGTGCAGCTCGATGATCTTCTTCACCAGCGCCAGGCCGAGCCCCAGCCCGAGCTTCGAGCTGTCCAGCCGCGGCAGCGTGAACATCTCGAACAGGCGCTCCAGCCGGTTCGGCGCGATGCCGATGCCTTCGTCGGTCACGCGCACGATCGCCTCCGGGCCCTCCAGCGTGCCGGTCACCCAGATCTGTCCCGGCGCCGGCGTGTAGCGCAGTGCGTTGGCGATCAGGTTCACGAACACCTGCTGCATGCGCATCGGGTCCACTTCCACGACGATCTCGTGCTCCGGCAGTAGCACCTCGACGTGCCGGCCTTCCTGCTCCATCTGGCGCTTGGCGATGGACACCGAGTGGTCGAGCATCTCGCGCAGGTTGCAGGTCGCCTTGTCGAGCTTGAAGCCGTCCGCGCCGACCTTGCTGTGCTGCATCAGGTCCTCGATCAGGCGCGCGGCGAGCGTGACGTTGCGTTCGATCAGGTCCAGCGGCTCGCCGGTCGCCGGCAGCTGGTCGCCGATCTTCCGCTTCAGCATGCCCGCGGCGAGGCTGATGCCCGACAGCGGATTGCGCAGTTCATGCGCGAGCAGCGCGATGGCCGCGCTCTTCTTGTCGCTGGACTCGGTGGCCGCGCGGCAACGCTTGCGGCTGCTTTCCAGCTGCATCTTCACTTCGGTCAGGTCGCGGAACAGCTTGAGGAAGGCGCAGCACGCCTTTTCCTCGATGAATGGCCCGAGATACACCATCGTGCCCGACGCCCAGAAGCGCGACCCGTCGAGCCGGGCCATCCAGCGATCGTCCGACGCCGTGCCGCGCGATCGCGCTTCTAGCATTTCGTGCTCGGGGATGCCGGCGGCGATGTCGCGCGGGATGAAGATCGAGGAGATGTCGCGGCCGACCAGTCCGCCGGGCTCGGCACCGAGGATGACTTCGGCGCCTGAATTGGTCCACGTGATGCGGCCATGTGCGCCGACCAGCAGCGCGGCGTGTTCGGGCGATCGCACGGCGAACGCCCAGAGCATGTCCTTGATGACGGTATCGTCGACTCCGTTTCCCTCTGGCGACGTGGAGCGCGTTCCGTCGTTCATCGCAGGCCCCTGCATCGTTCGTCACGAGTGTGCGCCCGCATGACGAGCTTGTCCGTGAAGGGCCTCATGCGGCTTTAGCGGCGGTAGACAAGCGTTTCATCGCTGCAACATGCGGTCCCTGCCGCTACGCTTGGGACTGCCCTCCTGCGAGCGAGCCCATGCGAACGATCCGATCGTTGGTCCTGGTGATGTGCGTGGCCGCGTGCACGACGTCGGCAAGTGCGTCGCCCCCGATCGCGAGCGTGCGCGTGGCGTTCGATCGCAACGGCACGACGGATACCCAACTGCACGGATTCGCCGACGTCGAGGCGAACCGCAAGATCACCGCCGACGATCCGGTACGCATCGCCTCCATATCGAAACTGGTCACCACCATCGGCGCGATGCGACTGGTCGAGGAAGGCAAGCTCGACCTCGATGCCGACCTGTCGCCGCTGCTCGGCTGGCGACTGCGCCACCCGGCGTTTCCCGACACGCCGATCACGCTGCGCCTGCTGCTCTCGCATCGCGCGAGCCTGACCGACGCGGCCGGTTACTGGAAGGTTCCCATCGACGGCGCGCTCAGCGACATCACCGACGATCCCGAGGCGTGGGATGCCACGCACGCACCGGGCACGTTCTTCCGCTATGCGAACGTCAACTTCCCGCTCGTCGCTTCCGCGATGGAGAAGGCGACCGGCGAACGCTTCGACCTCCTGATGCAGCGGCTCGTTCTGGCGCCGCTGAAGATCGACGCCTGCTTCAACTGGGAAAGCTGCAGCCGCGACACCGCGGCGCGCGCGGTCGTGCAGTACGACCCCACAGGCAAGCCGGTGTACGACGACCTCCACGGGCGCAAGCCCGGGTGCGCCGTGATCCGCGCGACGGACGGCGGCTGCGATCTGTCGCAATGGACGCCCGGCCGCAACGGCGCGATGTTCTCGCCGCAAGGCGGCCTGCGCATTTCCGCCAATGGGCTGACGCGCATCGGCCGCATGCTGCTGCGCGAAGGCGAACTCGATGGCGTCCGCGTGCTGTCGCCCGCATCGGTGCGGACGATGTTCGAACCGCAGTGGACGTACACGGCGGACAACGGCCTCACCGTGGAAGAGGATTCCAGCGGCCAGTCGCGCAAAGGTTTCTTCTGCCGCTACGGCCTTGCCGTGCAGACGCTGGCGACGAAGCGCGAAGGCTGCCGCGACGATCCCTTCGGCGATGGCATCGAACGCAGCGGCCACGCCGGCGCGGCGTACGGTCTGCTGTCGGGCGTGTGGATCGACCGCGCGTCGGGCACGGGTGTCGTGTACTTCGCCACCGGCATGGAAGACGCACCGTCCGGTGCGCATTCGGCGTTCACTGCGGTGGAGGAAACGCTCGCGCGCGGCGCGCGGTGACCGCGCTCGCTTGTTTTGCCGTCATTCCCGCGAAGGCGGGAATCCATCTGTCCGACGTCGCTCGGCCTCCGGAAGTGGTGAGGCTCGCGAGCATGGATCCCCGCCTTCGCGGGGATGACAGCTGAGAACGGCTGTGGTGCTACTGGCTTCCCGCGTAACGCGACGCTTCAGGCCGGGTCTTCCAGCGCCGCCGCCTCGCTACGCCGCAGATCCGCCCGCGCCCACGCATAGATCAGCAAGCCGCACACCGCGGTCGCCGCGCCGACCACGCCGGTGGACGTCCAGCCGTAGCCGGCGGTGATCGCCATGCCGCCGAGCCACGGGCCAAGCGCGTTGGCGAAGTTGAACGCCGAGTGGTTCGACGCGGCGGCCAGCGTCTGCGCCTCGCGCGCGACGTCCATCAGGTGCGCCTGCAACACCGTCGCCAGCGCGCCCATCGTGCCAACCGCAAGCACCGCCGGCAGCACGGTCCACGGCGACTTCGCGGCGAACGGGAAGACCAGCAGCACCACGATCGACCACACCAGCAGCATCGGCACGGCGCGGAACTGGTAGCGGTCGAACATCCATCCGCCGCCGAGCGTGCCAAGGATGCCGCCAATGCCGAACGCGACCAGGCCAAACGGAACGAAGCTCTCGCGCACGCCGGTGACGTGCACCAGCGTCGGCGTCAGGTAACTGAAGACGCAGAACATGCCGGCAAAGCCGATCGCACCGATGCCCAGCGCCAGCCACACCGGCTTGCGGTTGAAGTCGCGCAGCTCGCGCAGCGCATCCGGGCGTGGCGCATTCATGCCGCGCGGCAGCACGCGCATCGTCATGAACACCGTCGCCATCGCGAGCAGCGTCACCAGGCCGAACGCCCATCGCCAGCCGAACGTCTGCCCCATCCACGTCGCGAGCGGATTGCCGACCAGCAGCGAGATCGCCAGACCCAGCATCACGCGGCCGACCGCGGCGCCGCGCTGCTCCGGCGGCGTGATGCGCGCGGCAACCAGCGCGGCGATACCGAAGTACGCGCCGTGCGGCAGGCCCGCGATGAAGCGCGCGCCCATCAGCGTGAAATAGCCCGGCGCGAGCGCGCTGGCGAGGTTGCCCAGCGCGTAGAAGCCCATCAGGCACAGCAGCAGGCTGCGGCGCGAAAGCCGGTTGCCGAGGATCGCGAGCGTCGGCGCGCCCACCACCACGCCCAGCGCGTAGGCGCTGATGACATGGCCGACTTGCGGCTCGTTGACGCCGAAACTGCGCGCAATTTCGCTGATCAGCCCCATCACGACGAACTCGCTGGTGCCAATGGCGAAACCGCCCATCGCGAGGGCGAACAGGATCAGGGCGACCTGGCGCGGGCTCAGCACCGGCGCGGTGGGGGATTCGGGGGACATGTGGCCATTATGTTGCATTGCAGCAGGTGGCGCGACCTGTGAAAGGTGAACGAGCTGGAGCGCAGAGCGTTCTAGCGGGCCAAGAAGCGCACCCGGGCCTACAAAAGCCGTCATTCCCGCGAAGGCGGGAATCCATCCGACCGTCCATCATTCCGGCTTCCGGAGGGTGACGCGCGCAAGCATGGATTCCGGCCTTCGCGGGAATGACAGCAAATAGCGCGCGCTACAGCGCCAGCCTCCCCAGCTCCGGCACCGTCTCGAAGAACTCCTCCGCGCCCATCGCCCGCAGCGTGTCCGCGTGCGAATAGCCCCAACCCACGGCACCGAACGCCACGCCCACGCGTCGCGCCGCTTCGCCGTCGCTGACCTGGTCGCCGACGTAGATCGCCTGCGACGCGTCGGCCTTCGCCTGCTTCAGCATCCGTGCGATGCGCCGGTGCTTGCCAAGCACGTGCGCGCCGCCGTCGATGAGTTCGATCGCCTCCATCAGTTCCGCATCGAGCACGCGCCGCACGTTCTCGACCGAGTTCGACGTGAGGATCGCCAGCCGCGCGCCGCGCTCGCGCAGCTGGCGCAGCACGTCGGCGACGCCTGGAAACAGCGGCACCGGCGGCGCGCCTCGCATCATGCGGATGAAATCCGCCGCGACGATGGGCACCTTCCACGTCGGGAATTTCAGCTCCTGCAGCAACTCGCGCGTGCCCAGGCGACGCAGGTCCTCGACGCGCTCCTCGTCGATCGCGGTGAAGCCGTGACGCTGCGCGAGCGCGTGCTGCGCCTTCACGAAGAACGGGAAGGAGTCGGCCAGCGTGCCGTCGAAGTCGAAGATGACCAGGGGATAGCGCATGCCCCGCATTTTGCACGAGGCGGCGTGAGCGGCACGGGCCACAGGTTGGCTACAGTGCGCGTGGATGAATCCGACGCTCGCCGCCGCCCTCGCCGACGCCATCCTCGTGCTGCACGTGGGCATCGTCGCGTTCGTGATCTTCGGCGCGCTCGCGATCTTCATCGGCCGCACGCGCTGGCGCTGGGTCCGAGGGTTCGGCTGGAGACTGACGCACGTGCTGCTGATGGTGTTCATCGCGCTGCAGGCGTGGCTCGGCGCGCTGTGCCCGCTCACGGTGTGGGAGCAGGCGCTGCGCCGACGCGCGGGACAGGCGAGTTACGGTGAATCCTTCATCGAACACTGGCTGTCGCGGCTGATCTTCTTCGACGCGCCGTGGTGGACGTTTGTCGCCGCATACAGCGCGTTTGCCGCGCTGGTGATCGCGGCGTGGTTCTTCGTGCCACCGCGTCGTCGCCGAGACCCATCGCTGCAATGACTCGTTTCACAGCCAGAAGCAACGCAGGGGCGCGGCGCACCCCCGCGTCGTGAGGCCTCAGCGAAGGCCGCCCGCGACCTTCAGCAGTTCGCCGGTCATGTAGCGCGAGGCGTCCGTCGCGAGGAACACCGCGATGTCGGCGATGTCGTCCGGCTGGCCGATGCGGCCCAGCGGCGTCTGCGCGACGATGGCGTGCTGGAAGTCCGAGCCGATGACGCCGATCTCGCGCGAGCCTTCGGTCTCGATCATGCCGGGATTGATGGAGTTGACGCGGATGCCGCGCGGACCGAGCTCGCGCGAAAGCACGCCGGTGATGGCGTCCACCGCGCCCTTGGTGGCGGTGTAGACGGCGGTTTCGGGCATCGTCAGGCGCGAGACGATGGAACCGATGTTGATGACGCTGGCGCCTTCGCCCAGGTGCTTCGACGCCGCCTTCGTGGTCAGCAGCAGGCCGAGCACGTTGATGTCGAAGTGGCGGTGGAAGTGCTCCGGCGTGATCGCCTCCAGCGGCGCGAATTCGTACACGCCGGAGTTGTTGACCAGCACGTCGAGGCGGCCGAATTCCTTCACGGCGGCGTCGATCAGCGCCTGCGCCTCGTCGGCCTTCGACACGTCGGCCTTCACCGCGATCGCCTTGCCGCCGGCGTTCGTGATGCGTTCGACCACGGCATCGGCGCCGCTCTTGCTCGACGCGTAATTGACGACGACCGCCGCGCCTTCGGCGGCCAGCGCCGTCGCGATGCCGGCGCCGATACCCTTCGATGCGCCGGTCACGACGGCCACTTTTCCTGCGAGCTTGCTCATTTGAGTTCCTGATGGGAGAGAGAACGCGAAGGCGCGTTGTGCCCTTCGTCCCCCAATCAGCTGGGTACTCGCACGCCCCGGCCAAAGACGGGATTCCGGGGAATCAGAATCCCGCCGTCGGGATGTTGGTGAAGCGTTCCTCCGTCCGCGTTAGGTCAGAGCCCCTCTCCCGCTAGCGGAGAGGGGTTGGGGGTGAGAAGGCGCTGCTTGCGAACCACTGGTTCGCGCGCCTTCGAACGCCCGAACGCTGTGCGTTCGGGCCGGGAAGGGCAAACCAAAAGCGGCCGACTCGCTACTTCACCTGCAACTGATGCCCGAACACCCAGTCCGCCACCTTGTTGCCTGCCCTGAGCCCGGCCAGGCAGCCTTCGGTGAAGTGGATGCCCGAGTACACGCGTGCCATCGCCTGCTCCTGCTCTGCGGTGGACAGCGACGGATAGCTGCGCGTGATCGCCTTCATCGGCAGGTCCACCAGCGGCGCCGGCAGCGGCGCAATGGGCGCATTCACCGTGCGCGTGAACGTCAGCGCATCGCTCTTGAAGAAGCGCCGCATGGTCTGCGCCGCGGCGCCGGTGAGCGTCGTCGACGCGCACGGGTAGTCCGGATACGGCGGCGTCTGCAGGAACGGCCGCCACGTCGCGTCGCTCTTCGTGAAGGGGTTGCCGTCATCGGGCCAGCGAATCGCGGTGACCGGGCGCCAGAAGTTGTACTGGTACTTGTCGGCGATGTTGGTGATCGCGGCGTCCGCCAGCGACATGTTCACCAGCGCGAACAGACGCGCGTTCTGCCAGCGATCGAGCCCGCGGTTGATCGCGATGATGCGCACGTTGCCGTTCCAGTCCAGGCCACCGCCGGCCCAGAAGCGCGCGATGTCGCTGGGCGGCGAATTCGGCAGCGCGCCGCGAACGCGCGCATCGCCGATGGATTTCACCAGGTTGTACTCGGACGCGTACTTCGCGCTGTTGACCTTGAAGATCTTTCCCGGCGCCGAATGGAACTGCGCCGCGCTGGTCACCGCGAACGGCGTGACGAACGCCCACCCCATGAAGGCCGGGGTGGTGACGGCCGGGAACTCCGGCGCGGGTGTCGGCTGGTGCACGCCCACCGATGGCGGCAGCGAATACGCCGGCAGGTTCGGCGTGCCCGAGCCGTCGGTCGGCGTGAGCCCGCCCGAACCGTTGTCGGCATAGCGCAACGCGAGCAGCGTGTCCGCCGCAGATTCGCCCGCAGCGATACCCGCGGCTTCCGATGCATCCGGCGCGCCGGGCCCGATGGCCGCGTCGTACGCCGCGTTGATCGCGAGGATCGCGTTCGCGCGCGCGGTGCCTTCAGCGGGTGTCGGCGGCGGTGGCTGCGCATCGAGCATCGCCAGCAGCGCGGTGCGGTTGGCGGCCGCGACGGCCGCATCCGGCGACGCGTTGCCCGGCGCGCTCGCCACCGGCCGATACGTGTTGTAGCGCGACTGGATCGAATTGAGCGCGTCATGCACCGAGAGCGACGCGATGGCCAGCGCGCGCGACTGCTGCTGCGGACCGCCGAACCGCGGCGCGACGGTCGGCCCGCTGGCAAGCGCGTTCCAGTCGGTCACCGAATCGGCGTAGGCAGGCAGCACGGAACACAACGCGAGCGCGGCCGCCAGCGGCGTGCACGCGCGCGCACGGAACGAACGCGCGGAAAGCGTGTGTGGGGAGTTCATGGCGATGTCCTGTGGGGGATGGAGGACGCGCCCGACGGCAAGCGCCAGCAGGCGCATGGATTCCAACGCAGCTCATGCGCACACCGGCCGCCCTTGCGTCGCGTAGTGCGGTCCGGGCGACGGGCGGGCGGTTGATGGCATGGATGTTGGCAGTCGCACCGAACTTCGACACATCCAACTAAAGCGTGTGGTGGGAGCTCCAGCCTCACCGACTTTCGGACCTTTCTGATGGACCCAACGCACGTAGGTCCGCAGCGTGCAATGCACCTCCGACTTCAGGGATCCGAAGCAGATGAATGCGCCACGCGCACCCAGGCCGATCGCCACGTCGCGCTTCGGCTATCCGTTCAAGGACAAGGACGATCGCGAGATCGTCGACCCGTACGCCTTCATCGAAGCGCTGATTCCGGTGCAGGGCGGGCATTACCTGCTCGGCTCCTACGGCTTCTTCCACGGCGGCATCCACCTGGACCGCGCATGTAGCTCGAAGCTGTCGATCGACGACGGCATTCGCTGCCTGGCCGATGGCGAAGTTGTCGCGTACCGCATCGACAGCGATTACCACGACGCGACGCCCGGCGACGTGGGCGATGGCGCGACGCTGCGGCCCTACTCCACCGGCTTCGTCCTCGTGCGGCACCGGGTGCAGGCACCGTCGCCGCCCATGCCTGCGACGCCTCCGCCGATGGAAACACCCGGCGCCGACATCCGCGACTGGGGCACGCGTCTGTACGCCGATCCGCAGGGACGGCAGCCGCTCGCATGGTTGCGGCACGGCACGTCGCTGATCGTGCAAGTCGGCGCGTACACGCCGGGCCAGAGCACGCTCGTGCGCGTCACCGACACGCTCGACTCGAAACTTCCGCGTGAAGGCTGGATCAGCCGCACGCATCTCGCGCTCGATCCCGCCGTCGGCACGGGCATGCGCAGCGCCTTCGGCCTCAAGGACACTGTCGCCACCACGGTGTATCGCGGCGACAGCATCGACCCGGACAAGTCGGCCGCGCACGCGGAGAACAAGGCGCAACGACAGCGGCCCGAACCGGAGACCGCGCCCGTGCTCACGCTTTACAGCCTCTACATGCACGTTGCGTCCGAGCGCGACTACGAACGCAACGCAAAGTGGAAGCGCCCTTCGTGGTGGCCCGAGCGCGGAGGCACACGCAAACCGGAAGCGACCGATCGCGTGGTCGCGCTCGCGAAGCCGCTGCCGATCCGACAGGGTGATCTCATCGGCTACCTGGGCGAAGACGTGCCAGCACATGCGTATCCCATCGCGGGCCAGCCGGTCACGAAGCGCCTGCTGCACCTGGAAGTCTTCAGCGGCGACGATGTTCCGGCGTACCTCGCGAATAGCCGCCGCTGGGCGAAGGAATACCTGCCCGATAGCGAACGCACGCTGCTGCTCCTGATGCCCGGCGATACGTTGCAGCGCGACTTGGGCGGCCCAGCGGCGGCCACGGTGAACCAGCGGCAGATCCTGCGCGTGGCCGGGCTGGAATCGCGAACCGTCGAAGGCAAGCGCTGGCGCAAGGTCACGCTGGGCATGACGCAGGGCCACGCCACCGGTTGGATCGAGGAAGAAGGGCGACTGGTATCGCCGTGGGAATGGCCCGGCTTCGAAGTGCAGGACGAAATCGCGAGCCCCGACGGGTTCCGTCACGACGATCCCGAAGCCTTCGCCGACTACCTGCGAGGCGACGGGCCACGCCCGCCCGACACTCCGTTCTACAAGGCGCTGCGCTCGCTGGTGGATCGAAACCACGACGGCAGTTTCAGCGAAGAGGAACTCGACCGCCTGCTACGCAACCGCCACCACGCCGACCACCTCACGCGCCTGATCGTCCGCCACGAGACCGCATGGACCCGTACCAGCATGCGCCGCCACACCGAGACCGCACGCCGTATCGCCGCGAAGCTGGGACCCGCGGCAGTGGAGAACGTCAACGCGGAGGAACCGCGCGGCGAGAAGCTGCCCTGGTGGGAGGACGTGGCTGCCGGTGTTGAGGAATTTCCGGCGAATTCGCGCGTTTGGCATTTACATGCGGGTGGGGTGGCGGGGAATTTACCGCCTGTCGAACGCCTCGTTACGTACCGCATACACCAGAGCGACGGGCGCATCGAGCGGGTGATTCCGAGCGGGCTTTCTGTCGCTGAGAGAAAGGACGCGAGGTACGTCTACGTTGATGTCGCCGGACACGAGCATGACTTCGGGACGTTTGAAGGAACCGAAGCGACGTGGTGGGAGAAGAAGGGGCAAGTCGGAACGGGGACGATCTATCTGATGAAGGTCGATCCTCTCACGACAAGCCCAGCGAGACAGTTCGGCTTCCGTTTCGCTGGTACAGCACGCAGGTATTTGAATCAGCCTGCCTTGGCCGCGCTCATAGGCGCATTGATGGAAGTCGGATATGAGGACATCACTTCCACGGGTTTCAGCATGCGCGACGGATCCCCGGGCGAAAGTGTCTCCCATATCAACGGTGAGAACGGCGACTTTCGATACCTGCGAACCGACAAAACCGGCGGGCCTCTCAATCTGACCAACTCAGTAGATGTAGCCATCTTCGATGAAGCGCGGCAAATTCAGTTCGATGCAGCCCTCTCAAAGTTTGGGTGGAGAACACTGCTCTCGTGGCCGTATCGCTCGAACGGTGCGCAGCATCAGCTTCCTGGGACTATCCGGTACGCAGGCCACGACGACCACCTGCACGTCGGGAAGTTCACTCCGAACATCTTCGAGACCGAATCATGAATTATCGACTGCAAACATTCACCGCCCTCATCTTGCTCTTGGCAACTGCTTGCCAACCCATGCAGTCCGCTGAGCGGAAATCCTCGTCCAGCACCGCCCCTTCGGGTTCTGTGTGCAGCGACGACCTCGATCGCCGCGGCGCCCCACCCGGCGACGAAGGGATCAGCGTCTTCCGCCTCTTCAGGACCTACCCTCCACAACCAGGGGAGGCGGGTGACGGGGCGCTGTCGCCCGGGGAGCTCATCTTGAAGGCGCCGGAGCTGCAAATCTCTGCTGCATGCCGCGCTGACGCAGTACGCAACATGCGTGCACACATCGGCCACTACTCGACCGAATCGATCATGGCCCAAGCCCGTCCGCTACTAGTAAGGCGGACGGCGAATCGCTACCTTCTCGGCCTACTGCACCCTGACTTCGTCGAGGGTGACGGAGAAGGTAGCGAGCTCGCCGTGAGCTTTGTCATCTACGACACCACCGGGCGTTACGTAGGAGTTGTTCCTCACGCTTCCTCTTGGCGGACCTACGAGGGAACCGAACTGATCCAGGAAGCGTGCGTTGCCGATCAGGGCATAACGACACGAAAGATCGTGGTGTACCCGGAAACGCAAGATCGCTCCGGAAGGGTTATCCGTTACGAGAAGCCGGAAGTCCAAGGCTTAGCCTTTTATCCGACGACAGGCGAGATGCCGTCTGCCGTGAAGTTCGACTGCGCCTCCTTTCCGCCTCGGGCATTCACGCCATGAGCGCATCGCGCCACTTCGTGATTACCACAACTGCCCGCAGGTCAAGGGCAACGAGCGCAGCCTGAAGGAAACCCATGAACGTCTTAAACAAGCTGGCACTCGTCGCATTAATACTGGCACCCACTGCCGGCGCTTCCGAATTGAGTTCTCACTGCGCGAAGTCGGAACGTACCTACTTCAGCTGCGAAGTCAATGGAGGAAAGGTCCTCTCGCTGTGTGGAGCGCCCGCCAAGTCAGGGGCGATCACCGGAAGAAGGTATGCGTTCGGCGCAAGCGATCGCGTGGAGCTTGCGTATCCAGACCGCGGCGCGGGCCTGTTCCTCTATAGCGATTACGCTCGCTACATGACTGAGTACCGCGAGGTCTGGTTCACGGCGTCGGGCTACAAGTACATAGTCTTTGCTAGGTATGTCGGCGACTCCAATCCAGGACCGAAGTACGGGGTGGAGGTTGCCGCTCCAAATGGAAAGGGCTGGCAGATTCCCTGCACAGGGACGGTCGTCGATCGAATCGCGGAGTTCGGCCGAGATCTGCCATGCGACTCGGACAGCGCGCTTGGGTGCCGGAAGTGAACAGGCGGCGAACCAGCAGCATGCAGTTAGGCCGAGGGAGCGAGGAACACCGCCGCGCGGCGCGTGCGCAGCGCATTTCTCGGCTCACAACAACATGCCCACGCCGAAATGGCCGTACGTCGAGGATGCGGGGGGCCATCAGCTCAGGCAGTTCACCGAGGCTTATCGCAAGGGAAGATGGGTGGGCGACGGTGGGGATTCCGTGAACTTCTGGCGAGTCGTGGCGCGCGCGAGAGGAGTGGCGATCGTAGTCGGCGTTTTTCTGTCCGCGGTCCCATATGGCTACGTCACCGGCGAGCCAACGCAAGAGCTGTCTCCCGGGCGAGCCTGTGCCCCCGTGCTATCGGGTAGCGACTCAAGTTTCATTCCCGACGATCCGGGAAGGGTCAGTGAGTGGTCTATGGCTGTTTGCAAGAGAAGGCCCGATAACCCGGACACCCTGGTTGCCGTCGTTCCAATGTCGGCAGAGACCGGCGAACTCAGGGATCTTCAAATTCTGGTGATCGATCTACCGAGGCAAACCGTCGTGGCCCGACGGGTCGAGCGAAATGTTCTGGAAGGAGACGCCATTTACGTGAATGCCGTTGCGCTCGACACCGCGCGTTACGCGCTGGCGCCGAAACAGCGGGCTTTTGGCGTGCGCATTAGGTGGAAAGGCTCCTCCGGTCCAAACCCGTACAGCCGCGAGACGCTCTCCCTGTACACCGTTTCTAGCCCGCGAATAGAGCGCAACTTGGCCGGACTCGTTACGTGGGAGCGGTGGGGTGAGTGGGACATGGATTGCACCGGGACGTTCTCATCCGTGTCGCGGACGATCTCCGTGGCGCCAAGGGAAGAAGGCGACGCGCGCCTGAACGTGACCCAGAAGACGAAGGATGAGCGCATGACGAAAACCCCTACCGGCTGCGCCACCGCCGTGGTGCGGGAGGCCGTGAGAAGAAGGGTTCTAAGCGTGGCCGGTGGCAAGTACGTCGTGCCATCGACGATGCAGGCGCCAGGCCCGTGATGCGGCGTGAGGTTCTGCTCGTGCTGATGGCGCTCCCGATCACGGCTAGTGCTCAAGAAGGTGCTTGCGTCCAGGTGAGCACCAGCCAAGAGGTTTATGAGTGCTCGAAAGCGGCCAGGATGGCGGCGGATCGCGCATTGAACAGTGAGTACAGTCGCGTTTTGCAAGCCATCCTGAAGGCCTATCGAAGCGACCGCCTCGGCATGGAGCTAGTTGGCCAGGTCAAGGAAGCGCAGCTCGCTTGGATCCGGCTGCGGGACTCTGATTGCGCCGTTGAGTCTTACATTGCAGAGCGCGGCACGCAGGCGTATGAGACGACCTTGAACAACTGCGTCGCGCGCATGACCAGAGAGCGCACGAGCTACCTCTCTCGCGTAACGGAAGGTATGTAAACCGAGCCTTACGTCAGCTGGGCTAGGCCGAACTTCATCGGCTGCGCTCATGGCACGCGTCAGGCCGCCGACTTTTTCACGTTAGCCGCGAACGACTTCCTTGGCTAACTCGAACGCGCTTCGCACGTGCGCGAAGCGGCGCGTCGGGAACGGCCCGGCGCGTGAGCCATGCAAGGAGTAGCAATGCAGAACCTGATTTCGATGAACCTGTCCGCTGGCGACCTGCAGGAAGTGGACGCCGCGCTGGAGACGCTGCGACGGGTGTTCGCGCCGATGATCGCGCTGGAAACGCAGCAGCGGCGCGAGCTGTTCAAGATGGGAGACAAGTCGGAGGCCTTCTGCCGGCAAACGCTGGCGGTGCTGACGGCGAACCCGCAGATCGTGCCGCCGAACCTGGGGCTGGCCGAAGCGCAGGCCGACCTGGCGGCGCTGGATGCCTTGCGTCCCCGCGTGCTCCAGCTGTTGCAGCTGACCGAGCGGGCGGAAGACACACTGCTGGCGCTGGGCAGCGACCTGATGTCGGTGTCGCTGGAGGGCTACGGCCTGCTGAAGGTATCCGGCCGGAACGAGGCGCTGAAGAACGCGCGCCGGGCGCTGTCGGCGCGCTTCGCTCGCGCCAAGGCCGAGCCCGCCCCCGCGGAGGACGTGCCGTCGGCCTGATTCCCCTGCCCGGCGACCCGTCGAGAGTGTTTGAACCTGGCGCGTCAGGCTCCGAGCCTGGCGCGCCAGTCTTTTTGGCTGGCGCGCGAGGTTCGGGAACTGGCGCTCCAGTGTTTATCACTGGCGCGCGAGTCTTTTTGGCTGGCGTGCCAGCTCCAAAGACTGGTGCGCGAGATGTTTCGGGTGGCGCGCCAGGCAGAAACACTGGCGCGCGAGTGGAAGAGACTGGAGCGCGAGGCTCGAAGACTGGCGTTCGAGGTTCCGGAACTCGAACGCCCTGCCGCCGCGGCGTCGCGCGGCCGCCAAGCCGCCCTTACGGCGGAGCTTCAAGCACGCAGCACAGCACTTCGTCCAGGTACGCGGCCTGACGGTCGAACAGCTCGGCGAGCACGCCGGGCGCGATGCGGAACTCGGCGTCCTCTCCATCCCCGCCGGCCCCGGCGAGCTGCGCCAGCAACACCAACTGGTCGCGCGCAAGTTTCAGCTTGTGGTGCGCGAAATCGGGCAAGAGCACGCCGACGAACGTGGCGTGCGAACAGCAAACATCCTTTTGCATCTGAGGGTCTCCAGCAAACCAGCCGGCTTGCGCCGCGGGATGCGGCGCAAGGTGTCGGGAGGTTCGAAAACCGTACGTAGTCGGCTGGGCCTATTCCCTCTTGCGAGGTGTTCTATTCGGCCGCCCTCCCGACGTAGACCTACTTACGTCGGAATGCCTTGTTGCAAGACATAAAAAACCCACCGGTATGACGGAGGTGGGTCCCGCTACGTATCGGAGTTTCGACACTCCTTGGGTAGCGAGATTGCGTGGGGATGCATGTGTGATCAACGCGAAGAAGTAGCAGTCGGAACCGCACGTTTTTCGCGTTGCGCCACCGCCGGTGCGTTGTTGTGCTGCGGGTGTTCCCAACGGCAAGGAGCAGCACGTGGCACAGAAGTACGTAATTGTGGTCGGCGACTCGACCACCGCAGGCGGCGAAGCAATCGAAGGCGATTCGGGCTTCATGATCGAATGCGTGGACGGGTCCTCAAGTCCGCTCGTCCGTGTCGGAAACACCGTGATATGCGGGCAATGCGGCCCGACCAAGGTCGTGCAGGGCACCGCGCTCATTTTCAGCAAGGATGCGACGGCCGCCTATGACGGCTGCCTCCTGGCGTGCGGGCACCAGATGGTTTCAACGAAGCAGAGGCTGGTCAGCGTGGATGTTGCGGATGCTTCGCCGCACAGCATCGCCTCGCGCGTTGCGAACGCAGCGTCGCCAGCGACAGCAAGTTCACCTGCCTCCACGGCATTCGACGAAGGCTTCCAGTTCATCGACGCGGCGCTTGGCAAACCGCTGGTCGGGCTCGAATGCGTGCTTCTGCCGGAGCGCGCGGCCGACGTTGCCGGGACGCTCGGGGATTCCGGATGCAGCCATCGCTGCGGCGCTGACTCGCCGATCCGGGTTGCCGCCGCCATCGAAGCCCCGTCCCCTCTCCTGACCTGAGCACGCCCATGTCACTCAACGACTTTTCCAACACGAACGCGCTGGAGTCGAACGCATTGTTCGTCCTGCCCGAAGCCCGGTCCGTCATGAGCCCTGTCAGCAAGACGGAACCGAAGCGCGTGCCTGCGCAGCGGCTTGAGATTACGTCGATCCCCAAGGCGATGCGGAGCATGGGCTGGACGACGTCCGCGCGGCTGATGGAACGCTGGCTCTCAACGCCTGCGTGGACGATGCCGCCGGTGGTGAAGAAGCCCGGGTTTGACGAGCGCACGCTGGACACCTCCCACTGCGACGACACGATTGTCACGATGGCATGGGCGACGAGATTCGAGCGCCTGCAGGATGCCATCGCCAGCGTCCAGCGTACGTCCTTCCACACCAGGAACGGGCTCGCGCTCCTCAACAAGCGCTTGGATGGATGGGACAAGACGACTCCATACAAGCTCGGCTATTACGGGATGCCGGTGCGCTCGTTAGAAGCGCAATGCCAAGTCAACGCCACTCAGTTCGGTAGTCTGCTGAGCACACTCGACGACATGTACGGCGCCCTTGGAGACGCCAACCTGAAGATCGGTGTGATCGGAACCGCATACAGGGAGAACGGGCGGCGGCTCTTCCATGCTGACCATGTCGGCCTTTACATCCTCGACCAGTACGACTTCAACGGCTGGCAGTACTTGGGCACGTGGACGAAGGACAAGGTGCTTACCAGGGGAGAGGCCACGTTTGCCGAAACATACACCGGTCGTCGCATCGTGGACCTCCGCTCGGGGCCCTTCGCAAAAGTTTTCAACGAAGACTTCCGCGAATACCGTAACCGTACCGGGCGAGGCGGCGACTTCGTGGTGTTCTCTGATGTGCTCTGGCAGCGCGTCGACAAGGTCTTCGATTTGGAGGCCGAACTATGATGCGCGCTGTGAAAGCGATATTCGGGCTGCTGTTGGGGACCGTAGTGCTGCTCGCCGCCTTCTGGTTCGGCTCGCAATGGTGGGAGAAAGCCTTTGCGCCCAAAGTCACTTCCGAGATAAGCCCGGATGGGTGCTATCGCCTAGAGCAGTACCGTCCGTACTGGTTGTTTCCGCACGCTTTCCATCCGCAGAGGGCCCCGGATCGCATTTGGAACCCGCTGCAAGATTGGTACGGTCCCATGCTCATGCCGGAGACTCCCGGATTCGTCAGGCTTTACGACCAGCACTCCGGAAGGCTGCTCGTGGAGACGGAGGTTTACGACCTGACGTTCGTGGACACCGGGATAGCCCTGCGCACCAGTGATTGGTACACGAAGGCAGGCGGCAGCGTTCTAGTGCGGAATGCTGGGGAGCTAGAGCTACCGTGCCAGACGCGACCGAAGGGAACGCCGTGACATGGCTCGCGTGCTGATGGTCATTCTGCTGATGGACCGGACGGAGGGGTGGTGACTGCGCAGCTCTTACGCCATGCGGCAGTCGTCTTGGCTCTCCTGCTGACACTACCCATGTGGCTTTTCGTCGGAGTCGAGGCGGTCGACTACGAGCACTCGACGGATTACAGACCTTTCCTCAAACAGTATCCATCCTGGACGATCGTCTATCGAAACCCGGTCCTTTGTGGCGAGTGCGACTTGCGTCGCCCTGAGAACATCGGTCGTGAAGCAAACGGACGGTTCGAAACCTTCTGCCGTGTGCGCTTCGACCTCGATCCGGGTCTGTGCTACGCCATCTACGCGATGGACCAAAGACGCGCCGATGAACGAGCCGGGCGCGAAAGCATGCGGGCGCGCTTCAATGCCTCGCGCGAGGACATTGCCTGGGCGCCAGGCTTTCCGTATGAAACGCCCGAGGAAGTGCTGGACTTCGCCAAGACCCGGAACCTGTGCGATTACTTTCGAACCGAGAAGCCGACGCCGGAGCAGCGAAAACGAGCTCTGGAGCTTGAGCTTGGGATCGCCGCGTATTGCCCCGGAACGGACGAGGCGCTGGCGCGTTTGCGGGAGAAGTACAAGGACGACGAAGAGGTCGCCCGCAAGCTCGCCGAGTACGACGCGGTGGTCGAGCAGAGAAACAAGCCGTGAACTTTCTCGTTCGGATCCTTGCGGCTCTTCTACTTCTTATTCGCCCCGCCCAAGAGCTGTCAACGCGATCTGTCTCGAGTGTCAGCAGGCGAACACGAATAGTTGTCTAGCGCGCATGAGCAGGTTCTAGGCGACCAGCTTCGTAAGCCGAGGCGAATAAGAGGCCGAGTAGAGTTTTCCGGTAGGGAAGCCGATATGCGACTTACCGACCTCTATAGGAACAACCCACATGGAGTCGTGAGTATGAAGTTCACCGTCGGAATCCTCGTATTTGCCGCGTCCGCATCCGCCTGGTCGCACGGCGGTCGAACCAACTCCGAGGGCTGCCACAGCGATCGAAAGAATGGCGGGTATCACTGCCATGGCGGCGGCAAGTCATCCTCGACTCTCAAATCGCGCGTGCCCCCGACTTCTCCGAACGAGTTCGCGCCCTCGAGATCAGCGGGCGGCACCTATTTCGCCAACTGCTCCGAAGCTCGTGCGGCAGGCGCCGCACCGATTCGTCGTGGCGACGCGGGGTATAGCAGCAAGCTTGACCGAGATGGCGACGGAGTTGCCTGCGAGTAGAGGCGGCACACACCCCGGTGTTGCCACGCGTGAGCTTACGTACTCCCCGGGCTACGATGCCCGGAACGCGGGGGGGGGGGGCGACGCCGTGCCCGTCGCCTTTATCCTGGAGGCACCAAGAGGTGTCTTTTATGGACAACGAACAGGGCGAAACCGGACTTCCGTGGACGCGAGCAGAAGTGGAAGCGACGGTCGCGACATACTTTCAGATGCTGCGCATGCAGGAGCTCGGCCAGAAGGCGAACAAGGCTGAACACAACCGGCGTCTACTCGCGGCCTTGCCCGCTCGGAGCATTCAGGCAGTTGAGTACAAGCATCGGAATATAAGCGCTGTCATGAGCCTGTACGGAGCGCAGGCTTTGAGCGGCTATAAGCCTGCGGCCAATTTCCAGCAACTTTTGGTGGAAGTAGTCGGGAATACATTGGCCCAAGACCGAGCGTTTGATGAAGCGGCGCTCCGCAGCGTCGAGACACCGGCTGAAACTCCGGTCGTAGATAACTTTGAAGATTTCGTGGTGGAGGCGCCAAAGGCAAAGGAGCGCGTACAGGAGCAGCGCGCGGAATGGATACGCAGATCGCCGATCAAGCGTGACTATTTGGAGCGGGAAGCGCGTAACCGCTCGCTCGGCCTGGCCGGGGAGCTCCTTGTCATGGAGTTCGAAGCACGTCGCCTCCATGAGCAAGGCGCCAAACGCTATGTCGATAGAATCGAGCACGTCTCGCAAGTGCGAGGTGACGGCACGGGCTACGACATCCTGTCCTTTGATACTGATGGACGCGAACGCTTCATCGAGGTCAAAACGACTGCGTACATGGCCGAGACCCCATTCTTCGTGACGCCGAACGAGTTGGATTTTTCTAGCGAGCAGTCTCGCCAGTTTCACCTCTACCGTCTCTTCGCGTTTCGGAGGAAGCCGCAGATGTTTGTGCTCACAGGACCGGTGGCCGCGAACTGTCTTCTAGAGCCGCATAGCTATCGCGCGACGGTTATCGGAACCTGAAGCGCCGCGGACCGCGCGCAAAAAGGGCGGCCTCTCGGCCGCCCTTCTTCTTAACTACTACGATTTACCGAAACGCCTTACACACCCAACGGATTCGGCTTCTCACTATCAATCTTGTACTGCTTGATAGCCCGAGCCACATCCTTCCCCGTCATCTTCCCTTCCGCCGCCAGCGCGGCAATCGCCGCGTGGGCGATATGGAAGCGGTCGACTTCGAAGTGGCGGCGCAGGTTTTCGCGGGTGTCGCTGCGGCCGAAGCCGTCGGTGCCCAGCACGGTGTAACGCGTGGGGACGAACTCGCGGATCTGGTTGGCGAAGGTGCGCACGTAGTCGGTGGCGGCGATCGCCGGGCCGCTGCGGCCTTCCAGCAACTGGGTGACGTACGGCTTGCGCTGTTCGCCTTCCGGGTTGAGGCGGTTGGCGCGGATCGCGTCTTCGCCGTCGCGGGCCAGTTCGGTGAAGCTGGGGCAGGACCAGATGTCGGCGGTGACGCCGAAGTCCTTGTCCAGCAGTTCCGCCGCGGCGATGGCTTCGCGCAGGATGGTGCCGCTGCCCATGAGCTGCACGCGCAGCTCGCCCTTCTTCGCCTTGCCGGCGTCCTTGAGCAGGTACATGCCCTTGATGATGCCTTCCGCCGCGCCCTCGGGCATGTCCGGATGGCTGTAGTTCTCGTTCATCAGGGTGAGGTAGTAGTACTCGTCCTGCTGCTCGGTGAGCATGCGCTGCATGCCGTGCTGCAGGATCACCGCGACTTCGAAG
>Ga0209676_1000769_pt1 | contig 42909 bp, 42 predicted proteins | sample AraplaCvi_mLB_r2_FD_184282 | JGI IMG/M metagenome (GOLD analysis project Ga0209676, IMG submission 184282) | Arabidopsis root microbial communities from North Carolina, USA - plate scrape MF_Cvi_mLB_r2 (SPAdes) (version 2) | ecosystem: Host-associated > Plants > Roots > Endosphere | place: USA... | reverse complement strand
GTGGTGTTGTCCTTGTCGATCGTGACGCGCTTGGCCTGGCCAAGCATGTTCAGCGTGACCGACTCAAGCTTGATGCCCAGGTCTTCGCTGATCATTTCACCGGCGGTGAGGATCGCGATGTCCTGCAGCATCGCCTTGCGACGATCACCGAAGCCCGGTGCCTTGACGGCAGCGACCTTCAGGCCGCCGCGCAGGCGGTTGACCACCAACGTTGCGAGCGCTTCGCCTTCGATGTCTTCGGCGATGATCAGCAGCGGACGGCCCGACTGCACCACGGCTTCGAGGATGGGAAGCATCGACTGGAGGTTCGACAGCTTCTTTTCGAAGATCAGGATGTACGGATCCGACAGCTCGACGAGCATCTTTTCGGGGTTGGTGATGAAGTAGGGCGACAGGTAACCGCGGTCGAACTGCATGCCTTCGACGACGTCGAGTTCGAAATCGAGGCCCTTGGCTTCCTCGACAGTGATCACGCCTTCCTTGCCGACCTTTTCCATGGCTTCGGCGATCTTGTCGCCGACTTCCTTGTCGCCATTGGCCGAGATGATGCCGACCTGGGCGATTTCAGACGTGCCCGAAACCGGCTTCGACTGCGCCTTGATCGTTTCGACAACTTTGGTGACCGCGAGGTCGATGCCGCGCTTCAGGTCCATCGGGTTCATGCCGGCGGCAACGGACTTCATGCCTTCGCGGACGATCGCCTGAGCGAGAACGGTCGCGGTGGTGGTGCCGTCGCCGGCCTTGTCGTTCGCCTTCGATGCGACTTCGCGCAGCATCTGGGCGCCCATGTTTTCGAACTTGTCCTTGAGTTCGATTTCCTTGGCGACAGTGACGCCGTCCTTGGTGATGCGGGGGGCGCCGAAGCTCTTGTCGATCACGACGTTACGGCCCTTGGGACCGAGGGTTACCTTCACCGCGTCGGCGAGGGTGTCAACGCCGCGCAGGATGCGCTCACGCGCGTCGCGGCTGAATTTTACGTCTTTAGCAGCCATGTGCTTATTCCTTTCAAAGGCGCAGAAAACTGCGCAACTTCATTCGCAATTCGATAAAATCGCTCAGGCGATGACGCCGAGGATGTCCGATTCCTTCATGATCAGCAGCTCTTCGCCGTCGACCTTGACTTCGGTGCCCGACCATTTGCCGAACAGGATGCGGTCGCCCGCCTTGACGTCGAGCGGGGTCACCTTGCCGTCATCGGCGCGGGTGCCCGTGCCGACCGAGACAACTTCGCCTTCCTGCGGCTTTTCCTTGGCGGTGTCGGGGATGATGATACCGCCAGCCGTCTTTTCTTCGGCTTCGATACGGCGAACAAGCACGCGGTCGTGCAGCGGGCGAAATTGCATGAAAATCCCTCCAGAGATGGAAATGATGTCGTTTAGCACTCACAGGGCGCGAGTGCTAACAGTCGGCCATATGGGTGGGAGTCAGATAGGCGTCAAGCGCCGCGCTACAAGATTCTTGCGAAGTTTTTGCGTCAGGCCGGAAGCAAGCCGAGACGGGCGCGCATCCGCCAGCGGAGCAGCAGCACTGCGGAGACCACTACGAGCCCCACCGCAAGGCCGATCCACACTCCGACTCCAGCGAGCGGCGTCCAGAAGCCAAGGTAGATTGCCGTGCCATAACCGGCGATCCAGTAACCGCAGATCGCGATGATCATCGGGATGCGCGTGTCCTGCAGACCGCGCAGCACGCCCGCGGCAACCGCCTGGGCGCCGTCGAAGAGCTGGAACGCCGCAGCGACGACCAGAAACTGCAGCGCGAAGCCGACGAGCGCCGCATTCTTCGCATCATCGACGTCGACATAGATCGACAGGACTAGATGCGGAAACAGCCACATCAGCAGCGCGGTAAAGGCCATGAAGCCGATACCGAGCACGAGCGATGCAGTCCCCGCATGCGCGATGCCGCGATGGTCGCGTGCACCATAGGCAAGGCCGACTCGGATCGTCGCCGCCTGGGCGACGCCGAACGGGATCTGGAACGCAAGCGCGGCGACCTGCAGCGCGATCGTATGCCCGGCAAGCTCGGCTTCGCCGATCCGGCCCATCAGGAAGGCCGCGCCGGTGAACAGTCCCGCCTCGGCCAAAATGGTGAGGCTGATCGGGGTACCGATGCGCAGCATCTCGAAAAAGCGCGACCATTCACTGCGCCACCAATTGCCGAACAGGCGATAGCGCCGCAGCCGCCGGTCGGTCTGGATGACCACGACATAAGCAGCGAGCATCAGCACGCTGGTCATCACGCTCGAGATCGCCGAGCCGTGCAGCCCGAGCGCGGGCATGCCAAGGTGCCCGAACACCAGTGCCCAGTTGCCGAGCGCGTTGACGAACAGCGCGCCGAAAGTGATCGCGGTCGCGATCGTCGGCCGGCCGAGCGCCGAGACGAAGATGCGCAGCACCGTCGCCGCGATCATCGGGAAAAGACCCCACATCAGGATCAGCAGGAAGCTCGCCGCACGCGCCGACGTTTCGGCCGGTTGCCCGGTCGCGAGCATGATCGGCCCGCCTGCGGCACAGATGCCCATGAAGACGAGCGAAACCAGCGCGCTGAGCCACAGCGCCATCCGCACGGTCCGCCGCACTTCACGCACCGCATGCTTACGGCGCCCGAGTTCGGCAGCGATCAGCGGCGCCGACGCGCCGACGAGACCCGAGCCGGTCCAGAGCAGAAGGCCGAAGATCGCGACGCCGAGCGACGAGGCGGCGAGCGCCGCATCGCCGAGCCGCGCGACGAAAATGACGTCGATCGCATGGACGAGCATCTGGAGCAGGTTCGCGGCCGCCAGCGGCGCCGCAAGCGCCAGCGTCGCCCGGAATTCCTTGCGAAGACCCTGCGGCGGTTCCGCGGTCAAGGGGGCAGCCTGCTGCAACATAGCCGGCCCGGATAGGCGCGGGGGTCCGGCGGTTCAATACTGCGCGGTTTTTAGCGGGTCATTTGTCGGCGAGGGTGGCAGAAAGGCAACAGCGCGGCGCCGGCTACCCCGCCCACAGCATCGCCATCTCGACCCCGAACGCGATGAAGGTCAGCGTCAACCCGACAACGAACAGGCGATACGCATAAGCGAGATAGCGATATTTGCGCCGCGCGAGGACAACGCCGTTTTGATAGGTATCGCGCAGCATCGTTTCGTACAAATCTTCCTCGGTGCGCAGACGATCCTTCACCGCGGCGATGAACTCATCCTCGTCCATCTGCTCGAAGCGGCCAAAGAACAGGATATTGCTGTGATCCTTGCCGTCCTTGTAGACGACCGGCGGCGCCTTGCCGACACGCGGCAGCACCGCCGACACCGCGAGCAGCGCCGACAGGAAAGAAAAGGTCGCAAGGATCGCGAGCGGTATCGCGAGCGCGCCCGCCCCCGCGCGCGCCTGCCCGATCGCAAGCGTGAAGACGACAAAGGTCGCGCCCATCAGGATCGATGCCTTTTGGTCGGCCATCTGCGACAATTGCATCGTGATCTGCTGGTTGGTGCGCACCAGGTGCACCGCGTTCGGCGGGAAGGAAATCGCCGGCCGTTCAGCCGATGTCTTTGAATCTGCGCTGTCCATGCCAAGCTGCCCCTGCTGGCGACCCGTCACGGGGATGCCACGAAGTCCCGCCAGCGGCAAGATGCTGCCCTGTTCCCGCCGCATTCGCTTGCCAATCGGGAGCCTTCGCGGCATGCCGCACGCAACTTTTTTCCTTTATGGGACGCACCACATGAGCACCGCCCTGCGCGACCAAATTTTCGGCCTGATCGGCCCGTTCAACAAGAAGGGCGTCGAACTGACCGATGCCACGACCTTTGCCGGCGACCTCGAATGGGACAGCCTGACGGTCATGGATTTCGTCGCCGAGGTCGAGGATACGTTCGACATCATCATCAGCATGAATATGCAGGCCGAAATCGAAACCGTCGGCCAGCTGGTTGCCGCGGTCGAGAAGCTGCAGGGCTGATACCGCGATGACCGACCTCTTCTCGAAATTCGATCCGCTGATCCAGCAGCGCGAAGACCTGCTCGCGACCGGGGTCACCGACCCGTTCAGCCTCGTCATGGAGCGCGTAGTCTCTCCCACCGTCGCGATCTGCAACGGGCGAGAGACGATCCTGCTCGGCACCTATAATTATATGGGTATGACCTTCGACGAGGATGTCATCGCCGCGGGCAAGGACGCGCTCGACAAGTTCGGCAGCGGCACGACCGGCAGCCGCGTCCTCAACGGCACCTATCAGGGGCACAAGGAGTGCGAGGACGCGCTCAAGGAATTTTACGCCATGGACCATGCCATGGTGTTCTCGACCGGCTATCAGGCGAACCTCGGCATCATTTCGACGATCGCCGGCAAGGGCGACTATGTCATTCTCGACATCGACAGCCATGCGTCGATCTATGACGGCTGCGCGATGGGCAATGCCGAAATCGTAGCTTTCCGCCACAACGACGTCGAGGCGCTGGAGAAGCGCCTGAAGCGCCTGCCCCCCGAGGCGGGCAAGCTCGTCGTGCTCGAAGGCGTCTATTCGATGCTCGGCGACATCGCGCCGCTGAAAGAGATGATCCGCGTCTCGAAAGAAAATGGCGCAATGGTGCTGGTCGACGAAGCCCATTCGATGGGCTTCATCGGCGAGCATGGCCGCGGCGTCGCCGAGGCGCAGGGTGTGATCGACGATGTCGACTTCATCATCGGCACGTTTAGCAAGAGCGTCGGCACCGTCGGCGGCTTCTGCGTCTCGAACCATCCGAAGTTCGAGATCATGCGGCTCGTCTGCCGTCCGTACGTGTTCACCGCCTCGCTGCCGCCGAGCGTTGTCGCGACCGCCGCGACGAGCATCCGCAAGCTGATGCACGGGTCGAACAAGCGCGCGCACCTCTGGGAAAATTCGAAGGTGCTGCACAAGGGCCTTCGCGACCTTGGTTTCCAGCTCGGCACCGACGAACCGCAGTCGGCGATCATCGCGGTGATCATGCCCGACCTCGAACGCGGGGCGATGATGTGGGAAGCGCTTCTCGAGGAAGGCCTCTACGTCAACCTCGCGCGCCCGCCCGCAACCCCCGCGGGCATGACCTTGCTGCGCTGTTCGCTGTGCGCCGAGCATAGTATCGAACAGGTCGGCGAGATCCTCGGGCGGTTCGAACGCGCGGGCCAGCGCATCGGCATTATCGGCTGAACCGAGGTCGTCGGCCGACCAGCGGATTCCTTTTCGGGGCGAGTTGAAGCCGCGGTAAGGTAGCAGCGCCTTAGGCGCTTTGCGGCGCCGCGCTTGTCCGGTAAGAGAAACGCGTGTTCGAGCGGGATGGCGAAAACGAAAATGACGGCCGGCGGGAGCGTATTCGCTTCTGGTCGACGATCGTCCTCGGAGCGATGCTAACCGGTGTGGTCGGGGCGCTCGTGCTGCTGCTTGCGCGCGCCAACGACAATTACGACCGCTCGCTCGGCTGGCAGACGCAGAGCATGGAGGTGATCTCGCAGACCCGCTCGGTCGACGCGGCGATCGCGCGCGCCGAAGCGGCGCTCGGCCGCTTTGCGGTCGGGCTGCAAAAAGAAGACGGCCGGGTCTATGAATATCAATGGGGCCGCGCGCGCCAGTTTCTGACCCAGCTGCGGCGCAATCTGCGCGACAATCCAAAGCAGATGGCACTCGTCGAACAGCTGACGCGCGAAATGGACATACGCGGCGCGCAGCTCGGCGATGCCGCGCTCAGCGCCAACTATAATCAGACGGTCGCCGCCATCTCGAAATATTATGCCGCGGGCAAAGGTCAGGGCGTTAGCCAGATCGACAAGCTGCTCAGCGAAATCATCGCGAATGAAAGATCGTTGCTGCGCGATCGCAACCGGCTCGCCGTCGCCGACCGTGCCAGCCTCAATCAGGCGATCCTGCTCTTTTCGTTACTCGGCGCGGGCGCTGCGGTCATCGCGATCGGCACGACATTTTCGTTGATCCGCGCCGAGGGTGAACGGCGGCTCGCGCGAAACGAGCAGCTTTTCGAGAGCGACCGTGCGATGCAGCTCGAGACGGCGGTCAAGGAACGAACCGCGGAACTTGCGCATGCGAACGACGCGCTGCGTGGCGAGATGATCGAGCGCGAAGCCGCCGAAGCCCAGCTACGCCAGGCGCAGAAGATGGAGGCGGTCGGCCAGCTGACCGGCGGCATCGCGCATGATTTCAACAATATGCTCGCAGTCGTCGTCGGCGGGCTCGAGCTGGCGCAACGCGCGCCCGAAAAGGCGTCGCGCCACCTCGCCAACGCGCTCGACGGCGCCAATCGCGCTGCCGATCTGACCCGCCGCCTGCTGACCTTCGCCCGGTCCGAGCCCGCGCGGCCCGAAATGGTGGCGATCGACGAGTGCATCACGAGCTTTGGCGAGCTGATCGAACGCACGATCGGCGACCGGATCGCGCTGACCCTCGACCTGCAGGCGGCCGACCGCGCCTGCTGGATCGACCGCCAGCAATTCGAGAACGCGCTACTCAACCTCGCGGTCAATGCGCGCGACGCGATGAACGGCAATGGATCGCTGACGATCCAGACGCTCGACGACGGCGAAGGCAAGGCGCTCGCGGTGCAGGTGATCGACACCGGTTGCGGCATGTCGCCCGAGGTGCTCGAGCGCGTCTTCGACCCCTTTTACACGACCAAGCCCGCGGGCCAGGGCACCGGCCTCGGCATGAGCCAGGTTTTCGCCTTCTGCCGCCAGTCGGGGGGCGAGGTGCAGATTTCGTCGACCGAAGGCGAAGGCACGAGCGTCGCGATGCTGCTGCCCGTCGCTACATCAGAGCTCGACGCCGAAACCGATACGGCGCCCGGCGACGTCGTCCACCCGTCATTGCCCGATCACGCACTGAACATCCTGGTGGTCGAGGACGACCAGCGCGTCCTTGCCGCGACGGTCGAGGCGGTCGGCGAGCTCGGGCATACCGCCGTCGCGTGCGGCAACCCGCTCGAAGCCGAAACGCTGGTCGAGGGCCAGCTGGCCGAAGGACAAAGCGGGTTCGATCTGATTTTGACCGACGTGCTGATGCCCAAGCTCACCGGCCCCGAAATGATCGCGCAGCTGAAACAGCGCTGGCCCGACCTGCCCGTGCTGTTCGTGACGGGCTACGCCGGCGATGCGAGCGAAATAGCAAGTTTCGGCGACCATGACGTGCTGCGCAAACCCTTCACCCTCGCCGCGCTCGACCAGGCGATCCGGCGATCCGGCCACCCGCGGCCGACCGAAGGACAGCGGCTCGCGAGCTGATTTTTCGTTTGCCGCATTTTCCGAGTGAAAATGCTTAGCGGATAGCCCCGCTCTTCATCAAATGCGGCACCAGCGTCAGCGCGGCAACAAGCGGCCAGCGGCGCTGCCACGGCTTGATCTCGATCTTCGTTCCCGCGTGGCGATTGATCTTCCACGCGAGGTAATCGATCCCGCCCGCATAGGTCAGGCTGGCTTTGGCGAGCCGCGCGATGCTGAGCGCCTTGCCCTCCAGCCGCCGCCGCGCCCAGCCGCCGCTACGCACATCGGCAGGAATCGCCGCGATTGCCGGGGCGCTGAACCGCGCATAGCGTTCGGCATCGGCATCGACCACCGACTGCGCGCGGCTCGTACGCTCGGCGCGCAGTTCGACCGAATAAGTGAGCGAAAAGGCGCGGCGCCACCAGTCGAGCGGTGCCTCGCCGTTGACCCGGCCCGCAGCGGCAAGCAGCGTCGGCGCCGCGCGCGCCACGGCCGCGATCGCCCGGTCGCGCGCGGTATCGTCGACCGCCCAGACGAGGCGCGACGGCTGCGCAAAGCGCGCCCACACCGACACGTTGCGCGTCTCCGCGCCGTTCAGGCGGTCGAAGTCGGCTTCGCTGAGCACCGCATATTTGGCGATCAGCCCGTCGTGCTGGAACGGGAAGACATTGGGCGGGATCAGCCGGTTGGCGGCCGCCATCCAGCGTTTGGGATAAGCGTCGCTATAATCCGACACGATCAGGTAGAAATCGAGCATCAGCCCGTCGAGTTCGCTCTCGCGCAGGCAGCTGCCGTAAAACAGCACGGCGCGGGCGCTGCCCGGGTACTCGGCCGCGATCGCCGACGCCATCGCGGCGGCGCGCGGGTCGACGGGGGTCGCCAGTTCGGCGCGGACCAGATCGATCAGGTCGGGCACGCGTGAGCGCTCAGGCAGCGAGGCGCAGGAACGGAACCGGCTGCGTCGAGGTCAGGATGATCGGCATGCCGTGCTTGGCCTGAAAGATTTCGCCGTCGAGGATGACGTTCGACCGCTCGCCCTCGATGCGGATTTCATCGCCCTGCTGGAAATGCACACCGTCGAGCGGCTTCTGCCCCAGCGTCCCGCGCCATGCCCCGCCCAACATGCGAAACATCGCCCCGACATTGCTGTCGGTGGCAAGCATCTTCATATTTCCGTTGGTGCCATGCGCTTCGCTGGTGCGGATGCTGAGCAGCAATTTCTCGAGCGTCGTGACGATCAGCAGCGAGAATTTGCCCTTGAACTCGCCCTGGCGGATCAGCGACACGGTCATCGTTTCGGGCTTGGGCGGCAGGCGGCCGCCGCCGATCCCGAAGATGATCGCGAACATACCGAGGATCGCGGCAAGAAAGTGCGACAATCCGTTCGGCAGCCCGAGCGGATAGATGCGATTGCGGCAATAGAGCATCACGTCGGCAAGATAGGCGCCGCCGAGGAACATGCCGAGCACCGGCCGTTCTTCGCCGCCGCTGTCGAGCGAGATCAGCTGGCGCTGGATCACATGATCCTCCAGCCGGCCGGTTTCGACGAGTTCGAGCACGCGTTCGAGCGCCTTGATCGGATCACCTTCGGCGCCAAGGTCGAGCGCGATCAAATTGGTCTTGCCGTTGGGAAGCACCGCGACCGGCGGCGGCGAGCCGCCAAAATGGTCGCCCGAATAAATTTCGGTCAGCGCGGCCTGGACCGTGCCGTCGCCGCCATTGATCACGACGACGCGCGGGCCGACCATCGCCATCATGCGGATGGCCTTTTCGATCTGGTCGACGTCCTCGACCTCATAGTGAAAGATATCGGGATGCGCCGCGCAATATTCGCGAACCCGCGGCAACAACGAACGGTTGCCCGTCGAGCGTGGATTCGAAAGGAGCGCGACGCTTGCCATATAATCCCTATTCGACCGGGTCGAAGGACAGCCCGTTGACATAGTTCAGCACGACCGGGACGCGCTTGGTGGCGCCGCCGACCGCAAAACTGACCGTTGCCAATTTGGGCTTCCGTTTGAAGATGAAGTCGCTGACCTTCATGTCGGGATTGCCCGACAGGCCCGCGCCGTCGCTACGGTCCGACTTGCCGTTGCCGTTCATGTCGTGCCGCACCGAAATGACATAATTGCCCTGCTGCTTCACGGGGACGCAGACAGACATCGTGCCGGCGCGCGATACCGGCACGTCGACGCGCTCGATCCATTTGCGCTTTTCCAGATAGCTGCTGTTCGCGCTGTAGATCTGCACGCGCAGCGTACCGGTGCGCTGTTTGAAACCGCGCACATCGACCTGAACGGCGGTGGCGTTGCTGTTGCACAGCGCAGCGCTCGGACCCAGCGCGGCACCCTGCGCCGCGACGGGCGCAATCAGCGCTCCGGCAGCGCCGGCCGCAAGCAGTCCGGCGAGAAACATTTTCGACATGACCTCAAAACCTCCAGAGGCTATAGCCATCCCAGCAAACGCAAATGCGCGCGCTGACACGGGTCCCTGTCGCCCTTGAATCGGCATATCGGAAACAACTGCGGCCAAATCATGGTGATGGGGCGACCAAAGATTGAATAAGCTTCCTGCCATCGACCGCTACATCGCGCGGCTCATCTTCTTCCCGATGCTCGGCACCCTCGTCCTGTCGGCGATGCTGCTCGTGCTCGAAAAAATGCTCCGCCTGTTCGACTTCGTCGCCACCGAGGGCGGCCCGGTCAGCGTCGTGTGGCGCATGCTCGCGAACCTGATCCCCGAATATCTTTCGCTCGGCATCCCGATCGGGTTGATGCTCGGCATTCTCCTTGCTTTCCGGCGCCTTGCGACATCGAGCGAGCTCGACGTGCTGAAGGGCGTGGGGATGAGTTTCGGGCGGTTGATGCGCGTGCCCTTCGCCTATGCTATCGCGCTCGCTGCGCTCAATCTGGCGATCGTCGGCTTCATCCAGCCCGTCGCGCGCTATGCCTATGAAGGCCTGCAATTCGAACTGCGTTCGGGCGCGCTCGGCGCGTCGATCAAGGTCGGCGAGTTCACCAAATTGGGCGATCGCATGACGCTCAGGATCGAGGAAAGCTATAACGACGGGCGCAGTCTGCGCGGCATTTTCGTGCGAGGCGAGCAAAAGGACGGCCAGCGCGTGTCGGCGACCGCGGCGCGCGGCCAGTTCCTCGCGACCGACGATCCGAACACGATCATCCTGCGGCTGTCGCAGGGCGTGCTGATCCATGAATCGCCGAAATTCGCGGTTCCGCGCGTGCTGACCTTCGACAATCACGACCTGCCGATTCCGCTGCCCAAGGTCGAAGCGTTCCGCCTGCGCGGCGGCGCCGACCGCGAAATGACGATCCCCGAACTGTTCGTCGCGGGCAAGGACAAGAGCCAGTCGATGCAGACGCGGCTCGAATCGCGCGCCAATTTCCACTTCCGTATCGTCGAAGTGATGTCGATGTTCCTGATCCCGCTGATGGCGATCGCGCTGGCGATCCCCCCCAAGCGATCGACCTCGTCGCTCGGCGTCTTCCTGTCGATCGTGCTGCTGGTCACGCAGCACAAGATCAACCAATATGCCGAGGATATGGGCGCGCGCGGCGTGATAGACCCGCTGATCGCCTTGTGGGTACCCTTCCTGCTGTTCTCGGCGCTGGCGATCTGGATGTACTACACCGTCGCGCATGTTCCCGGCGGCCAGCCGATCGGCGCGCTCGAACGTGTCGCGGCGAAAGCTGCGCAGAAGATTCGCGCCATGCTCACAATGTTCCAGCGCAAGCCACAGGGCGCCTGATGCACCAGCTCCACTTTTTCCCGTCGCGCACGATGGCGCTCTATGTTGGCCGCCTCTTTCTCGTCCGCTCCTTCTCGATCCTGTTCGCGCTGGTGCTGATCCTGCAGACGCTCGACCTGCTCGGCGAGAGCGGCAAGATCCTCGCCGTCGCGGGCAACAGCGATTCGGATGTGTGGCGCTATGTCGGGATGCGGTTGCCGCAGATCGTCGAGACCTTCCTGCCCTTTTCGGTACTGCTCGGCACGATCCTGACGCTGATCACGCTTAACCAGAATAGCGAGGTCGTCGCGATGAAGGCGTCGGGCATGTCGGCGCATCAGGTGCTCGCGCCGCTGTTTCTCGCCGCCTTGCTCGTCGCGGGGATCAGCTTTGCGTTCAACGAACGCATCGTGACGCGATCGACCGCGGCGCTCGGCGCGTGGCAGAAAGTCGAGTATAAACAGGTCCCCAAGGACAGCGGTATCCGCACGAACATCTGGGTCCGCGACGGCGACGACCTGATCAACGCGGCGACGGTCGATACCAGCGGGCCGGTGATCACCCTCGGCTATGTAACGATCTATGAACGCACCGGCGGCGTGCTGTCGTCGATGCTGACCGCCGACAGCGCGCGTGCCGTCAAGGGCGGCTGGGAGTTAACGGGCGCGAAGCGCTTCATGCGCCGCTCGGGCACGCTCGAACCGCTCGGCACGATCATCGCGGCAAAGAATGTGCGCCCCGACCAGTTCACGCTGGCGCAGGTCGACGGCGACGAACTGCCGTTCCTGAAACTCCAGTCGGCGATCGCCGATCTCGAGGCGGCAGGGCGGCCGGTCGATGCGCTGAAGGGCGTGTTGTGGCACAAGATTTCGGGACCGTTGTCGGCGATATTGATGCCGCTGCTCGGCGCGGTCGCGGCGTTCGGGCTCGCACGATCGGGCAAGCTGTTCATCCGCGCGATCCTCGGCATGGGGCTCGGCTTCGCCTATTTCGTCGCCGACAATTTCGCGCTCGCGATGGGCGATTTGGGCGCCTACTCGCCCTTCCTCGCCGCGTGGGGACCGTTCATATTGTTTGCGCTGATCGGCGAGATGATTTTGATCCGGACCGAGGAATAGGAATCGGGGGCCTCCTTGCCTATGCCTACCGATACCCTTGCCGACGAATATCCCGGTGACGATGCGTGGAAGCAGTTCGCGCATTCGGTTGGCGCTACCGACGAACAAATCGCCAGCGTTGCGAACGCAATAATGGGAAGCGAAGCGACGCGTTGGCTCGAAACGCAAATGCCAGCTCTCGGGGGAAAGAGTCCTCGAGAGGTGCTAGTGCATTCACCTCACGGCACCGACGTGATCCGAGCGCTGATTATGCGCGTCCCCTAGCCGCGATTGGTCAAGCGGCCGCCCCCTTCGCCGACCCCGCAACCAAGTTCATCACCAGCTTCGGCAGGCTGTCGTAATTCGCGCCATGATATTGCGAATCAGCGGGCAGCGCATCCTTAAGCCGGCGGTGCGCTTCACCGAGCGCATGATAGGGCACGCCCGGGAGAAGATGGTGCAGCGCGTGATAGCGCAGGCCAACCGGCGCCCACAATTCGGGCAACAGGCCCGGCGGCGGGACGTTGACGCTGTCGAGGAACTGGCCGGTCACGGTCAGCACCGCGCCGTCATTTTCCCACAGATGCGCAACAAGGGTGCGGATCTGGTTGAGCACGAGCGTCGCGGCGGCGATCGCGCCGAAAATAACGAGCGCGCGCAGCGGCACCCAGCCCAACACGCCCGCAGCGATCAGCAAGCTCGACCACGCCCAGGCGCCGCCTTCCTGCCACGCCCATTGGCGGCGGAACTCGCCCTCGGGCGGCTTGCGGCGGAACAGCGGGTTGATGATCATCCCCGAATAGCGTTCGACAACGATCCGGCGCAGCGGCGGGATCAGGAACGACAGCGGGGTCAGCACCGCATAGCGGAAGAGGAGTGCGACCGGCGCGAACGCCGCAGCGACGACGAAAAACGGCACCGTCCACGGCTTCATCAGCGCGAGCGGCAGATATTCGGGGTCCTCGACCGTGCCATATTTGGTGCGGTTGTGGTGCAGGCTGTGGATGCCCTCGTACATGAAAGACGGGATCAGCATCGGCACACCGACGAGGATGTTCCAGCCGAGGCGGAAGCCCGGCAGCGCATTTTTGCGGATATGGGTGAGCTCGTGGATGAAGCTGCCCGCGCGATAGAGCGCGACGACCGAAATCACCGCGGCGACCAGCATCCATGCCGTCGACGGCGCGAGGATCGCCGCTGCGATGCCGGCATAGCCGACGAAAGCCGAAGCCAGCATATCGGTCCAATAGATGCGCGCCGACGGCTGCACGAGATCGCGCGTCAGCTCGGAAGCCGCGCGGATCATCGCCATATCGTCCGCGATTGCGGATTTGGGCGTCTTCGTTGCCGACGTCACGAAAGGAGTCGCGACCCGATCGGCGGGGGGATTGATCGTCGTCATAGCGGCTGTCTTCACCATTATTTCGTGGCAGCAAAATGGCCGAATGCGGGTCGCCAGCGCCATTTCTATGCCGTAATGCGTCGCCAAACATATAGGTCAGCGATTTCAGGAAACCAGTATGAGCGGACATTCGGACGGCCCGATCACGATCCACCCCGTCAAGAACAAGAGTGATTTGCGCGAGTTCGTCGAGCTCGCCTTTCGCCTCAATCGCGGCGATCCGTCGTGGGTGCCGCCACTGAAGGGCGAGGTTTACGGCCTGCTGACGCCGGGCAAGAATCCGTGGTTCGAGCATGGCAAGGCGCAATTCTTCCTCGCGCGCCGCGATGGTCGGACGATCGGGCGCATCTCGGCGCATATCGACGCGCTCGCGCTCGCGCAGCCCGCCGAACAGGGGATGGGGCCGGGCACCGGCAATTGGGGCCTGCTCGAGGCCGAGGACGAAGGCGCTGCGCAGGCGCTGCTCGTCGCCGCCGAGGATTGGCTGCGCACGCAGGGCATGCACCGCTCCTTGGGTCCGCTCTCGATTTCGATCTGGGACGAGCCCGGCCTGCTGATCGAGGGATTCGACAACCGGCCGACGGTGATGATGGGGCACAACAGCCCGCTCTATCGCGCGTGGGTCGAGGGCGCGGGCTACCAGCCGGTCAAGCAGTTGCTCAACTATGACGTTGCGATCGACGAGGGTTTCCCGCCGATCGTCAACCGCATCGTCGCGGCGGGCGAGAAGAATGCCCGCATCCGCATCCGCAAGGTCAACAAGCGCCGCTTTGCCGCCGAAGCGACGCTGATCATGGGGCTGCTCAACGATGCCTGGTCCGACAATTGGGGCTTTGTCCCGCTGACCGACAGCGAGATCGCCTATGTCGGCAAGAAGCTGAAAGACATCGTGTTCGAGGATCTGATCCGCGTCGCCGAAGTCGACGGCGAGCCGGTCGCCTTCATGATCGTGCTGCCCAACATCAACCAGCTGCTGATCGACATGGACGGCTCGTTGCTTCCCTTCAACTGGGCGCGGCTGCTTTGGTGGCTCCGCAAGCCGCAGAGCTATATCCTGCGCGTGCCGTTGATGGGTGTCGCCAAGAAATTGCAGAACAGCCGCATGGCGAGCACCCTCGCCTTCATGATGATCGAATATATCCGCCGCGACGCGGTCGCCGATTATGGCACCAAGCGCGGCGATATCGGCTGGGTGCTCGACGACAACCAGGGGATGAACGCCGTCGCCGAGGCGATCGAGGCGAAGGTCAACCGCGTGTACCAGATCTACGACAAAACCCTCTGACGCCGGGACAGATTTGAGACAAATGACGGCCATCGTGCGTTTGGGGCACGGAAAGGTTTGTCATGGCAGTCCAGTATCTTGCCGCCAACCGCTTCGGTCTCGGCCGCCGCTTCGACGATCCGGCGATCGATGACCCGAAAGCCTGGCTGACGCGGCAACTCGGTAACTATGATCCGGCCCCCGCGGCGCTCGCGGGCCTCGCCGGGCGCGAGGCGATCGCGACCGCCTATGCCGAATATCGCGACGAGCGGCAGGCAATGCGCCGCGAGGCGAACGACGCGGCGATGCGCGACGACGACGCGATGCCCGAAGCCATGCGCCGCATGGCGCGCGCGGGTTTCCGCCGCCATTATGCCGATGCCGCCGCCGCGCGCCTTGCCGCCGCGGTCGCGACGTCGACGCCCTTCCCCGAACGGCTCGTGCATTTCTGGGCGAATCATTTCGCGGTGTCGACGGACAAGCAGACCGTCGTCGGCTTCGCGGGCAATTACGAGAATGAGGCGATCCGCCCGCATGTCATGGGCAAATTTTCCGATCTGCTCATCGCTGCGGTCCGCCATCCCGCGATGCTGCTTTATCTCGACCAGGCGCAAAGCTTCGGTCCGGACAGCCCGTTCGCAACGCGCGTGCGAGAACGGGGCAAGCGGCAGGCACCGGGGCTAAACGAGAATCTGGCGCGCGAGATTTTGGAACTCCACACGCTCGGGGTGCGCACCGGCTATACGCAAACCGACGTGACGAGCTTTGCGAAGTCGCTCACCGGCCTGACCGTGGCGGGCCTCGGGCGCGGGGTGGGACAGCGATTGATGCCCGCCGATGCGCAGCCCGGCGAGACCGTGTTCATTCCCCAGCTCCACGAACCCGGCGCACAAACGATCCTCGGCAAGGTTTATGGACAGTCCGGCGGGCGCCAGGCCGAGGCGGTGCTCCGCGATCTCGCCATCCATCCCGCAACAGCGCGCCATGTTGCGACCAAGCTCGCGCGCCATTTCACCACGGACGAGCCGCCCGCGCCGCTCGTCGACCGGCTGGCAAAGGATTTCGAAAAGACCGGCGGCGACCTCCCTTCCCTCTATCGCACGCTGGTCGCCTCACCCGAGCCATGGGCTGCGACGCCCGCGATGTTCAAATCGCCATGGGACTGGACCGTGTCGATGCTCCGCGCGCTCAAGACGCCGGGGCTCGGCGAGCGGCAGAATATCGCCGCGATGTTCACCCAGCTCGGCCAGCCGGTGTGGCGCCCCGGATCGCCCCAGGGCTATGACGACATGGTCGCTACGTGGGCGGGATCGGCGGCGCTGATGCAGCGCGTCGAACTCGCGAGCCGCATCGCCGGGCGCATCGGTGACCGTGCCGATGCGCGCCAGCTCGCGCCGCTCGTTCTCGCCGACGCGCTTACGCCCGACACGGCGCAGGCGATCGCGCGCGCCGACAGTCCGGGACAGGGCATCGCGATGCTGTTCGCCAGCCCGGCCTTTTTGCGGAGATAGATAATGATCCTCTCACGCCGCTCGATCATCCTGTCGGGGATCACCGTCGCCGCCGCGGGCGCGCTTCCCGGCTTCGCTTATGCCGCCGCGGGCACGCCGAAGCGCCTCGTCTTCATCATCCAGCGCGGCGCAGCCGATGGCCTCGCCACCGTAGCGCCGACCGGCGACCCTGCCTTTGCCGCAGCGCGCCGCGCGATGGCCGACGAGACGGCGGGCGGTGCGAAGCTCGACGGCATGTTCACGTTGCACCCGGCGCTCGCGACAACGGCTGGCCTCTACACCGGCAAGCAGGCACATTTCGCCCACGCGGTCGCCACCGGCTATCGCGACCGCTCGCATTTCGACGGGCAAAATATGCTCGAGGGCGGCGGCTCGCGGCCCTATGGGCGCGACACCGGCTGGGTCGGACGACTGCTCACCTTGCTTCCCGCCGCCGAGCGCGACGCGATCGCGATCGCCCCCGCCGTGCCGCTCGCGCTACGCGGGACGGTGCAGGTGGGGACTTATGCCCCGAGCCGCCTACCGCAGGCCGACGCCGACCTGATCGCGCGGCTGACCGCGATGTATGCCGAGGATCCGCTGCTCCATCCGCTGTGGGACAGCGCGGTGAAGACGCAGGAGCTCGCGGGCGACATTGGCGGCAACAACGGCCGCAACGGCGCCGACCTCGGCAAGCTCGCGGCGTCACTGATGCTCCCCGCCGACGGCGCGCGCGTGATGATGGTCGAAACTGGCGGCTGGGACACACATAGCGGCCAGCGCGGGCGGCTTGCTGCACAATTGCGCGGGCTCGACCAACTCGTCGGCGCGCTGCAAACCGGCCTCGGCGCGGCATGGAACGACACGCTGGTCATTGTCGCGACCGAATTCGGCCGCACGGTCGAGGTCAACGGCACTGGCGGCACCGACCATGGCACCGCATCGACCGCGATGCTGCTCGGCGGCGGATTGAACGAGGGCGGCAAGGTTTCGGCCGAATGGCCGGGTCTCGGCACCGCCGCGCGCTACGAAGGCCGCGACCTCAAGCCGACGCGCAACCTCGAAAGAGTGATCGCGGGCGCAGTCGCGCATCATTATGCGCTCGACCCGAAGCGGGTGATGACGACGCTCTATCCCGACGCCTAGTCGAGGATCGCCCACGTCGGCGCATGGTCCGACGCCTTTTCGCGGCCGCGATGATCCTTGTCGACGCCCGCATCGACCAGCCGGTCGGCGAGCGCGGGGCTGAGCAGTAGATGATCGATGCGGAACCCATGATCGCGCTGCCAGCCGCCCGCCTGATAATCCCAGAAAGTCCAGATGCCGCCCGCAGGATGCCGGCTGCGGATCGCGTCGGTCCAGCCGTCGCCGAGCATCCGGAAATATGCGTCGCGCGATTCGGGCTGCATCAGCGCGTCGGTCGCCATGACGCGCGGATCCCATACATCGTCGTCGTGCGGGATGACGTTATAGTCGCCGGTCAGGATCGTCGGGATTTCGGAAGCGAGCAGGAATTTCGCACGCTCGCGCAGCCGCGCCATCCAGCGCAGCTTGTAATCGAATTTCGGGCCCGGCTGGGGATTGCCGTTGGGAAGGTAGATCGACGCGACCCGCAGGCCATGGACGTCGGCCTCGAGATAGCGTGACTGCTCGTCCTCGGGCTCGCCCGCGAGGCCGCGCTGCGTTTCGACCGGCTGCGTGCCCTTGGCGAGGATCGCGACGCCGTTGAAGCCCTTTTGGCCGTGATAGAGGAAGCCATAGCCCGCCGCCTCGATCTCCTTGGTCGGCATCGTCTCGTCGCTCGATTTCAGTTCCTGCAGGCAGGCGACATCGGGCTGCGTTTCCCCGAGCCATTCGACGAGGCGCGGCAGACGGGCCTTGATCCCGTTGATATTGAAGGTCGCGATTTTCATGGGCTCGCTATGCCAGCAAGCGCGGCGCCGCGAAAGGCGTCAGATCGAGAAGCTGGACCCGCAACCGCAGCCCGAGGCGGCATTGGGATTTTCGACCTTGAACGACGATCCGCCGAGCGAATCGACGAAATCGACGATGCAGCCGCGCACGAGGTCGATACTCACCGGATCGACCACCAGCTTTACCCCGTCGGTTTCGGTGACGATGTCATCGGCATCGATTCCTTCAGCGAGGCCAAAGCGATAAGTGAAGCCCGAACAGCCGCCGCCATCGACCGCAAGGCGCAATGCCGCCTCGCCCTCACCTTTGCGATCGGCGATCCAACGGACGCGCGCCGCGGCGGCGGGCGACAGGGTGATTTCGGAAAGCTGCGTGGCCATGAGCGGTAGATAGGAGCCTTATGCACAAATAAAAAGGGCGCCTCGACGGTTGACCCGCCTGGCGCCCCTCCTCTCCGACCCAGGAAAGCTTGTTATTCGGGACCGCCCATCGCGACATTCTTGCCGGTGATGGCGGCGATCGCCATCTGGTCCGAACGAACGAACGGCATCGGGTTGACCGGTGCGCCTTCGATGCGGACTTCATAATGGAGGTGGTTGCCGGTCGAACGGCCGGTCGAACCGACATAACCGAGGACGTCGCCCTTTTTGACCGACTGGCCGGGGGTGACGACATAGGAAGACATGTGGCCGTAGCGCGTCTGGATGGCGTTGCCATGTTCGACTTCGACATAATTGCCGTAGCCGCCGAGGCGCTGGGCGCGGCCGACGATGCCGTCGGCGGTCGCGTAAATCGGGGTGCCGCGCGGCGCCGGGATGTCGATGCCGTTGTGGCGTGCGACCTTGCCGGTGACCGGGTGGACGCGCATGCCGTACGACGACGACAGCGACATCTGGTCGATCGGGCGGCGCGACGGCACCGCAACGCCGATCGAGGCGGTCAGGCCGGTGTCGAGGCGCTTCCACGCCTGGAAAATCGCGCGGGCTTCGCTGTCCTCGCTGGCCGAAGGAACGCCAGCGGTGAAGCTGTCGTCATCGGGCTCGTCGGGAGCGGTAATGCCAGCGTCGGCACTGGTGTCGGCAGCGTGGGCGGCCGGTGTGGCCAGTCCGAAACATGCTGCCGCGCAGATTATTGCTACTTGGTGCAACTTCTGCGCCAGAAAAGTGTTAATCAAAACAACGACCCCGCGTTTGCCATGTCGTCAAAGTCCGGAAATGGGCCTTGGCGCTGGTGTTTCTAGGTTTGGATGATTGCTCATCCCCCGCGGAAGCCTGTGTGCTGCCCCAATCCTTACGAAGCAATAACGGCGTAGAATTCTTGCGTTAAACCGGCGTCGTGGCGCGCCGAGTCGTTGAACGGCGGCTTCAAACTGCCCCGAAACCGCGATTTTACTAGGGCCTGCCACGTTTCGACGACGTTGAATCCCATTTCATCGCACTTTTGCCGGAACCAGACTGTGCCCGCGCTCACATGGCGGATTTCATCGTTGTAAATACGCGATAAAATCTTCGCCGATGTCTCATCGCCGACGCTACGGAAGCGTTCGACGGTTGACGGCGTGACGTCGAGCCCGCGTGCTTCGAGCACCATTGGGACGATCGCAAGGCGCGCCAGCACGTCATCCGCCGTATCCCGCGCCGATTCCCACAGTCCGGCGTGCGCGGGCAGCGCGCCATAGTGACTGCCAAGCTGGCGCAAACGGCGGTCGAGCAACGCGAAATGCATCGCCTCGTCGGCGGCGACGCCGATCCAGTCGTCGACGAACTCGCGCGGAAACTCATCGCCGAAGCGGCCGACCAGATCGACCGCCAAGTCGATCGCGACGAATTCGATATGTGCGAGCGCGTGGAGCAGCGCGACACGCCCGCGCTCGGATCCGCCCTTGCCGCGCCGCGGCATCCGGTTGGGCGCGAGCAGTTCGGGTTGGGCGGGCCACGCCGGCTGGTCGGGCATCGATGTGTCGCAGCGATGCGCAAGCTTTCCCTGCCGCCACGCACGCGCCATGCTGCGCGCCGCGCGGCGCTTGTCGTGCGGGTCCGGCGTCAGCAGGACCGCGCGCGCGGCTTCACCCAACGTCCGCATGTCAGAGGGCTTTTGCCGCCTCCAGCACCGCGTCGGCATGGCCCTTCACGCGCACCTTGCGCCACTCTTTCGCGAGCTTGCCGTCGGCGCCGAACAGGAAGGTCGAACGTTCGATCCCCATATAGGTCCGACCGTAATTCTGTTTTTCGACCCACGTGCCGAACGCCTCGCACACCGCGCCATCCTCGTCGGAGGCGAGACGGACGGTCAGGCCATATTTGTCGCGGAACTTGCAGAGCTTCGCCGGTGCGTCGCGCGAGACCGCAAGGATTTGCGCGTTCAGCTTCGCAAACTCAGGCGCGAGGCGTGTAAAATCCTGCGCTTCGACCGTGCAGCCCGGCGTGTCAGCCTTCGGATAGAAATAGACCACGAGCGGCGCGGCTTTCAGCGCGGCAAGGTCGATTACTGCGCCATCGGCGTCGAGAAGTTTCACCGCGGGAATCGCATCGCCAATTTGGGGACCGCTCATTTTTCATTCTCCTGTCCGGGACGAATCGACGCCCACCAGTTCGCGATCTCCTGCCGCGCCGCATCGTGCGCCGCAAGCAGTTGGGGCCAGCCGGGCTCTCCGCACTGGCTCGCCACCAACTGGCGCGCCGCAGCGGTCGGCGGCTCGCCTTCGGGCGCGGTCAGCCGCAGCATCACGAGCATGCGCGCGAGCAGGCCGTGCGCCTCGACCACCTCGGGCGGGACGAGCCCCGCCGCCTTCAAACAGGCAAGCGCCGCCGAGATATTGGGATCATGGCACCGACCGCTGACGAGCTGCGTCACCTGCATCGCAAATTCGAGGTCTACGAGCCCGCCCGGCCCGCCCTTGATGTCGAGCGCGCCGTTCGCGGGCTTGTGCGCCGCGATCTTCCCGCGCATCTCCGCCGCGTCGGCCGTGAGTTTCGCCGGATCGCGCGGAATCGCCAGCAGCTCGTCGATGATGCGCTGCACCTCGGCCTTCGCCGCATCCGAGCCATAGACCGGCCGCGCGCGGAGCAGCGCCATATGCTCCCACGTCCATGCTTCCTCGCGTTGGTAGCGTTCGAAGCTGTCGACCGTGACGACAAGCGGGCCCTGCGCGCCCTGCGGACGCAGCCGCGTGTCGACATCGTAGAGCTTGCCCGCCGCGGTCGGCACTGACATCGCGCCGGTCACGCGCTGCGCGAGGCGGTTGTAATAGGTCGTGGCGCCGAGCGGACGCGGCCCGTCGGATTCGGCGAGATGGTCGCCGGTGAAAAGATAAATGAGGTCGAGGTCTGACGCGTGCGTCAGCGCCCTGCCCCCGAGCCGCCCGAGCGCGAGCACCACGAGTTCGCTGTCGGGGACGCGGCCGTGCGCGGCGACGAATTCGGCGACCGTCGCGTCGGCGAGCACCTGCAGCGCCGCCTCGGCAAGCTCCGAATAGCCGCATGCGATCACCAACGGATCGGTCGCCCCCGCGACGAGCTGTGCGCCATAGGCAAAGCGCCGTTCGCCGACATGATCGCGCACCCGGTCGAGCAACCGCTCATAGTCGAGCGTCGCGAGCCCCGGCGCCCATTCGGCCGCCAGTTGCTCCTTGTTCGTCGGCGCGTCGAACGCGCGCTGGTCGATCAGCCCCTCGATCAATTCGACGCGCGTGCCGAGCGCGTCGGCGAGCGTCGGCGCAAGCGACAATATCCGCGTCGCGATGCGCGCCAACGCGGGTTGTGCGCCGAGCAAGTGGAAGAAGTTGATCGCGCTTGGCAGTCCCGCGACGAGCTTGTCGAAACGCGTCAGCGTCGCTTGCGGATCGGGCGCCGCGCCCAACGCCTTGACCAGTTCGGGCAGCATCGTCTCGAGCGCGTCGATCGCCGCCGGACTGCGCAGCGCGCGCAGCTTGCCGCCGCGCCATTCGGTGATCGTGCGCAGCGCCGCGTCGGGCGGGTCGAAGCCGGCGGCGATCAATTGCGCCGCGAGACTGTCCTCATCGCGCGGCAGCCCCGTCGTCACCGCGCGCTCGGCGACGAGCCGGTCGTAACAGCTGCCCACGTCATTCACGACGGGTTCGAGCATCGCTAGCAAAGCCGCACCGTCGGTCTCACCATCGAGCCGCGCGACGCAATCGAGCGCCGCTTCCTGGGTCGGCAGGCAATGTGTCTGCTGATCCTCGATCATCTGCAGCCGGTGCTCGATCCGTCGCAGCGTCGCATAATGGCCCGACAGGCGGTTGGCGTCGTCGAGTTCGATCCGGCCCGCCGCGGCGAGCGCCGCGAGCGCATCGACGGTCGCCTTGACGCGCAGCGACGGGTCGCGCCCGCCATAGATGAGCTGATGGACCTGCGCGAAAAACTCGATCTCGCGGATGCCGCCGCGCCCGCGCTTGAGGTCGAAGCCCGGGCCGAACGCCTGCCCCTGCGCGAAATGGTCGCGGATCCGGTCGCTCATCGCGCCGATTTCCTTGAGCTGCCGAAAATCGAGGCTGCGGCGCCAGATGAAGGGCTGGATCGCCGACAGGAATTGCTCGCCGAGTGCGCGGTCGCCCGCCGATGCGCGGCTGCGGATGAACGCCGCCTGCTCCCACGCGAGCGCTTCGGATTCATAATAGGAGATCGCCGCCTCGACGGGCAGCACGATCGGCGTCACCTCGGGGTGCGGGCGGAGGCGGAGGTCGACGCGAAGGACATGGCCGTCGCCGGTGCGCGCCGACAGGATTTCGGTCATCCGCCGCGCGATCCGCACTGCCGCCTCGCCCGGATCGTCGCGCGAGCGGCGCGGCAGCGTGTCGGGATCGAAGATCAGGATCGGGTCGATGTCCGACGAGTAATTGAGTTCATGGCTGCCCAGCTTCCCGAGCGCGATCACCGAAAGGCCGCGCGGCTCTTCATCGGGCACCCGTTCGGCGAAGGCCGCGGCGAGCGCGGCGTCGCACGCCTGGTCGGCGAAGTCCGAGAGCAGCCGCGTCGTCGTCGCCACGTCATGCTCGCCCGACAAATCGCCGAGCGCGAGCAGAAGCGCCATCCGCCCGCGCCATTGGCGCAGCGTCCGCATGATATCATCGCCGGCCGGCGGCGCCGTCACATCCGCAAGCGCGAGGTCGGTGCCGTCGGCGAGGTATCGCGCAACGTCGTCAGGATAGAGTTCGGCGAGCCGCGCGAGGAACGGCGCATGCGCCGTAAGCCGGTCGAGCGCCGACTGGCGGCTGGAAGCGTCCACGAGTGTCATCGCCCCGCCCTATCACCCGCGCCGCGGCGCGTGACAAGGGCGGGCGATACCCGGTCAGGCCGGGACCGTGCTTTCGTCGAAGAATAGCACCTGCGAAATCGCCGCGCGCAAGGTAGCGGGCTGGTACGGCTTGGTGAGCAGGAACGCCGGCTCGGGCCGGTCGCCGGTGAGCAGTCGTTCGGGGAAAGCGGTAATGAAGATGACGGGCACCTTCACTTCGGTCAGGATTTCCTGCACCGCCTCGATCCCCGAACTGTTGTCGGCAAGCTGGATGTCAGCAAGCACGAGGCCCGGCTGATGCTTCTGCGCTTCGTCGACCGCCTCGCGGTGCGTCGTCGCAACACCGACGACGTCGTGACCGAGTTCGCGGACGATCATTTCGATGTCCATCGCGATGATCGGCTCGTCTTCGATGATCAGGATGCGCGCGCGCGTCTGGCGGTCGATCTCGTCGGTCGCGTCCGAAATCAGCGCGCGCACCGCCTCGGCATCGCGGCCGATGATGCGGCCCGTATCCTCGAAGCTGAAACCCTCGACTGCGGTGAGTAGCAACGCTTGCCGCGCGAGCGACGGAATGCGGCGCAGGCGAGCGTCGGCGATCGCGATATCGGTGAGGGCAGCGGTGTCGTTCGCAGCCGCCTGCTCCGTCATCAGGCCGAAATTGTCATGCACCATCCGGTAAAGCTGGATGCGCAGATCGGCGCCGGTATCGACCGCGCCGGGGTTTGCCACCAGCGTTTCGAGCAGCCGCGCGACCAATGCGTCGCCGCTTTGCTGACTTCCGGAAATGGACCGGCCATAGCGCCGCAGATAGGGAAGATGCGGTGCAACTGACTGACCCAAAGACATATTTTACCTCCTGATACCCGCACAAACTTTTCCGGACGCGTCCGGAAAAGGGACAATCGTCCGTGCCTCCCCGTCACCATCCGATATATTTCAACCTATGGGAACGATTTAGCCGCAAAATAGTTTCATCACGAAGGAACAAACACGCATTGCTCTTTGGTGTATGCGCGGTTAGCAAAAGGCCCCATGTCCAGCGGATACTTTGATAATGTCGTCTAAAACCGGTTCGCCACGCAGCGAGACCTCCGGAAAGGACGCGGAAAAAAAACCTTCCGCAAAGGGGCAGGACGTCAACGGCGCTCTGCGCCGCGCCTATGAATCCACCGTGGACGAGACGATTCCGCAGTCGCTGTTGGATTTGCTGAGCAAACTCGACTGAGTCAGCGCTTGTAGCGCGCCTCGAAATCGCGCTGAAACGCCGCGAACGTCCCCGCACCGATCGCATCGCGCATCCCCTGCATCAGATCCTGATAGAAATGCAGATTATGCTGCGTCATCAGCATCGCGCCCAGCATCTCGCCCGAACGTACGAGGTGATGCAGATAGGCGCGCGACCAGGTCGTGCAGACGGGGCAGTGGCAATCGGCGTCGAGCGGTGCCTGGTCCTCTGCAAACTTCGCGTTGCGGATATTAATCGGCCCGGCCCGGGTGAAGGCCTGCCCGTTGCGACCAGAGCGCGTCGGCAGCACGCAATCGAACATATCGACCCCGCGCGCGACCGCGCCGACCAGATCGTCGGGCTTGCCGACCCCCATCAGGTAACGCGGCTTGTCGGCGGGAAGCTGCGCAGGTGCATAGTCGAGCACGCCGAACATCGCCTCCTGCCCCTCACCCACCGCAAGCCCGCCGATCGCATAGCCGTCGAAACCGATATCGGTCAGCGCCGCCGCCGAACGCGAACGCAATTTCTCGTCGAGCGAGCCCTGCTGGATACCGAACAGCGCCGAGCGTGCCGCATGCTCCTCGCCCGCGTCGAAGCCCGCGCGGCTGCGCGCCGCCCAGCGCATCGAACGCTCCATGCTCGCCTCGGCGCGCTTGGCATCGACGCCGTTCGGAGGGCATTCGTCGAACGCCATCACGATATCGCTGCCGAGCAGCCGCTGGATTTCCATCGAGCGTTCGGGGGTGAGCATGTGCCGCGAGCCGTCGAGGTGGCTCTGGAACGCGACGCCCTCTTCGCTCTGCTTGGTCAGCGCCGACAGGCTCATCACCTGATAACCGCCGCTGTCGGTCAGGATCGGCCGGTCCCAGCCCATGAATTTGTGGAGGCCGCCGAGCCGCGCCATCCGCTCGGCGGTGGGACGCAGCATCAGATGATAGGTATTGCCAAGGATGATGTCGGCGCCCGTCGCGCGCACTTCGGCGGGGCGCATCGCCTTCACCGTCGCGGCGGTGCCGACGGGCATGAAGGCGGGGGTGCGGATCTCGCCGCGCTGCATCCGGATAACGCCCGTGCGCGCGGCGCCGTCGGTCGCGGCAATCGAAAAGGCGAATCTGTCGGTCATGGCGCGCGCCTATGGCGCCGCGCGCGCCGAAAGTCGAGGCCGGGCGGTCAGGCTTTCGCGTGGTCGCTCGACGGTTCTTCCTCGGCAGCCTTCGCCTTTTCCTTCGGCTTTTCCTTCTCGAATATCTTGATGAGCTCGCGCTTCTTGGCGTCCGAGAGCCCCTTTTCGGCCTGCGGGAACATCTCTTCCTCTTCCTCGTCGATATGGTGGAGATAGCGTTCCTTCATCGTACGGAAGCGCGTGAGCCAGCCGGTCGAGGAAAAGTCCATCTCGTACAGTTCAGTAAGGAAATCTTCGATTTCCTTATGCTCGGCGACGCTGTGCTGCGCCTCATCGCGCAAATCGGGGTTCGCGAGCATCGTCGCATAGAGCGACATTTCCTCCGACGCGGCGTGCGCGGTCACCTCGACGCGGAACGCCTCGAACAGATAGCGACGCTCGTCGCTGTCGCCCTGTGTTTCGTCGATGCGGTCCAGAAGCTCGCGATGCCGATCGTGGTCGGCCTTCAGCCGCGCGAAGATTTTGGTCTCGGTCATGTTCGTCTCCGTCCATTGGCGATCGGAGAGAGAACGGCTCAGCGAAGCGGCGGTTCCGGCGTCACGCTGCTTTCCAGTCGCTCGTCGTCGTGAACAATGGCAGCGCCAGCGCCGAGGTCGATTGGGTTGCTGCGGCAATCAGATAGGGCGAAACGCGGTGCCGCGTGCACAGCCCGCCATTGCCGTCGCTGACCATCGTCTGTTCGAATTCGACCCCCTGTTGATGCTTCATCGACCGGCGGACGGTCGCGGTGACAAGCTGGCCTTCGCCGAAATCGATCACGAAACGTGTGCCGATGGGGACGTCCAACAGGCCTTCGATAAAGGCGCCCGTTGCGGACAGGTTGCGGATCACGACGGCATAGCGGTGGTTGTCGTGAATCGCGCCGACCTTGCGGAACAGCGAGAAACGGTCGTTGCGCTGGCGCGCGGGGCCTGCCGGCTTGATCGTCCACGACCCGGCTTCGGCTTGTTCGAGCAGTTCGGCCTGCGGCACGGCCTTGCTGTATACAAAGCCTTGGACGTGGCTGACATTCAGCTTGCGGATGAGTTCGAGCTGGTCGAGCGATTCGATTCCTTCGGCCGTCGTTTCCATTTCGAGCGCCTCGGCCAGCGCGACGATCGCGGCGATGATCGCGCCGTTGCGCGACCCCGGGATCGTCGCATCGCGGACAAAGCTCTGATCGATCTTGATCTTGTCGAACGGCGCGGATTGCAGATAGGCAAGCGAGGAATAGCCGGTGCCGAAATCGTCGAGCGCCAGGCGAATCCCCAGATCCTTCAGCGCCTTGAACATCTGGGCTGTTTCAGCGGTGTCGCCCAGGAATACGCTTTCGGTGATCTCCAATTCCAACCGATCGGGCGCGAGCCCGGTTGCCGCGAGCGCGCGCGCGACGATTTTCGGCAGGTCGGCGTTCGCGAACTGGATCGGCGAGACGTTGACGGCGACCCGCATGTCGCCCGGCCAGCGCGCGGCATCTTCGCACGCGGTGCGCAGCACCCACTCGCCAAGTTCCCAGATCAGATTGGCTTCCTCGGCGATCGGAATGAACACCGACGGAGAGATCACGCCGCGATCGGGATGCGTCCAGCGGACGAGCGCCTCGACACCCGTCACCATATTCGACTTGGACTGGACAACCGGCTGGTAAAGCAGCGCCATCTCGCCGCGTACGAGCGCGTCGCGCAGATCGTCCTCCAGCGCGCGGCGATCTTCGGCGGCGGTGTGGAGGTCGCTCGAATAGAAGCTGAACCGGCCGCGGCCATTCCCCTTCGCCGCATAGAGCGCCAAGTCTGCGTTGCGGACGAGGTCGTCGCTACTCCGGCCATCGAAGGGTGCGATGGCGACACCGACCGACGCGCCGATGATGCAGCGGCTACCCTCGACCGAATAGGGCTGCGACAGGCTGGCGATGATGTCGGCCGCCATGTCGCCCAGCTTGCCGCGATCCTCAATGTCGGGAAGGATGATCTGGAATTCGTCGCCGCCCAATCGGCTCACCATCTCCTTGTCGCCGACGATCTTCAGCAAACGTTCGGCGACCTGCTTGAGCAGCGCGTCGCCCGCCGGATGGCCGAGGGTGTCGTTGACCTGCTTGAAGCGGTCGAGGTCGAGCAGCATGATCGCACACGACCGTTGCTGCTGCGCAAAGGCCGCGAGCGTCGTGTCGAGCTTTTTCGAAATGGCGAACCGGTTCGCAAGCCCGGTCAGCGAGTCATAGAGCGCGAGCCGCGACGCGTCCTCGGCCGAGCGGCGCTGCGCGGTGACGTCGGTCCCGCTGCCGCGATAACCGGTAAATTTGCCGCCGGCATCGAATTGCGGTCGGCCCGATATCGCCCACCAGCGGTCGTCGCCTTCGAACGCACTGCGCAGCGGCAGTTCGTCGAACTTCGATTGTTTGGTCAGCAGGAAGGGCAAGGTACGTTGGCGCACGCCGTGACTGTCGACCGGCAGGAACAGATCGGTCAGCGCGGTGCCGAGCAATTGGCCGCTCGTTCGCCCCATCAGCCGCGCGACAGAGTCCGTGATATAGGTCAGCCGCCCCCTGGCGTCGGTCGACCAGAACCAGCCCTGGCCGCTTTCCTCGTAATTCTGGAGCAGCAGCAGCGCCTCGTGCATGTGCAGGTTCGCCGCGGCATCGCCGCGCTGTTTGCCGATACGGGAGCCGAGCAGGCCGAAAAAGCCGCGCTGGCCTTCGTCGACTTCGTCATCCCCCCGGTCGCCGGAATCAATCCGTGACGGCACGTCCATCAAACAAACTCTTCACCTGTACCCCACACGCATATGGCTATGCCCGACAAGAAATTGCGATAGTGTAAATATCTAAGGGTTTTCCGGAAACCGTGCCGTTTGAGGACGTTGTCTGCCGCGTCCGTTCGCGACGCCCGGTGCCCTTCGTGACTTTCGCTCGCCCTGCCCTATTAACCTTCCCGCGAAGCAATATGTTAATGCGGGGCTCGCGATGGATGCGCGCATGGCCATGACCGTTTATCTGAACGATGCCCCGCGATCGGCGGGCAACGGACGGGCGTCGCGTCGGCAATTGCGGCTCCCGCTCCACGGATCAAAGGCGACGGGGGCTGAAATCGAGGCGCTGGTCCATAATATTTCAGCCACGGGCATGCTCGTCGAAAGCAAGCTACCGCTCGAAATCGGCGAGGTCGTAGACGTCAATCTGCCGCACAGCGGCAAAACCGCCACCAAGGTGATCTGGACCAGCGGCGGCCTTGCCGGATGCCAGTTCGAAATGCCGATCTCGCCCGCGACACTCAGCGCCGCGCAACTGCGCAGCGTGATAGGCCCCGATGCGCACGCCCCCGACGACCTGCCGCCTCCAGCCGCGGAAAGCTTCGGCGTCCGTTTGCAACGGCTGCGGACGGCGAAACAACTGACCCAGGGACAGCTCGCGGTCCAGTTGGGGGTCAGCGAGCCCTCTATTTCGGCGTGGGAACTCGACAAGGCGCGGCCAAAAGCCGGCCGGATCGAGGCTTTATCGGTGGCACTCGGTGTCGAAATCCCCGAAATTCTCGGTTTCGACGAGGGCGAAAACCTGCGCGATCTGGTCGCCAGGGCAAAAGAGCAAATCGCCAAGGCCGCGGGCGTCTCGCCGGCCAACGTCAAATTCACGATCGAGATGTGACCCGATAGTCGCGCATCACGAAACCCTCCGGCATCGCCGAAGGGTCCGTGTACTCACGATTAGGCCGGCTCAGGTCGGGATGATCGTGAGTTCGAAACGATCGGTGTCGAACCCCTGCTCGCCGGGAACCGCCGCGATCGGCCGCTCCCTGACGCGCGGTCCGGTCGCGCGGCTGAGCACCGCATGGCCCGAGCCATTGAGAATGATCTCGTCATTACCCGCGATGATCCGGGCGCCTTCCAGCGATCCCGGCGCATAGTTGATGACGAGGTCATAGCCCGTCGGGGCGTTGCAATATTCGCGGAAGCTGCCGAGCGACACGGCATTGCCGCTGATCGCGCCAAACCCCGTCGCCTGATGCTGCACCGTGCAATGCACGGGCACCGTCAGGCTGAGATTGAAGCCGAACGTCGCCGCCATGGCGGTCGTCGGCGCCACAACGAGCACAAAGCTCGCAACGCCGAGCGAGAATTTCCTAATCATCCGCCAAACCTTTCCGCCTGTAGGCCGAAGCTGTTGGATGATTGTTTAGGCTCGCAAATCTAACATTCAGTTAAGGCAGCAGCGCCGGAAGCTATGGTCGACGCGAACGCGTCAGCGCGCGGTTACCGAGATCGAGATGACGTCGCTGTAAACACCGGCGCGGCGATCGGAGGTGTTGCCGATCAGGAACTGGATCGGGAGCGCATCACGGCGAAGGTTGCCCTGCGTCGACCCCGATATGGTCCGCATGCCCGTCAGATTGACCGAGTTGCCACCGATCGCGAGACTATAGGGGACATACCATTCGCTCGAACCAAGACGCAGGCGCCCCGAATTGGCCGACATGACGCTGAGGTCGTAGGAGCCTGTGCTTGCCACGCGAAGCTGGAGCGGCACTGGCGCAACGCCGGGGCGAAGTTCGCCGAGGTCGACGACGGCATGTCCGTCGCTCATCGTGTAAGCGCCGGCGAGGCCGATCCGTGCCGATGGCAGAACGTCGATGCCCAGAACGATGCGCGTGCCGCCGAGCGAGCGGAAGCTGGCGTCCTGCGCCTCCAGCGTCACATCCTGCGTAAAGGTGCCCGATTCCTTCACATCGTCGGGGTCGGCCACCAGCTTGAAGAGCAAGGTGCGCGAGGCGTTGGCGCCCAGCGTCAGCATCCGCTGCGACGGCGTCCGTTGCGTCCGCCCGACGCGCGGCGTTACATCCTGCGTATCGGTCAGATTGAGCAAAGCATAGCCGATCGGTTTCCCCGTGCCCTTCGACAGGCCGAAGGGCGGCTGGCTCAGCTCGAACGTCGGGGAGAAACGGCACTCGGCGGTGCCTTCGTTGACGAAGGTGACGCCGAATGTTCCCTCGGGAATCGCGCTGTCGAACGGGTCATAACCCTGGATCAGCCAGCTGGTCGGCGTCGCATTGGCGCGAATGAGGCAGTCGGTGCCGCGAATATTGGCACCCGGCGCCGGTGCTTGCGCGTGGGCGGGCAGGGCGAGGAAGGCGGCAGCGAGGAACAGGGTTGAGCGCAGCATAATGCCTCCTAATTTTTCGTACCGGGGCGAACGGTACCCAGGTTCAATAGACCATCGGTGTCCGCGGGTACTGTGAATTCGAAACTCCGGTCGATCGTGCCATTCGGCCCATAGGTTTCCACCATATAACGGCGACCCGGCAGCAGATTGGTAATCGCGAAGCGTCCGACCGAATTGGTGAAGAACGGAATCGGCTTGGGGCTCTCAGCCTCTTTGACATCGAGCAATGTCACCCGGCCGCCGGCCAGCGACACCGGCTTTTCGGGCGCAAGGATCAACGTGCCCATCACGCTTGCGAACGCGTCGGTACCGATGCGCGCCGCATAGCCGCTCTTGTACGGCGGATGGACGCGGAACACGCCGGGGCCCGTGTCGTAACCCGTCGGCGGATCCTCGACGTCATATTGCACCGACTGGGTGGCATAGGAGCCGAGGAAATTGTTCACCGCGGCGCCCAATGTGCCGCTTTTGCTGATGTAATTATTTTCGGCGAGCGACTGTCCGGCGACGACGCTGCGCTTGCCCAGATTCTTGTGCGGCGACAGCAGCATGAAACTGTCGTTGATGCGCCGCCCGATGCCGAAGCTGCCGTCGGCAAAGGCCAGCGAGGTGCCGACGCGGACGGTCGTCGCATTAAGCTGTGCAACGTCGCCCAGATTGGGACCGAACGTCGCATGGCTGATCGATGCGTCGAAGCGGTTGGCCGAATAGGTCGCATAACCGAGCGCACGCGCGCTGTCGTTGTCGCGCGTAACGACGCCGCCGAAACCGACGCTGTTGAGCTGGTTGAGGCCGCTCTGGTTGTAAGAAAGCTCGCCCAGATTATCGCGGCTTTCATACCGCGCTTCGGCGCGGCGACGATAATCGGGCTGGAACACCAGACCGACGTTGAAGCTGACCCCGTTGCCGCGCGAAAAATTCGACGGGAATTTCGCATAATCGACCCCGGCGCGGATCGTCCAGCGCCGGTCGACACGATAAAAGCCGGTAAGCCCGGCGCGATAACTGTCGCCGACCGTACCGCGGCCCTTGAGATAGGATGCCGATGCGGTGGTCGTCAGGCGCATGGTCAATTGCCGCGAATATTGTCCCGTGATCGTCGCCGACGTCGTATTGACTCCGTCGACATTGCCTAGGTTGGCAAATTTGGGCGACAGATAATCGGCGCGGAGCGTGAAGCTGTCGGACAGTCCGCCGCGATCGATGAAATGTTCATAGCTGACACCGCCGGCATAACCTTCGCCGGCCGTTTTCGAGCGGCTGCCGCCGGCATCGAGCAGCAGACGGCCGCCGTTGGGGAGGACGAACTGGGTCTGCCCGGTCAGCGTCTGGACATCCTTGCTGGCCTGCACGCCAACACCGATCGCGGGGCGATTGAAAAACGCCTTGCGAAAGAAACCGGTGAAAGCGACCGTGCCGCGATAATCGGGGGCGCCGCCGAACGTCCGGCTGGTCGGACCAAAAAAGGCGCCATATTCATAATCGCCCGGATCGAGGTCGATCGGGTCGAGATATTGCTGATAGGACAGGTTCTGGACCGCACCGCTGTTGTCGGTGACCTGGATGTCGACATCGTTGCTGCCCGCGATCAGCGGCAGCGAGCTGAAGTCATAGCGGCCCGGCTGAAGACGGACTTCGCGATAGAGCGATCCGTTGCGCAGGAAGCGAACGGTCGATTCGCGTTGCAGGACGAGCTGGCGATTGGACTGCAGGATCGCCGAACGGAAGCTGTTGAAACGCCGGCGCTGGCGCAGCACGCCGACGCCGCCCATTTCGACGAACGATTGCTGCCCGCGAATTTCGGGATCGAGATCGCCAAGAAACCAGCGCCGGTAAACCTCAGGCTCGTCATAGACGAGGCGCGCATAGTTGCGGGTGAATTTGTAGGAATCTCCGGCCAGGCCGAATTGCTGCCCAACCTGCGCATCGCCTTCGAAGACGAATTTGCCCAGCCGAACCGCGCCGTCGAAATTGATCGTCGGCGGATCGGCCTGATTGCCCTCCCAGATATAGCTCTGAATAGCGCTAAGGTTCAGATAGGCCGAAAACCCTGCCGGCTGCATCGACACATCGTTGTCGTCTTCGCGCGGCGGCGCAAAAATATCCTTGATCGCCCGCTGTTCGGCCGACACTTGGACGACGACCACCGCCAGCGTGCTGGGATCGTAGGTCAACTGAACCCCGGTCTTCTCGAGATCGTCGGGGCCGAAATTGGGCAATGACGCGAGCCGCGACGCCAGCTCGGCATGCGCCGCCTCGTTCAGCACCGGCTGCATCAGCCGCACGAAGGTCGCCGATTCGAGCAGGAAGCGGTCGTCGGCGGTGAGCATCATCGGAATATCGCCGAGGCTGCTGCTCTGGAAGGTCAGCGGCACCGTCATTTCGATGTCGCGGTCGTACGGATTGATATCGGGGCGACCGTGCGCGCCGATCGGGAGCTGCGGCATGACCGGCGTCGGGGTCGGGATCGGCGGGATTTGCGTCCCCGGCAAGGGAATGACCGTCGGGGCGCCGGAATCCTGCGCCGATGGCGACGGGCGCGGGTTTTGCGGCAGTGGAATCGATACCTGCGCCGCCGCCGTGCTCGCGCACAGCGCCGACAGCGCCACACTACTCAGAGCTAAACCGATCCTCACTGTTTGAACGACAGCTTGATCGGTCCAGGGCCGAAGCCGGGAACGGGAACGCGGAAGACGCGCTCACCTTGGGCGGGCACATAGCCGGTGCCGACCGCCCGATTGAGTTCCTCGGGCGATATATCGACGCGCAGCCATTTGCCGTCGGTTCCGGTACCTTCAAGCTGCCAGCCGAAATTGGACATCATCGCGTGGCGGCGGCCATCGTTGCGAAGAGTGATTTCGACCCCGTCCTGCATCGGCGGCAATTCGTTCGACCCCGGCAGCGCGGGCGGTTGATACATCACCTGCTTCACCGTCGTCGACTTGACGTCGGGCTTAGCGCCGGGAGGCGCAACCACGACGAGCGCGCGCATATTGTAAAGCACCTGAACCTGCGCGCCGAGCGCGTCGGCGGAGCCGGGCTCAAAGGCGACGGGCAATTGTTCGACCGAGACATAATAGGCCTGCGATGCGGCCAATTCACCCTCGCCCACCCATTGCAGACGGACGACCTGGCGACCACTGGCGGGCAGAACGCCCTGCGGCGGGAAAATCAGGAAATCCTGGTCGGCTGGGGTTTCGACAATATTCCCGTCCTTGTCGATTTCCATACGGAAAATACGGGTCTGGAATGCCAGATTGCCTGGATTGATATTCTGGACCTCGATCCGCGCCACCGCGTTGGTGCCGCGCGATTCCATTTCGACGACCATCGGCGAGACACGCATCGCAAGCGCGGGGCTTACGAGCACCGCCACTGCGGCGAGCGCCGTCAATAGTGCGCGCGCGTGACGCTTCACCGTCGCCCAAGCTGTCATGATACCCATCCCCCTGCCGTCACCCGGCATATTCCATCAAATTATAAAGAAAGGGGAAAGATCGCTCTTTCCCCTTTCCCTATCTTACTGCGCGAGCCTTAGAGAGCGCGCAGCGTCAGCGTGGTCGTGCCGGTGTACGAACCAGCGACCAGGCCCTTGTTGGTCACGGCCGGAGCAACGATGTCGATGTCCATGCGCGAACGCCATGCACCCTGCGGCTTCTGGCCGGCGTTGCCGTTCGTCGGAACGACGAGCGACTGCGACGAACCCGTCGTCTGCGCGTTCTGCGCAACGCCGGTCCACGAAGCGGTCACCTGGTACGGGATGTTCGCCTGGAACTCGTCGGTGTCATAACCGCCCGGGTTCGCGTTCACGAGGCCGCGGATGTCGTTCTTGTTGATTTCGACGACATTGTTGGTGTTGCAGCCGGCGGTCAGCGTGTCGATGTTGGCTTCGGCCTGGCCGACCATTTCGAACGCCGAGTTGACGTTTTCGTTGTTGCCGGTGCGCACACCGATCGTACCGAAGTCGATCGCGCGAGCGCTGGAGTCGTTGCCGGCGTAGAACGAGCAGTCGCGGTTGACGGTGCCGCTCAGCGCGAACACGACGTTGACGGTCGGGGTCGCATCAGCGCTGTCACCCGGAGCGTCAGCCTGTGCGCGGTAGCGCGTGCCGATCTGAAGGCCGAAAACCGACGCTTCAGCCAAGCCGGTACCGATCAGGCCCGGGTTGGTAGCAGTGCCGACGATCGGCAGACCAGCATAATGACGCTGGTTGGTCTGAGCAGCGGCCGGCGCGGCAACAGCGATGAGCGCGATGGCGGCGACGGTGCCGCTAAGGATCTTCTTCATAAAATCTTCTTCCCTCTATTATGACGCCCCTGCCCGAAAGCCGGGCGATGGCGTAATATTTGCACCGTCTGGTCGGAGAACCGGGAGGGCATCGGTGCCTACCCTTCCGGTTTAATTCCGCCCGCGACCAAGCCGCAGGCGAATCTTCAGATCGGAGAGACCGTGATCGTGATCGTTTCCGAATATTCGCCAGCCAGCAGTCCGGCCTCGCCCGAAGGCTGACCCAGTTCGACCGCCAGACGCATGCCGTCCGTTGCGATACCGCCGTTGCTGGAAATGACTCCGCCGGCCAGAAGCTGGCGGCTGTTGAAAGACTGGCTCACCGTCTGCCGCGACGGATATCGCACGGGCATTTCGACAGCCAGATTATAGGGCAGGACGCCGCTGTACGGGCCTTGGCCGTTCGGCATCGTCGTATGGGTCAGCCCGCCTCGGGCGCCCTTGATCGTCATCGTGAAGGGGACGTTGCAATCGAGCGCGACGCGCGTTTCGATGCCCGGACCGCGGCGTTCGAGATTGCCGAAATCCATGTTGGCGATGCTGCCCATCGCACAATGTTGCCGGATCGCCCCGCTGACCGCGATGTCGAGCGACCGGACGTTCTGGATTTCTTCTGCGTTCGCGGGCACAGCAAAAGCCGCCGCGGCAAGCGCAAAAATCATGAACTTCATGACGCGAACCCCCAAAAATCGGAACGGTTTCAGGCTCCGCTTTGCGGTTGGCCCTCGGCACCCCCGTGCCCGATGAGCCGCGACCCGACTCATCAACCCGTCTGTTAATAAAAACTTAGTACCTAAATTAAGCGGACTTAGCACCCCCAATTTGGGCATGCGCCAAATTGAGAGTCGGCGATCTTGTTCAAGTTCAACAAAAATCGGCTATTTCTGGCGCCTGCCGAGGGTTAACCGCCAAGTGGCGATGCGGCCAGCCGAGTGAGGGGCGTTCAGAATCGGGACAGCCGCCTGTTAAATCTTAACATCAAAATCAGTTGAAAGTTAATCTGCATCAGGAAATCTGCGGCTCGGTCGCTGATTCACCCGCCGCAAGCCGCACACAGTTCGGCCCAAGGGCAATGCACGCCCCTTGTTGCCGCGCATCGGGCGGAGCATGGGCCCGCGATGCGGCACCCCCCATTAACCACTCGACAACTGATCGCCGCGCATAGGGCTGGACGATGCCCATTCATGCGATGATCGAAGAACAACAGACCGCCGACGCCCAGCGCGGCGCCGCGCGCATGCATATGCGGTTCGAGGCGTCCGGATCGCTCGATGGCAGCGAGGGCACGATGGTGGTGATCCACAATCTGTCCGCGACCGGCATGCTGATCGAAACCGCAACCGACCTGGCGATCGGCCAGCGGCTGACGGTGGCTCTGCCCGAGGCTCCCGAGAGCGCCGCTACCATCGTGTGGCGCAGCGAAGCGCTGGCCGGGTGCCGTTTCGATCGACCGCTGTCGCGCGCAGCGCTCAGCGCGGCGCAACTGCGCAATCCGCTTCCGGGCGATGTCGACCCGGCGCGGGCTCCCGATGGCGACGAGATGTTGGCACAGCGCCTGCTCCGCCTCCGCAAGGAACGCGGGCTCAGCCGCGCGGCGCTTTCGGTCCGCACAGGGTTCAGCCGGCCGAGCATCTGGGCGTGGGAAAGCGGCAAGACCGTCCCGCGGCGCAGCAACCTGCCCGCGCTCGCCGAGGCCCTCGGCATTTCGGAACAGGAGCTGCTCGCCGGCGATGCGCCTGCTCGCGGCCATGCCGCGGGTTCATCGGGGACGGCGGAAGAGCTTCGCGCGCTGGTCGAATCGAGCAAGGAAGAAATCGCCGCGATGGCGGGCGTCGAGCCGGCCAACGTCAAGATCGCGATCGAATATTAAAGCGCCGCCGGCCTCACCCTGACGGCAACAACAGGCTCGCATCGCCATAGCTGTAGAAGCGATAATCGTTTTCGATGGCATGGGCATATGCGGCCTGCATCGTCTCCAATCCCATCAGCGCGCTGACCAGCATGAACAACGTCGAGCGCGGCAGGTGGAAATTGGTCATCAGCCCGTCGATCGCCTTGAAGCGGTAGCCGGGGGTGATGAAGATCGCGGTGTCGCCCGCGAAGGGCGCGATGATGCCGTCATCCTGCGCCGCACTTTCGAGCAGGCGCAGGCTGGTGGTGCCGACCGCGATCACGCGGCCGCCCGCGGCGCGGACGGCGTTGAGCCGCCCGGCGGTATCGGCGTCGATCCGCCCCCATTCGGCGTGCATGACATGGTCTTCGGTATCGTCGGCCTTGACCGGCAGGAAGGTGCCGGCGCCGACGTGCAGCGTCAGCGTCTCCGTCGCGATACCCGCGGCCGCGAGCGCATCGAGCAGCTTCGGCGTGAAGTGCAGCGCCGCAGTCGGTGCCGCGACCGCGCCATCCTCGCGCGCGAACATCGTCTGGTAATCGCTGCGGTCGTCTTCGTCGGTGGGGCGCTTGCCAGCGATATAAGGTGGGAGCGGCATCGTGCCCGCGCGTTCGAGCAATAGCTCGACCGGTTCGTCGCCGGCGAAGGCGAGGATGAAGCTGCCGTCGGGCAGCCGCTCCTCGGCGAGCGCTTCGACGCCAGCGCCGAAATCGACGCTCTCGCCGACGCGCAGCCGCTTGGCGTTGCGCACGAACGCCTGCCAGCGACGGAGGTCGATGCGCTTGTGGAGCGTCGCCCCGATCTTGGCGTCCCCGCGCCGCCCTTCGAGCTGCGCCGGGATGACGCGCGTGTCGTTGAAGACGAGACAGTCGCCGGGGCGCAGCCATGTCGGCAGGTCGGCGACCCCCGCATCGACGATTTCACCGTCATCGACGACGAGCATCCGCGCCGCATCGCGCGGCCGCGCGGGGCGGAGCGCGATACGCTCATTGGGCAGATCGAAATCGAAGGCGTCGACGCGCATGGTCTTGACGCGCGTCCCCGCGCTTACTGCTTGATCGGCGCGTTGAGCTGATCGACCGTCACGGTGGGCGCTACCGGCGCGGGCACCGTTTCGGTGAGCATCGACGCCGGCGGCATTGGCTTGTTGTCGGCGGCGACCGACACCTGGACCATGCGCGACATCACTTCGGGCGGCTCGCCCTTATGAATCGCGTCGACATATTGCATGCCCGAAATCACGCGGCCGAACGCGGTGTAGCGACGGTCGAGGCTGAAACGCGGCTGGAGCATGATGAAGAACTGGCTGTTCGCGCTGTCCTCGCTCTCGGCGCGCGCCATCGACAGCGTGCCGCGCAGATGCGGGGTCGGATTGAATTCGGCCTTGATGTCGGGAAGCTGCGACCCGCCCTGTCCCGTCGCGGTCGGATCGCCCGTCTGCGCCATGAAGCCGTCGATCACGCGGTGGAACTTGACCCCGTCGTAAAAGCCCGCGCGCGCGAGTTGCTTGATCCGCTCGACATGGTTCGGCGCAACATTGGGATAAAGCTGGATCACGATCCGGCCGCCCGTCGAAAGATCGATGTTGAGCATATATTCGGGGACGTTGATATACTGGTCGGGGGTCATCGCGGGCACCGCCGGCGCGGCGGTTGCCGGCGTCGCCTCTGCCGCTGCGGGCGCGGGCGCGGTCGGCGTTTCGACCGGCGGCGGAGCGGGCGTTTCGACCGGCGGCGCGGGCTCGCTTTGCTCGGGGTTCGGCCCCGGTGCGGGCGGCGCATCCTGCGCAACGGCCGAAGCCGCGAGACCGAACGCCATCGCCGTAAGAACCAAGGGGCGGAAGGATGATTTCATGCTGGATCGGCCTTTAGAATGTAACAGGATTTGCGCCCCGATGGCGCGCCCTAGCGGGAAAAAGCTGAACGCTCAATGATCGGTATCAGCGCTCGCCCTGAAGCAAGCCCCGCTCGGCGATGCGCGCGACCACGGCGTCGCGCACCGAAGGCGTCACGAATTTCTGGATATCGCCGCCAAAGATCGCGATTTCCTTGACCAGCCGCGACGCGATCGGCTGAAGACTGACGTCGGCCATCAAAAAGACCGTTTCGACGCGGTCGTTGAGCTGGCGGTTCATGCCCGTCAGCTGATACTCATATTCGAAATCGGTGACGCCGCGAATGCCGCGGACGATGATCGACGCGCCCTGCGCGTCGGCAAAGTCCATCAGCAGCGAATTGAAACCGACGACCTCGATGTCTCCGCCGATCCCCGCCACTTCGGCCTTCACCATCGCGATCCGCTCATCGTCGTCGAACAGGGGCGATTTCGCGATATTCGTGGTCACCCCGATGATCAACCGGTCGACGAACTTCGCGCCGCGGCGGATGATATCCATATGCCCGAGCGTGATCGGGTCGAAGGTCCCGGGATAAACCCCAATGCGCATCAGCGGTCCCTTTCCACAACATAGCGGGCGATCGCGCGCAGCAACGCCGCCTCGTCGCCGAAATTCGCGAGATGTCCGATCGCTTGCTCGACGAGCACGGTCGCCTGTTCGCGTGCGCGCTCAAGCCCCATCAGGGTGACGAAGGTCGCCTTGCCCGCGGCGTCGTCCTTGTGCAGCGCCTTGCCCGCGAGCGCCTCGTCGCCCTCGACGTCCATGATGTCGTCGGCAATCTGGAACGCGAGGCCGATGTCGCGCGAATAGGCGCGCAGCGGCGCGCGGCCCTCCGGCGGGATGCGCGCGAGTATCGCGCCGGCCTCGACCGAAAAGGCGATCAGCGCCCCAGTCTTGAGCTGTTGCAGCCGCGTCACCGTCGGCAGGTCGAAATTCGACGTCTCGGCGGCAAGGTCCATCATCTGCCCGCCCGCCATGCCCGCCGGTCCCGCGGCGCGCGCAAGTTCGCAGCAGAGCTCGCCGCGCACGAAGGGATCGGGGCTCGTCACCCGGTCGCACAGCCATTCGAAAGCGAGCGCATGGAGCGAGTCGCCCGCGAGCACAGCGGTCGCCTCGTTATACGCCTTGTGCACCGTCGGCTTGCCGCGGCGCATATCGTCGTCGTCCATGCAAGGCAGGTCGTCGTGGATCAGCGAATAGACGTGCATCGCCTCGACCGCCGCGCCGACGCGCAGGGTCAGCGCGCGATCGACGTGGAACAAGTCGCCCGCGGCGCGCACCAGCAACGGACGCAGCCGCTTGCCACCGGCAATCGCCGCGTGGCGCATCGCTTCATAGAGCGGACCGCGCGGGTCGGCGGGCACGCGCAACAATTGGTCGAACAGGCGGTCGATGCCCGCGACGACGTCGGCCTGCGTGGACAGGAGCAATTGCGTGCCGCGCGAAACTTCGCTGTCAACCGACGCCATGATGGCTCAGCTTTCGCCGAAGGGGGTGGTTCCCGCCGGCCGGCCGTCGGCACCGAGGCTGACCTGTTCGATCCGCGCCTGCGCCGCGGCGAGCCGCGCCTCGCAATGGCCGCGCAGTGCATGGCCGCGCTCGTAAAGCGCCACCGATTCCTCAAGGCTGACATCGCCGCTTTCGAGGCGCCGCACGATCGTTTCGAGTTCGCCCATCGCGGCCTCGAACGACAGGGAAGCGATATTGGCGGCGCCAGGGATTTCAGGGGCGGTGTCGGGGGTGTCCGTCATGGCCCTGCTTTGGCCCCTTCGCCCCCGTCCGGTCAAGCTTGACGTGGTGATTTTGCCCTATAGCCTCGTGCCATGTTCATCGGCCATTTCGCCCCGGCGCTGATCGCCGCCGCGCGCCCAAGGGCCGCCGGGCTCGGGACATTGTTCGTCGCGGCGCAGCTTGTCGACATCGGTTTTGCTGCGCTTCTGATCCCGGGGATCGAGGCGATGCGGATTGTCCCCGGCATCACCGCGATGAACCCGATGGACCTGCATCATATGCCCTACACGCACAGCCTGCTCGGTGCGCTGATCTGGGCGAAGATTTTCGGCGTGATTGTCTGGTTTGCGACCAAAAGGAAGGAAGCCGCGATCGGTGCCGCGCTGGTCGTGGTGTCGCACTGGTTCATCGACCTCCTCGTCCACATCCCCGACCTCACCCTCTATGGCATGCCGCCGAAACTCGGGCTGGGCCTCTGGAACCATCCGCTGATCGCGATGCCGCTCGAGATCCTGCTGATCGGCGGGACGTTTATCTATTATATGCGGCGAACGTCGGCGCCGACGGGCAATTGGCGTTTGTGCATACTCGCGGTGCTGCTCGCCTTTGCGCAAGCCGTCGATTGGTTCGGGCCGAAAGAGCCCACTTACTCGCTCGCCATCCCGGCCACGATGCTCTTCGCTTATAGCCTGCTCGCCGGCACCGCCGCGTGGGCCGGCGCCAACCGGCAGCTTGCGGCGCCGCGCCCGGCCTGACCCCTTCACCGCGCGCAATCACGCTTCTGTTTTTTGCAATTGCTGGCGCGCGCGCCAGCATTCATGTTGCACCGCACAAGAAGAGAGGGGCTCAAAGGCAAGTTTTGTTCGCTAGACAAGGACTTGCATCATGAAAAAATTCATTCTCCCCGCCCTCGGCCTGCTCGCGCTGGCGCCGTCGATCGCTTTTGCGAAGGACGCGCCGACCAACCGTTTCGAGCATGAGGGCAGCACCTACAGCTACAGCGTCACGCAGGTTGGCGACACGCGCGTCATCAGCGGCGTCGAGGAACGCACCGGCAAGCCGTTCACGCTCCGCGTCGGCCAGCACCGCGTCCGCGGCACCGTCGGCTCGCAGCAGGTCAGCTTCGCGCTGCGCGATGTCCAGCCGCTCAAGATCGAGACGGCCACGCTCGCCTCGCGCTAATCCAGCTCTCCGACCGCAGACCTCATGGTGCAAAATGCATCATGGGGTCTGTTCGTTTTGAGTGTGTGAGGCTAAAGGCGCGCCATGACTCAGACAGCAACCGCGCCCGCCTCCGTCATCACCCCCGAGATCGTTGCCGAACACGGCCTGTCTCCGGAAGAATATGATCGCGTCCTGCACGCGCTCGGGCGCGAGCCGAACCTTGTCGAACTCGGCATCTTCTCGGTCATGTGGTCCGAGCATTGCAGCTACAAAAGCTCGCGCCTTCACCTCAAGAAATTGCCGACCGAAGCCCCTTGGGTGATCTGCGGCCCCGGCGAAAATGCCGGCGTCATCGACATCGGCGAAGGCCCGGACGGCAAGAAGCTCGCGGCGATCTTCAAGATGGAGAGCCACAACCACCCCTCGTACATCGAACCCTATCAGGGCGCGGCGACCGGGGTCGGCGGCATCTTGCGCGACGTCTTCACGATGGGCGCGCGTCCCGTCGCAAACCTCAACGCGCTGCGCTTCGGCCGCCCCGACCATCCGAAGATGAAGCATCTCATCTCGGGCGTCGTCCACGGCATCGGCGGCTACGGCAATTGCGTCGGCGTCCCGACGGTCGGCGGCGAGGTCAATTTCCACAAGGCTTATGACGGGAATATCCTCGTCAACGCGATGACCGTCGGCGTCGCCGAGCAGGACAAGATCTTCTATTCGGCCGCGAGCGGTGTCGGCAATCCGATCGTCTATGTCGGATCGAAGACCGGCCGCGACGGCATCCACGGCGCGACCATGGCGTCGGCCGACTTCGGCGAGGATGCCGAGGAAAAGCGCCCGACGGTGCAGGTCGGCGATCCCTTCACCGAGAAATTGCTGATCGAAGCGTGCCTTGAACTGATGGCGTCGGACGCGATCGTCGCGATCCAGGACATGGGCGCTGCGGGCCTGACCTCCTCCTCGGTCGAGATGGCGTCGAAGGGCGGCGTCGGCCTCCACCTCAAGATGGACGATGTGCCGCAGCGCGAAACC
>Ga0209676_1000768_pt1 | contig 43022 bp, 42 predicted proteins | sample AraplaCvi_mLB_r2_FD_184282 | JGI IMG/M metagenome (GOLD analysis project Ga0209676, IMG submission 184282) | Arabidopsis root microbial communities from North Carolina, USA - plate scrape MF_Cvi_mLB_r2 (SPAdes) (version 2) | ecosystem: Host-associated > Plants > Roots > Endosphere | place: USA... | reverse complement strand
TACCATTAAAGCAAATTAATGGTACAGATGGCAAAGTTAGTGGAGTTACATTAGTAAATACACAAAGCGGTGACGAATCAGAGTTTAAAACAGATGGTGTATTTATCTATATTGGAATGCTTCCACTTACAAAACCATTTGTTAACTTAGGTATTACAAATGAAAATGGATATATTGAAACAAATGATGTAATGGAAACAAAAGTTCCTGGAATTTTTGCAGCTGGCGATGTACGTGAAAAAACACTACGTCAAGTAGTAACAGCTACTGGTGATGGAAGTATTGCAGCTCAAGCAGTTCAACATTATGTTGAAGAACTAAAAGAAGAGTTAACGAAAACAAACTGATTCCAACAAACAGCTTACTTTTTTTGCCGAATGGTAGAAACGTTAAAATGTAAATGGAATTGTAATATTCTGAAATTTATATGTAATTAGGGTGTAACTTTCTTGCAATATAAATACTGTATTATAGATAACAACCAGAGAGCCCCCTAATATATATGGAACATGGATATGCGCTTGTCCATGTTCCCTTTTTTTGTTTATCGAAAATAACCTAAATTAAATCCTAGATTGGAACATAACATTATGTTTTAACTAGGATTTTTGTATGTCAATTTTCCTTTCAGTATTTCAAGTGATCAATCATGGTTACAAGTTGTTGTTGTAGTTGTTTAAAGGTATAATATAGATTGGGCAGTTACAACTAACTGTAAGAAGATTGTAAGTGAGGTATAGAAAATGCAAAGAGTTACACATTGTGTTTTGTTAAAAGAAAATAACATCCTCCTGTTACAAAAGCCTAGAAGAAACTGGTGGGTTGCTCCTGGCGGAAAGATGGAGCCAGGTGAAAATATTCGAGAAGCAGTTGTTCGCGAATATCGAGAGGAAACCGGTGTCTATTTAAAAAACCCGAAATTAAAAGGTGTTTTTACAATAATTATAGAAGAAAATGCAAAAGTAGTTAATGAGTGGATGATGTTTTCATTTTTAGCTACTGAATTTGACGGTGAAAACCAAGATGAATGTGAAGAAGGGATTCTTCGTTGGCATTCAATTGATGATGTAAAAAACCTTCAAATGGCTGAAGGGGATTTTCATATTATTGACTATCTACTAAAAGGTACTGAAATTCTACACGGTACATTTGTATATACACCAGATTTTGAACTATTACGATATCGTTTAAATCCAAGTTAATGAATAAATCTTAGAAAGGGTGGAATTAGAGTGGCTACAAGATCACATGTAAACATGGTCATTATTACCGGAATGTCAGGTGCTGGTAAAACAGTAGTTGTGCAAGCATTAGAAGATATAGGATATTTCTGTGTTGATAATCTTCCGCCAGCATTACTTCCTAAGTTTGTAGAATTATTGAAAGATCCAGATCATCATACAACAGATAAAGTCGCGCTTGTAATGGATCTTCGTGGACGAGAATTTTTTGATCAATTAGGAAGTTCATTAGATCAGTTAATGACAACTCCTTCAATCATCCCACAAATATTATTTTTAGATGCTACAGATTCTGCATTAGTTACAAGATATAAAGAAACTCGTCGTTCGCACCCATTATCACCAACTGGATCTCCTTTAAAAGGAATTGAGATGGAACGAGCATTATTGGCTCAAGTGAAGGGGCGCGCGCAGTTAATATATGATACGTCAGATTTAAAGCCTAAAGCTTTAAGAGAAAAGATTATTAAGCAATTCCGTCAGAATGAACAAGAAGGTTTTTCAGTAAATATTGAGTCATTTGGATTTAAGTATGGTATTCCAATTGATGCTGATTTAGTATTCGACGTTCGTTTCTTACCAAATCCTTTTTACATTGAATCGATGAGACCTTTGACTGGCCTTGATAAAGAGGTTTCCTCATACGTACTGAAATTTAACGAGACAACTGAATTTATGTTGAAATTAATTGATTTAGTTAGTTTCATGTTACCTCAATATAAAAGAGAAGGTAAAAGACAATTAATCATAGCGATTGGTTGTACAGGGGGTCAACATCGATCAGTTACACTAGCAGAATACTTAGCCAACTACTTTAAAGACCAATATGATACAAACGTTAGTCATCGTGATGTTGAGAAAAGGAGTCACAAATAATGCCGAGCGAACAATCAAAAATCGTCATTATTGGAGGCGGTACGGGCCTGTCTGTTTTAGTACGTGGTTTAAAAAAACATCCTGTAGATATAACTGCAATTGTAACAGTAGCTGATGATGGTGGAAGTTCAGGACGTTTAAGAGATGAACTGAAAATTCCACCTCCTGGAGATGTTCGTAATGTACTGGCAGCGTTGTCAGACGTGGAACCAATGCTAGAAGAATTATTCCAACATCGTTTTACAACAACAGGAGATTTATCAGGTCATTCACTTGGGAATTTAATGTTAAGTGCAATGACAGATATTACTGGGGATTTTTATCGCGCAATTATAGAGATGAGAAAAGTATTAAATGTAAGAGGTAAGGTCATTCCGGCTGCGAATCAGAGCGTTGTTTTAAAAGCAGAGCTTGAAGATGGAACGATTGTTTCTGGTGAGTCGAAGATACCTTATTCCGGTAAGAAGATTGAAAAAGTCTTTCTATCTCCTAGTAATGTAGAACCGATAAATGAGGCTATTGTTGAAATAGAGAAGGCTGATTTAATTGTGATCGGTCCGGGTAGTTTATATACAAGTATTCTACCTAATTTATTAGTAACAGACATTGGTAAGGCTGTTATTTCTGCTAAAGCGAAAAAGGTATATGTATGTAATGTAATGACGCAGGCTGGTGAAACATTACATTATAGTGCAAGTGATCATGTAAAAGCATTGAATCAACACATGGATTCAAGATTTATTGACACGATTATCGTAAATGAAGGGAAAATCCCAACTAATATTTTAAAACGATATAACGAGGAATTATCACAACAAGTATTGTTTGATATAGATCAACTGAATGAATTAAACCTTGAAGTTGTTACAAAGCCAATCATTAAATATGATAATAACGTCATTAGACATGACACTGTAAAACTAGCTGAAATATTATGTGACTTAATTCCAACTAAAGTTAAAGTTAAAAAAGGTAAAATGAAATAAATTTTTAAAATGTGTTAAAAGGAGGGGGTGATTCAAATGTCCTTTGCATCCGAGACAAAGAAAGAATTAACAACAATTGAAATTAAGGATTGTTGTTCTAAATCTGAATTATCTTCATTAATTCGAATGAATGGTTCTTTATCATTTGCAAATCGCCAATTTATTGTAGATGTTGTAACTGAAAACGCTGCGATTGCCAGAAGAATATATGTATTAATTAAACGTGTTTACGATGTGGACGTTGAATTACTCGTTCGTAAAAAGATGCGTTTAAAAAAGAATAATGTGTACATTGTTCGCATTAAAGAAGAAGCTAAACACATTTTAAATGACCTGTATATTACAGGTGAAGGGTTTACATTTACGAATGAAATTGCGAAAGAATTAATTGAAAAGAAATGTTGTAAACGCTCATATTTAAGAGGGGCATTTTTAGCTGGAGGATCGGTAAATAATCCAGAGACATCTTCTTATCACTTAGAAATTTTTTCATTATACAAAGAACACACAGAAGCAATTTGTCGTTTGATGAATGAATTTGGTTTAAATGCAAAGACTTTAGAACGTCGAAAAGGCTATATTACTTATTTAAAAGAAGCAGAAAAAATTACAGAGTTTTTAAATATTGTTGGTGCTCATTCGGCTTTATTACGATTTGAAGATATCCGAATTGTGAGAGATATGCGAAACAGTGTTAATCGTCTAGTTAATTGTGAAACTGCGAACTTAAATAAAACAATTAGTGCTGCATTCCGCCAAATTGAAAATATTAGATATATTCAAAGCTCAGTTGGTTTAGATATTTTACCTCCTAAATTACGTGAAATTGCAGAGCTACGTGTAGAGTACGAGGATGTAACCTTAAAAGAATTAGGTGAAATGGTATCAAGCGGATCAATTAGTAAATCAGGTATAAATCATCGACTAAGAAAAATAGATGAAATTGCTGATAAACTACGAGCTGGTGAGCCGATAAAAATAAAATAAAGAAGATAGGGAGGGACGTATTTTGTTAGAAAAAAGAGGGAAAGTATTACTGGAAACTGGTATTCAAGCTCGTCCAGCAGCACAATTTGTACAAATCGCAACAAGATTTCGTTCAGAAGTATTGTTAGCATATAAAGGTAAGCAAGTTAACGTAAAAAGCATTATGGGCGTAATGAGTTTAGCTGTACCATTTGGTGAAGAAGTAGTCATTACTGTAACTGGCGACGATGAGATCGAAGCAATGCAAGAAGTGATTAAGTTTATTGGGGAAGAAGTATAATGTAGAAGGACATTCATTTTAATTGAATGTCCTTTCAGACTGCTTGACAAACGCTCGCTTTCTTCGTTGCTTCGCCTGCTTGCGGTGCTCATTACCGTCAAAGGTAACTCCGCTCCTCATCCGGCTTTGCGCCTCGAAAGACAAACGTTTTCAATCAGTCTGAATCTCTTAGTTTTTGTACTTTGTCTACAAACTGGATGGACATTCATTTAATGAATGTCCTTTTTTAGTTTTTAGTATCTAATGTATAAACCTCTTTGTTTAATAGTGATTATGTTAAAACAGGAATGTAATTTGACTGAAGTAGGAGGATAAATTTTTTTCTTGTAGAAGAATTTTAGTGTAGCTACTTATATTGAGTTCAAAAATTTACAAGCAATTCAAGAAGAAAAGGAGAGCTTCTCACTATGTATGAACCAAAAACGAAAGAAACGAATAATAGTGTCATTGAGTTTATTGAAGATGTTGAAAATCCTAAAAAACGTGAAGATGCATATAAATTATTAGATCTTTTTACTGAAGTAACAGGTTATGAAGCGAAGATGTGGGGACCAAGTATTATTGGATTTGGTGCATATCATTACAAATATAAAACTGGCCACGAAGGTGATGCGCCATTAGTTGCCTTTTCTCCACGTAAGGCTAAAGTTAGTTTATATTTTGCACCTGATGATCCGCATCGAGAGTCATTATTAAAGAATTTAGGTAAGCATACAACTGGGAAATCATGTGTGTATATAAACAAATTAGCTGATGTTGATGTTAATGTCTTGAGGTCTTTAATTGAGAATACAGTAAAGTTTATGAAGGAAAGCTATCCGGACCATAAGTAGTTCTTCTTACTTATTTAATACATAACTTTTCTTATATACGATGAAATGATTGTAAAGAAGGAGTGTTGAAATGAGTGATGTAAAAGTAATCGAAACCTTCAAAAACGCCCTTCAAAACTATTCTTTAGAGCAACTAAGATATATTTCAGCAGATGGGGTATGGTCTATTTGTCAAATGTACGACCATTTAATACTTGTTGCACTCGAATACCTTGAAAAAGTGGAAGCATGTGCACTATCAAAGGAAGAGCAAAAGCTCGGGAAATCAGAGTTTGGTGAGAACTTGTTTAAGAATGGAGGATTTCCTCCAATTAAAATTAAGTTACCCGACGAGTTAAATGCTCCACCAAATAATTCAGATTGTAACGAAGTCCTTTTTAGTCGGCTAGAACAAGTTGAGAAAAAAATGCAATATTGGCAGTCTACTGTAGATCAAATAAATTCAAATTACAAGGTTAAACATGGTGGATTCGGCTGGCTTAATGCGAGGGAATGGTATGATTTGGTCGACATGCATTTCCGTCATCATCTACGTCAGAAGTCAGAATTAGAAGATAGAATCGCATTTCTGAGAAACTAACAAAAATCCCCCAAACTGTTCATTGGAGGATTCTTGTTTATAGATTGTTATTTTGTTGTTTAATTTCCTCGCCAGCTAAAATGATATTGGCCGTTTCAATGGTTCGATGTTCATTTACGGACTCTCCTGGTTCAAGATTGTTTAAATCCGCGGTGATCTTTTGTTGCTCCTCAAGATGAAGGGGCTTCTTTTTTTTGTCCATGCTGTTTAGACCTCCAAATTAAATTGAAATGTAAGAGACGATTCTCTAACGTTAGTCTTAACGAATTTTCAAGCTTCATTCAAGTTTTAACAAAATGGAAAGTGACATGATGAAACAGCATAAAAAGAATAAAAAAAAACTAGCCGAAAAAAATCGACTAGTTTCTATTCTTATTACTTAATTGTTGCAGTGCTAGATATTACTTTATCAATTAAACCGTACTCTAACGCACGTTCAGATGTCATGAAGTTATCACGTTCTGTGTCACGCTCGATCGTTTCTAAAGGTTGACCAGTACGCTCTGCAAGAATACCGTTTAACTTATCACGTAAGAATAAGATACGTTTTGCAGCAATTTCAATTTCTGTTGCTTGACCTTGAGCTCCACCTAATGGTTGGTGAATCATTACTTCCGCATTTGGAAGAGCAAATCTTTTACCTTTTTCACCAGCAGCCAATAAGAATGCACCCATTGAAGCAGCCATACCAATACAGATAGTAGATACTTGTGGCTTAATAAAATTCATTGTGTCATAAATAGCCATACCAGCAGTAATACTTCCACCAGGACTATTTATGTAAAGTGAAATATCTTTGTCTGGATCTTCAGCAGCTAAGAATAAAAGCTGAGAGACAATCGAGTTAGCTACGTTATCATCTATTGCACTACCTAACATGATGATACGGTCTTTTAACAGACGAGAGTAAATATCATACGCACGCTCACCACGACTTGTTTGTTCAATAACTGTAGGAATTAAATTCATTTTTTCTCCTCCTTCTTAGAAACAAAAGATTGATTAATTCAATAATACCTTTAAGGTCAGAAAAGGTCAAATAAAAGAGATGCTACATTCAGTGTATTCTTTCGGCTAAAAAATATTAACGACTTTAAAAAATATTCATTAAGTAATACTTCAACATCATTAACGACTTTTCCTATTTTTAAACGAAAGATTATGTAGTTTTTCTTATGATTAATTTATATTCTAAAGATTCGCTAATTTGAGTTGTGTTTTCTAGTTTTTCATAGATACTTTTAAATGCATTTTCTGCTTGCTGCTTGATTGGATTATGTATTGTAGTAATGTCTAAAACTCTGGACATTAAGTGATTATCAAAACCAACGACAGCCAAATCACGGGGAATATTGATACCTTTTCGTTTCGCCTCTGAAACAATACCAGCTGCTACGAAGTCATTGGCACAAATGATGGCATCAGGTCTATCTTTTAATTTACATAATTGATTTACGACTTCTTCACCATCAGCGGTAGAATACACTTCTGTAAAGGTATACTCTTTCCTAATTGGCATTTTATTGTGCTTTAATAGATCGTTATAGGCTTGAATTCTTCTAATTGTATTTAATCCATTCATTCTTCCAAAGGCATTTCCAATTTTTCGATAACCCTTTTGAATTAAATATTCCAATGCCATGTAATAACCGATATATTGGTCTAAATAAACAGAAGGGACAAAGTCTGAATCGACTCTTTCTAACGCAACAATCGGTCCATATTTACAATATCGTTCAATGTCACGCCATTCTGAAGCCCTAACAGTAATAACTAGAGCATCTATCTCTTTTCTCCGTAAAGCCTCCAATGCTTCTATTTCACCTGTTTTTTCATAACTTGTATTATACGTAATTGTTTTAAATCCATGTTCGTTTGCAATGGAAATAAAACTATTGATGTAAGGTAAGCTGATCTCATTAATTTCAGGGGTAATTATACCGATTAAAAAGTTTCTTCCTCTTTTTAATTTTACGGCATTTAAATTCGGGACGTAATCAAATTGTTCAATAATGTTTAGGACTCTTCTTTTTGTCTCTTCGTTCACGTGAGGATGGTTGTTTAATACACGAGAAACTGTGCTTGGTGATACGTTTGATATTTTAGCAATCTCTTTTATATTTAACATTAACTCAATCTCCTAACATGAAAAACTGAATTACTCCTATTATTACTACATTATCATAAAAGCGGTTACGACTCTTGTTTGAAAATTTTAAATTTTTCTTTGGAAAGGGATTGACCTGAAATGCATTTCAGAAATTATGATATCGGTGTAAGCAGAATATAAAAATAAGAATCTAGTAGGAGGACATTAAGTATGCGTACTAATCAAACGAGATTTCCAGAGAATTTTCTTTGGGGTGGTGCAATTGCTGCTAATCAAGCTGAAGGTGCATATTTAGAAGGGGGAAAGGGATTAACTACGGTCGATTTACTTCCAATTGGGAAGGATCGCTTTTCACTGATGTTAGGAAATGTAGACTCATTGGAGTTAAAAGATGGGGTTTATTATCCCTCACATGAAGCAATTGATTTCTACCATCGATTTAAAGAGGATATTGCATTATTTGCAGAAATGGGATTTAAATGTTTACGACTTTCGATTGCATGGGCAAGGATTTTTCCAAACGGAGACGATTCAGCTCCAAATGAAGAGGGACTACAATTTTATGATCAAGTCTTTGATGAACTATTAAAATATAATATTGAACCAGTCGTTACCACATGTCATTTTGATGTGCCGATCAATCTTGTTGAGAAGTACGGCAGCTGGAAAAATAGAAGAATGATTGAGTTTTATGAGAACTATACAAAAACAATCTTTGAAAGATATAAAGATAAGGTTAAGTACTGGATGACGTTTAATGAAATTAATATGTTATTACACGCCCCTTTTATCGGAGCTGGAATTGTAATTAAAGATGATGAGGAAAAAAAGCAGGTTCTTTACCAAGCGGCTCATCACCAGCTAGTAGCAAGTGCATTAGCAGTTAAGGCATGCCATGAGATTATTCCAAATGGACAGATTGGTTGTATGTTAGCTGCTGGCGCAACGTATCCTTATACTTGCCATCCAAATGACATATGGGAAGCAATCGATAAAGACCGTGAATCATATTTCTTCATTGATGTACAATCAAGGGGTGAATATCCAGGCTATGCAAAGAGGTACTTTAAAGAAAACAATTTACAAATTAGAATGGAAAAAGATGATGAAGAAATCCTAAAAAATCACACAGTTGATTATATAGGATTTAGTTATTATGCTAGTCGATGTGCTAGTACTGACCCTGAAGTGCTAAGTCAATTAGCTGAAGGTAATATATTCGCATCAATAAAAAATCCATATTTAAATGAATCAGAGTGGGGATGGCAAATTGATCCAAAAGGATTACGTGTCACTTGTAATCAACTACATGACCGATACCAAAAACCATTATTTATAGTAGAAAACGGATTAGGAGCAAATGACGTTTTAAGTTATGAAGGTTCAATAAACGATGACTATCGAATTGAATACTTAAAATCACACTTTATCGAAATGGCAGAAGCCTTAGAAGATGGAGTAGACATTCTAGGCTACACAAGCTGGGGACCAATCGACCTAGTTAGTGCAGGAACTGGAGAAATGAAAAAACGATACGGATATATTTACGTAGATAAAGACAATGAAGGTAACGGAACACTAAAAAGAATTAAGAAAAAAAGCTTCTACTGGTATCAAGATATCATTAAATCAAACGGTGAAAATTTATAATTTACAAAATTAAAAGTAGGTGCTTATGATCTTTTACCAATGCACCTACTTTTTTGCAGATTATACAAAAGTTTCCAAGCTAAAAAGCTTAAACCGTTGCGGTAAGAAACTTCAAACGATATAATTAATCTTAAGGCAAAGCTCAGGGGATAGAGCACGGATGAATTAACTTCATCGAATTATCCTTGAGCACACCATTTGAGCCGCTACTTGCGTAATCCTACTGAGACTGGGGTGACGGTTTTAAAAATACAAGTAATACCTATAACAATATGCGTTCGTAGCTCAGGGGATAGAGCACGGATGAATTAACTTCATCGAATTATCTTCGAGCACACCAGTTGAGCCGCTACTTGCGTAATCCTACTGAGACTGGGGTGACGGTTTTAACTACAAGCAATTCCTATAACAATATGCGTTCGTAGCTCAGGGGATAGAGCACGGATGAATTAACTTCATCGAATTATCTTCGAGCACACCAGTCGAGCCACTATTTGCGAAAACTTACTGAGACTGGGGTGACGGTTTTAAAAATACAAGTAATACCTATAACAATATGCGTTCGTAGCTCAGGGGATAGAGCAACGGTTTCCGGTACCGTGTGTCGCAGGTTCGATTCCTGTCGAGCGCGCTAATTTTATGAAAGCCACGTGAAATAGATATCTTGGTTGAATATTTGACTGAGATGACTAACACGTGGTTTTTTATTACGGTAAATTTTCAGTTAGGAGCCTTGCCAAAAAAGTGACCCACCTATAGTGTAAAAGACACTACATCAAATAAAATACAATACTGATCTGAAAAACTGTTATAATGAATCTTTCACAATATGTGTATTTATTAAATCGAATGTTTGAACGATCGTTTATCAATACGAAATGAAATAGTTTAGTTTGGATAAAACTAAGTTATGAGAAATGATTAATTAGAATTATGAGGTGTATAAATGAGTAAAGCTAAAGGCAAGGGCGGAACAGGAAGAGGTACTGATAAAAAAGGTTGGAATCGTTGGCAAGCAAAGGCTAAGAAAAAAGCGAATGCGAAACCTTATGTAAGTAAAGGTACTAAGAATAAAGGAACATCGAATTCAACTAGTAATTCATAATTTGTAGTATTAAAGATACTGTGTAATTTTAGGTCTTCAAAATTTTGCATTTTATGTCATTGATTTAGATAGTATGGATAATTTACCAATTATGATTTTATTGCTTTCTGCATTTTATCATGTTATAGTTTTATTTGCGATGAGCTAATTTGAGTAAGTCGAGAGATATGCGTAAGCTAAACGCGCGAATGTGGTCGCCCGGTCTCTCGCCTCAAACGCATCAAGACGTCTGCTGCGGCAGGCGTCTTTCTTTTTGTTTCTTTTTTTGTATATAATAGTAAATATTACGATTGAAGGGAATGTTTGTGTGTTAACTATTAAAGAATACACTGTAGAAGAAATCAAAGATCCATTTGGAATTATCGAAGGTGACAGATATGAGTTTATCCTATTCATTGATGTGCCTGAGGATGATGAATTATACAATGAAAAAGGTATATACATAAAAGCGTTATTTGGTGTTAATGGCGAAGAATCTAAAGTAATTAAGTATGATTTATTTGAAGTTGAAACAAATCAATATTTAGACTTTGATTTAGAGGAAGATGAAGAAATTGAATTAAAAGAATTTTGTAAAACACATTTAACTGTCGAAGATTAATTCATTTATGATTATTGTGTCATAAGGAACACACATAGTAGTCGAAACATGAAAAATAGACGAAATCACAACACACTAAGTGAATTGTATTAACACAGTGTTTGGTGTATTACACACTGATAATACACTAGCCGAATCCATAAATATATTTCATAATTAAAACCTTGATTTTTCAAGGTTTTTTTATTTGTTAAAAAATAATAATGAGATTTTTTAGAAAATTGGCACAGTAATTGCAATATTAAAATTGATGAATCACTTGTTTTTGTAACGAATAAATCTTTTGTCTTTATATGTAAAAATGTAAGCGTTACAAAAATAAGTAAATTTAAGTTTGGAGGTGGAGAATGAATATCTTATTGGTATGTTCCGCAGGGATGTCTACTAGCTTGCTTGTTACGAAAATGGAACAAGCAGCACAGGCGAAAGGAATTCAAGCTAAGATTTGGGCTGTTGCAGGTGATGCAGCAAAGGAAAATTTAGAAAAAGCAGATGTATTACTACTAGGACCTCAGGTTCGTTATCTTGCCTCAGAAATGAAGAAGCTAGCTGAACCTAAGGGAATACCAGTGGATGTTATTAACCCAGTTCATTACGGTCTTATGAACGGTGAAGCGGTATTGGAAATGGCATTAAATTTAAAGAAATAACGGGGCGTTTAAAAATTAAAGAGAAAAGAAGGTGTATTCAAGATGATGCGTTTTGCTGAAAAGTATATTATGCCGGCAGCGGCGAAGTTCGGAAACCAACGTCATTTATTAGCAATTCGTGATGCGTTAATTGGTATGATCGCAATCACGATGATTGGAGCATTTGCAACTCTGATCAATAACTTAGGCGGAGCTATTAAAGGCTACGACAATATGATGGAAGCAATTTTTGGTGCAAATTGGAAAACACTAGGTGGCGACATTTGGTGGGGAACATTTGCATTCATGACAGTATTTGCTGTTGTTGGTATTGCCCATAAGCTAGCACGTTCTTATGGTGATGAAGGTTTTGAAGCGATGTTAGTTGCTTTAGCATCTTACTTCGTATTAGTTCCTCAATCTTTAGCGGCGGTATCGGTTACGCTTGAAGGTGGAGAAACAGCAACTGGTGGTGCTTGGGGATTCATTAGCTGGAATTCATTAAATACTACTGCACTATTTACTGGTATCATTGTAGCGATTGTTGCGACTGAGATATTTGTTAGATTAGCAAAAGTAAAACAATTAGTAATTAAATTACCGGATGGTGTTCCGCCAGCGGTTTCTAAAGCATTCGCAAAATTATTACCAGGTATGTTAACAATTTTTATTGTAGCTTTAGTTGGATTATTATTTAGATTATATATTTCTGACGGCGTATTCTTTAATGAATGGTTAAATTCAGTACTAGTAAAACCATTAACAAATGCTGCAGATTCATTAGGCTTTGCAGTAGCAATCGCATTCTTTGTTCACTTCTTCTGGGCATTAGGTTTACACGGTCCAAATATTTTAGGTGGTATTACAACACCATTATTAACAGCATTAGGTAACCAAAATATCGATTTATACGCAAAAAATGTAACAGACTTAGATAAATATGCAGTATTAGCTGGCCCATTCTTAGATGCATTCGTTTATATGGGTGGATCTGGTACGACAATTGGATTACTGATCGCGATGTTTATTGTTAACCGTAGACGTAATAAACAAATGATCGCATTAGGTACTCCACCATCATTATTCAATATTAATGAACCAATCATTTTCGGATTACCAATCGTATTAAACCCAGTTTGGTTAATTCCATTTATTTTAACACCAATTTTATTAACAATTATTTCTTATTTAGCAGTTGCTTCACATTTAGTATACCCAGTTGTATCAACAATTCCTTGGGTAACTCCTCCGATTATTGGTGGTTATTTAGCAACAGGTGGTCATGTATCAGGTGCTGTTTTAGCAGCAGTAAACGTAGTTATTTCGATCATCGTTTATTTACCATTCGTTGTTGTAGCTGAGCGTATGGAAGTTAAAAAAGCAACAGAAACTTCTAATAATAACACATTAAATATTTAATAGATGTGAAGGGAAGAGTGCAAATGACTACTGACACGAATATAGAACAAATTGCATTCCAACTAATATTACATGCTGGAAACGCTAAAAGTTTATTAATGGAAGCAATGTACATTGCAAGAGAAGGAAAATTTAGTGAAGCACGCGAAAAGGTAACTGAAGCAAATGCCGAACTAAGAAAAGCTCATCATTCTCAAACTACTTTAATTCAAAGTGAGGCGAATGGGGAGAAATATCCTATTAATATTTTGCTTGTACATGCACAGGATCATTTAATGAACTGTTTAACAACTAGGGATTTAGTTGAAGAAATTATTTTTCTACATGAAAAAACTTCACATCTATAAATAAAAAAAGGTGGTATAGCATTGGGCTATACCACCTTTTTTATGTTAAAGTGTATAATTTAGTAAATTTAACTTTTTAATTTCATTTAAACAATAAAACACTATTTTATTTAGTGTGTTTTAAAAACGACACACTACTTATAGATATAACACACTAAAGATATATTTGTGAAATATCACAGTACTATGACAACACACTAATAATCGTTGCTAAAATGAGTTACTTGATCAATGGAATATTTTGAATGATGAACTACTGGTGTAATAGGCTTTTTTTTAATATTTTCAAATAATAATTAGTTCTTTTAAAAGACTTGGCATGGTAATTGCAATATAAAAGAGTGTAAACACAAATTAAATAGTTTGTAGTCAGTTTATTATATTAGATGAATAATTTAATCTACTTTGTAAGCGCTACAAATAATATCAAATTTAGGAGGAATCGTAATGAATATTTTATTAGCTTGTTCTGCGGGAATGTCTACTAGTTTACTAGTAACAAAAATGGAAAATGCGGCAAAAGAAAAAGGTATTGAAGCAAAAATTTGGGCTGTTTCAGGAGATGCTGCAAAGGAAAATTTAGAAAAAGCAGATGTTCTTTTATTGGGTCCTCAAGTACGTTACTTAGCATCAGAAATGAAAAAGATTGCGGAACCAAAAGGAATTCCAGTAGATGTTATTAATCCAGTACATTATGGATTAATGAACGGAGAAGCTGTATTGGAATTAGCTCTAAGTCTAAAAAAATAATATTTGAATTATTAATTGAAAATAGAGGAGCTCTATGAAAATGATGAATTTTATAGAAAAGTATATTATGCCTACTGCTGGAAAAATTGGTAGCCAGCGTCATTTATTAGCGATCCGTGATGCGTTAATCGGAATGATTGCAATAACAATGGTCGGTTCGTTTGCAGTATTAATAAACAATTTAGGTGGTGCTATTAAAGGCTACGATAAAATGATGGAAGCGGTTTTCGGAGTAAACTGGAAAACCTTAGGTGGAGACATTTGGTGGGGTACATTTGCATTCATGACTGTATTTGCAGTAGTGGGGATCGCAAATAAACTTGCCCGTTCATACGGAGATGAAGGTTTCGAAGCAATGTTAGTTGCACTGGCTTCATACTTTGTATTAGTACCACAATCTTTAAGCGCAGTAACTGTAACGCTTGAAAATGGTGAAACAGCAACTGGTGGTGTATGGGGTCTAGTAAACTCTACTTATACTAACTCAACTGCATTATTTACAGGTATTATTGTAGCGATTGTAGCAACTGAAATATTTGTTCGTTTATCCAAAGTAAAACAATTAGTTATTAAATTACCTGATGGTGTTCCACCAGCAGTATCTAAGGCGTTCGCTAAATTGATTCCAGGTATGTTAACAATTTTCGTAATCGCTTTAGTAGGATTAGTATTCAGATTATACTTATCAGATGGAGTATACTTCAATGATTGGTTAAACTCTGTACTTGTTAAACCATTAACGAATGCAGCGGATTCATTACCATTCGCAATTGGTATCGCATTCTTCATTCACTTCTTCTGGGTGCTAGGATTACATGGACCAAACATTTTAGGTGGAATTACAACACCATTATTTACAGCGTTAGGAAATGAAAACATCGACTTAGCTGCAAAAGGTGTACAAGATTGGGATAAATACAATGTTATGGCAGGACCATTCTTTGATGCATTCGTATTTTTAGGTGGATCTGGTGCAACACTGGGATTAATTATCTCAATGATATTAGTAAATAGAAAACGTAATAAACAAATGATAGCACTTGGTGGTGCGCCTGGTATTTTCCAAATTAACGAACCAGTACTTTTCGGTATGCCAATTGTATTAAATCCAATGTGGTTTATTCCATTTATCGGAACGCCAATTGTATTAACAATCACATCATATTTATCGATTTCTTGGGGATTAGTACACCCTGTTACAACAAACATTCCTTGGGTTACACCGGCAATTGTTGGTGGTTGGTTATCAACTGGTGGTCACGTTTCTGGTGCCATCCTAGCAGCGGCTAACTTAGTAATTTCGATATTAATTTATATTCCTTTTGTTGTAATGCAAGAGCGAATTGACATCAGAAAAATTAAAGAGGCATCGAATAATCATAGTGCTTCAATGTAATAGATTGAGGGGGATACGAAATGAGTACTATAGTGAATGTTGAGCAAACAGCGTTTCAATTAATCTTACATGCTGGAAATGCCAAAAGTTCATTAATGGAAGCAATGCAAGCTGCTCGTGCAGGAAATTTAGATGAAGCACATAGTAAGATTGAAGAAGCAAAAGTAGAATTAAATCATGCACATCATGCTCAAACTTCGCTGATTCAGGGTGAAGCTCGCGGAGAGAAAGTAGAATTAAATATTCTATTGATTCACGCACAAGATCACTTGATGAATGCTTTGACAATGAGAGAGTTAGTAACTGAGATTATTCATCTACATGAAAAAATAAATAAATAATAGAATAATAATGAAATAGAAAAGTAGTTAACCATATTGAACTAACTACTTTTCTTTTATAAAAGTTGTATAGAAAACTAGGTTTGAATACGATACAAAATAGAGTGTAAGGAGTGGGGACAATGAGTAATGGTATTAAAATTGTAACTATTGGTGGCGGTTCTAGTTATACTCCTGAGTTAGTTGAGGGGTTTATTAAGCGATATGATGAGCTACCTGTAAGAGAATTATGGTTAGTTGATATTGAAGCCGGAAAAGAAAAGCTTGAGATTGTTGGTAATCTGGCGAAACGCATGGTTGCAAAAGCAGGAGTACCAATGGAAATTCACTTAACTCTTGATCGCCGTGAAGCTTTAAAAGACGCTGATTTTGTTACTACTCAATTCCGTGTTGGTTTACTTGAGGCACGTATGAAAGACGAAAGAATTCCTCTAAAATATGGAGTAATCGGTCAAGAAACAAACGGTCCAGGTGGATTATTTAAAGCCCTTCGTACAATCCCAGTTATTTTAGATGTCGTAAAAGATATGGAAGAACTTTGTCCAAATGCTTGGTTAGTAAACTTTACAAATCCAACTGGTATCTTAACAGAAGCTATTTTACGATATACGAATTTCCGTAAAGTAGTTGGTTTATGTAATGTTCCAATTCATATTCATATGAATATTGCAAAAGGATTAGGTGTAGAGCCTGAACGTGTTCACATTGATTTCATGGGCTTAAATCACATGGTTTATGGAACAAAAGTATTATTAGACGGTGAAGATGTTACAAGTAGAGTAATTAGTGAATTCGCTCGTCCGACTGAAAGTATGACGATGCAAAATATAAAAGCAATGGATTGGAATCCTGACTTTATTGAAGCGTTAGGTGCAATCCCTTGTCCTTACCACCGTTACTATTATCAATCAAAAGTAATGCTAGAAGAAGAATTGGAAGCAGCGAAAAAAGACGGAACGCGTGCAGAAGTCGTTAAAAAATTAGAAGATGATTTATTTGAACTATATAAAGATCCAAATTTAAATATTAAACCACCTCAATTAGAAAAACGTGGTGGAGCATATTATAGTGATGCAGCATGTCGTTTAATTTCCTCTCTATATAACAATAAATGTGATATACAGCCAGTTAATACAATGAATAATGGTGCGATTGCTTCTATTCCTGATGATTGCGCGGTTGAAGTAAGTGCAGTTATAACGAAAGACGGCCCAAAACCATTAACAATGGGTGATTTACCAGTCGCAGCTCGCGGATTAGTTCAACAGATTAAATCGTTTGAGCGAGTTGCAGCAGAAGCGGGCGTAACAGGAGACTACAAAACAGCATTACTTGCAATGTGCATTAATCCACTCGTTGGATCTGATAACTTAGCAAAACAAATTTTAGATGAGATGTTAGAAGCACATAAAGAACATTTACCACAGTTCTTTAAAAATGAAACAGTAACTGCTAATTAATAGGTAACACGATGTTTGCAAAAAAAAGGATGTAACTCATCTAGTAGAGTATCATCCTTTTTTTATCCTACGTACGGTAAAGGAGCAATCTTATGACGAAAATAATTGTTAATGCAGATGATTTTGGTTATTCAAAGGGAGTTAACTTAGGCATAATTGAGGCTCATTTAAATGGAATTGTGAATTCAGCAACTATGATGATGAATATGTATGCGGTAGAGCATGGCGTTGAATTAGCTAAAAAATATCCAACATTAGGACTTGGTGTTCATTTAGTACTAACAGCCGGAAAGCCTTTACTTGAGGATTTAGAAGGTATAGTAGATCAAAATGGTGTGTTCCTAAAACAAACATACTGGTATGGAAATCCAACAGAGGCAAGCGTTGATGAAGTTGAACAAGAATGGGACGCTCAAATTCAAAGATTCCTGTCTTTTGGGCTAACACCGACGCATCTTGATAGCCATCACCATGTACACATGATTCCTGTTCTTCAACCAGTTATTGCTAAATTGTCCCAAAAGTATGATTTGCCTGTTCGAATCTCAGAACAACATCCTATTGATGGAATCAAACCTTTTACGGATCAATTATTAACTGACTTTTACGGAAGTGACATTCCATTAGATTACTTTGAAACTATTACTGAACGAATTAAAAGTGGAGTGGGATCAGTCGAGGTTATGGTGCATCCAGCATTAGTAGACAATCACTTGAAAAATGGTACATCCTATTGTTTTGAAAGATTAACTGAATTAGATATTTTAACAACTGCAAAACTTCCAAGTGAGATTGAATTAGTAAAGTTTTAAGATAAAGGCTCTATTAATGTTTAATGTTGAAATATTAACAAAATCTTTTTTCTATATAATTGTTGTTTTTAAACGGGTGGTTTATAAAGAAAATTAACGGTTTATTAAGAAGTTGATTGAAACGGAAGGTGTGAGATTCCTGTGGGATTAGCGGGACAGGTGAGACCCCACAGGCGCGAAGCACCGAGGAGGCTCACCGCACGCCCCACAAAAAAGCGATCATCCTGGAGTGGAAATCAACAATCTTCTTTAACAGAGCCAAATAAAAAGCCACTTTTCTCTATATTAGTATAGAAGAAAGTGGCTTTTTTCTAGTTAGTTATTGGGACTTCATTGCGGGAATAAAATTCTAGTAAATAACATATTTCATCATCTGGAATGATGATATCGCATGCTTCTTCAATTTGTTGAAGTATTTTTTTCATTTTTAAATAAAGCATGTAGTGACTATTGATTTTATCTTCTTTGTTTTTAAATGGAGTTAGTGGTTCTTCGTTTTGAATGCGATTGATCATACAACTCATATGAAGAACGATTCCCATTAAATCTTCATTTTTAAAGAATCTACCTGTTTGTACCTGGATATCATTTAATGAACGTCGGATGACACTAATAACGTTCTTAGCATTTTTTAAAGAAATTGTATCTTGCAAGGTTTCAGCCATTTTTAAATATGTTTCCTCATAAGTGATTAACTCTTGTATCCGTTTAGTTGCTTTCATATTTAGGACATCCTGTAAGTGGAATGTATTATAAGGAACGTGAATATCAAAATTGGAAACAATACAAACAATATTCCGTTCTTTTGATATATCATTTAACATTTTCTGTAATTCTTCCTTATTTAAAAGGCTAATTGGCACAATTTCTATCATCTCTTTATCATAGAACAAGTTATTACTTAGTATATTTTTAATGGCGATAGCACTTCCTTGACCAGTCAAGCATGCAGTTAGAATAACAGAGCGGTAAAACTCAGTTGGTTTCTTTTTACTTGAATGTGCATTAATAAAGAAAGTAGTAAGATTACGAACATCTTGATAAAGTTCATCTAAACTATAACCTAAAGTAGCTTTTCTAGATGCTTCGATTACATGTGCAGTACTAACCATTTGAATGACACGAACTGGAATGGAACACTCTGCTTCTATAATGTCTCCGATATATGCCAATGAACCCATATCAATGCATAATAAAATGCCATTTAATTTACCTAATGATTTTATATACTCCTTAACTCTAACTAGAAAATCTTGAGGTGGTTCGCTTAATGGCATATCGATTCCAACGACTTCATCATTTTCTAATAACTCATTTGTAACAGATGCCATTTCTCTGGCGATTCCATTACCATGAGCAAGAACGATTACCTTCACGTTTGAATTTTGTTCCTTGAAGTCTTCATTTCCATATACGAAAAACATCGTAATAAAAGCAACTTCATCAAATGGGATAGAGACGTTTGTATAATCTTCAATCATTTTTACACATTCAATTGAAATTGAAAATTCATTTTTATACTGATCACGAATTTGCGTTATATTTGGATGGTAAATCTTCTTGTTTGACTGAATACGTTGTAAGAGAGTTTGTATATGCAAACTGAATGCGACAAGAATTTTCTCGCTAAATTTTTTATTTAATTTATCTTCAGCCAATTTTAAAACTTTTTCAGTTAAAGTTACTATTTCTGGTTGCATGATTTTTTGAATGTTTTCTTTACTTGAGAGTTTACGATTAATTGAAGTTAAGTAGTGTGTAAAATAACTTTCAATATCGTTTTCCATTAGTAAAGATAGTTCATCTTGTGCGACTCCTCGCTGTTTCAATTCTTCATATTTCGTATCTATACGGTCATAAATTGTATCAGTATCATCCATTTGCGGATTACTAATCATGCCTTTTGTTGGTGAAAATTCAAAATGCTCGTTTAAAAGAGTAATTGAATGCTTCACTTTTTTCTCAATAAACAACCCTTCCTTCACATACCAATTTAAATCTGTACTGTAAATTCGGATTTTATCGTTTTGATTTGTAATAAAGTCTGCATACGCTTTCGCACACGCTAATTGAATATCAGCTTTTAATTGTCCGATATTGTTTTGGCATGGATAGAAAAGAAAAGAACGAATCGTATTTGCACTGACAACAATTTCTTTACCTAAACGAAGACTTTCCTCTGAGAAAAATCTTTTAATAAGCGTAAATCTTTCTTCATAAGTTCTGTCTCGTAAAGCTGGTAATTTAATGACCATCGGAATTCGACGAGTAAATGTAGATAATAAAGTTGAGCTTGGATCTTCGGTTGTAGCAGAAATGATGAGTACGTTTGATGTACGTTCGTTCTCAGTCTCTCCTAGTCGTCTATACAACTTATAGTCAATGAAAGTAAATAACATTTCTTGCCCTTCAGGTGTAAGACGATGTATCTCATCTAAAAATAAAATACCGTTATTTGCCTTTTCAAGTAACCCTTTTTGTTCTGTTGCTCCCGTGTATGCGCCTTTTCTTACCCCAAAAAGTTGACCTAATAAAAGCTGAGGATTATTTGCATAATCGGCACAGTTAAATATAATGAAAGGGGAATCCTGACTTAAAATATTGGATCGTATTGCAAACTCGTGCATTTTAGCTGCGAAAGCAGATTTACCGACTCCTGTTTCACCTAAAATTAAAGTATGCATTCCATTAGGAGGATATAGTATGGCTGACCTTGCTTTTTCAATTGCAGGTCTTAAACTAATATTCTCATCATAAAAATATTCGTGCTTATATTCAGAAGAAGGTTTCTCTCCTCGAACAGCAACCTGTTGTTTTGCTTTTGAGTTCGTATTCGATTGGAGCTTAAATAAAACGGGTCTAGAATTTGTTTTGTCTAAAAAACCCTCTTTTACTAATTTATTTAAATCACTGCTAACGTTTGCACGATCTAAATTTAACATTGTAGCAATTTCATTTGCAGTATAGCCTTGTGCATTACTTTGTTGGACAAAAACTTCATAAATTTGGTTTTTTCTATTCATATTAGCCCACCCGTAATTTGAAGTTGTATACTTTTACTATACAGGAAATAGTAAACGTTTTCACTATATTTTAATATTGAAACAATTCGTCAAGTACTATGAAAAAGTTTAATATCGAGTAAAATAGTCTTAAGGGAGTGAAGTAGTATGGAAATGAATTTAATGCAAAAACAATCATTAAAACTAGCTATGACCCAAGAACTGCGACAAGCCATTACAATGCTTCAATATAATGCCCAAGAGCTAACTGATTTTTTATTTGAGCAATCGTTAGAAAATCCATTAATTGAAGTTGAAACTCCTTATAGCGATTATTCATCTACAAAAATCAGTAAGCAAACTACTACTCACGATCATGGTATGGAATTGTATACTCGTAAGACAGAAAGTTTGCAGGAAGAACTAATTAGTCAACTGAATGAGTTGAAATTAGATCATGATGAATATCGGATTATAAAATATTTAATATATAACATAGATAAGAACGGTTTTTTAATGGAAACAGATGAAGAGCTTATTCATGAACTAGGGATACCATATTCACAATTACAGATTTGTATTGAAATTCTACAAAAGTTTGAACCAGCCGGTGTTGGCGCTAGATCTGTAAAAGAGTGTTTATCCATTCAATTAAACGGACTTGATCGTGAAACTTCAATTGCAAAACAAATTATAAATGAATACTTTGATATGTTTGTAAATAAAAATTGGAAAGAAATTGCGAAGAAGTTAAAGATGAGTTTAGGGGAATTACAAAAAGAAATTGATCTAATTTTAACATTACAACCTAGACCTGGATTGAATTACTATCAAGATCAAGTAAATTATGTTGCGCCTGATTTATCTGTTGAAAAAATTGGTGAAGAATTTGTTGTACTGCTCAATGATAAAATTATGCCAAGGTTAAAAGTATTAAATGAATATTCGTCCATTTTAAACGGGCAACATGAAAAGGAAGTATCTGCCTATTTAAAGGATAAAAATACACAAGTTAACTGGTTAATGAAAAGTCTTGAGGAACGAAAATCAACAATGCTATCAGTAATGAATTGTATCCTTCATAAACAGTTAGCATTCTTTGACAAAGGACCAGCATTTTTAAAAACATTAACTTTAAAAGAAATTGCTGAAGAGCTTTCACTACATGAATCTACAATAAGTCGTACTTGCAAAAATAAGTATGTACAAACACCTTTTGGATTGTTTGAAATGAAACAATTTTTTCATCAAGGCGTAAGTGCCGATGGGGAAGAACTTGCTTCTACGAGTGTGCAGGTGTTTATTAAACAACTAGTTGATGAAGAAAATAAAGAAAAGCCTTTATCAGATCAAAAGTTAGTAGAACTACTATCACAAAAGCATGGCGTTGAGATTTCTAGACGAACAGTTGCTAAATATAGAGATATATTGAGGATACCTGGATCTTCTAAACGAAAGCGCTTTAGTTAAAAGGAGAAAAATTACATGTCAATCAAGTTAACATTTTTCACAAAAGAAAATTGCGGCTTATGTAATGAAGCAAAAGATATAATTAAGTCGCTTAGATTAGAACATGAAATAGAAGTAACTGAAATAGATATCTATTCATATGATGAATTATTAGAGAAATATCAGTTGATGATTCCTGTCATTCAAATCAATGGCCAGACCATTGCTTATGGGAAAATTCATAAAAACGACATATTAAATGCCATTAAATAGGTGCTTATCTATTGAAAGAAATAGATAACCCTGTTACAATGTAAATGTAGCAGGGTTATTTCATTTCTGGAGTATATCTTGTATCGAAAAACAACGTTGAAAAACGGTGTAATTTTTTTAAAACAAGTGGGACATAATACGTCATAGTGGGACTTATTCCGTCCATCAGAAATACTCTGCGAAAGAGGAGATGAAAATGAACCATATTTTAAAGCTACAACACAAATTGTTACCTGATCTAATTCCGGTTATTCAAAAAAGATTCCTGATCCTACAATACATTCGAATTATGCAACCGATTGGACGCAGAAACTTGTCCGTTAGCGTAGGGATAACAGAAAGAGTACTTAGATCAGAAGTTGCTCTTTTAAAGGAGCAGAGATTAATTAATGTTGCTTCCTCAGGTATGACATTAACGGAAGAAGGATTAAGCTTACTACTCGATTTAGAAGAACCAATGCGTGAACTATTTGGCTTGAAAAACATCGAAGACCAATTGAAGGATATGTTTAACCTAAAAGAAGTCATAGTTGTTTCAGGCGATAGTGATGAGTTGGCTTGGGTTAAAAAAGAGATGGGGCGTGCAACCGTTGGCTGTATAAACCAAAGGATAGATACAAATAATATTGTTGCTGTTACTGGTGGTTCCACTTTAGCTGCCGTAGCTGAAATGATGAATGCAGATTCGAAAGAACTTAATCCTTTATTTGTACCAGCTAGAGGCGGTTTAGGGGAAGAAGTACGAAATCAAGCAAATACAATTTGTGCAAAAATGGCCGAAATGGCGAAAGGTAATTATCGTTTATTACATTTACCAGATGAATTAAGTGAGGATGCATATCTCACAATGATGGAAGAACCGAAAGTAAAAGAGGTTTTAAATTTAATTCGTTCTTCGTCAATCGTGATTCATGGTATCGGTGAAGCATTTACAATGGCGAAACGAAGGCAATCATCTTCTGAACAATTAGAAACCTTGATTGAATCCGAAGCTGTTGGAGAAGCGTTTGGATATTATTTTAATGAAAATGGCGAAGATGTATACAAGGTACGAACAATAGGTTTGCAGCTTGATGAATTAAAAAATATTCCATATGTATTGGCAGTGGCTGGAGGATCTTCAAAAGCGAAATCAATTGCTTCTTTCTTAAAGAAAGGGCACGTAAACATTCTCGTTACAGATGAAGGCGCAGCAAGAGAGTTAATTAAAGGAAGTACCCTTTAACTATAATAAAATTTAGATTCTACCTACTATAAGGAGGAAATTATAATGGCAACTAAAATTGGTATTAATGGATTTGGACGTATTGGACGTATGGTTTTCCGTGCAGCTTTAAATAACCCTAATGTAGAGGTTGTTGCAATTAATGACTTAACAGATGCTCAAACATTAGCACACTTATTAAAATATGATTCAGTACACGGTGGAGTTAACGCTGATGTAACTGTAAATGGTGATTCTATCGTTGTTAACGGTAACGAAATCAAAGTTATTGCTGAGCGTGACCCAGCAGTTTTACCTTGGAGCGATTACGGAGTAGAAGTAGTAGTTGAATCTACTGGACGTTTCACAGATAAAAAAGACGCTGAAAAACATTTAGGTGGATCAGTTAAAAAAGTAATTATCTCTGCACCAGCTTCTAACGAAGATATCACAATCGTTATGGGTGTAAACGAAGATAAGTATGATGCGGCTAGCCACAACGTACTTTCAAATGCTTCTTGTACAACTAACTGTTTAGCTCCTTTCGCTAAAGTATTAGACGAAAAATTTGGTATCAAACGTGGTATGATGACAACAGTTCACTCTTACACAAATGACCAACAAATCTTAGATTTACCACATAAAGATTTACGTCGTGCACGTGCTGCTGCAATGAGCATGATTCCTACAACAACTGGTGCTGCTAAAGCTGTATCATTAGTATTACCACAATTAAAAGGTAAATTAAACGGTGGAGCTGTTCGTGTTCCAACTGCTAACGTATCATTAGTTGACCTTGTTGTAGAATTAAATGCTGAAGTTACAGCTGAAGAAGTAAATGCTGCATTCAAAGCTGCTGCTGAAGGCGAATTAAAAGGTATCTTAGGATACTCTGAAGAGCCATTAGTATCAATCGATTATAACGGATGTTCTAACTCTTCAACTATCGATGCATTATCTACAATGACTATGGAAGGTAACATGGTTAAAATCCTTTCTTGGTACGATAACGAAACTGGTTACTCTACACGTGTAGTTGACTTAGTAGATTACATCGCTTCTAAAGGCCTATAATTTTAATAGAAAAATAAATACGAGGGCGAGGATATTCCTCCCCTCTTTTATATGAAATAAATCTTCTATAGGTCAATCACCCAACAAAAATGTAAAAATTACTCAAGAAATAAATTCCAACAATATACATAATCTGTTAAAATTGCGGTGACAATATCACAGAATAGAAGACGTATTTGTAGAAATATGAATAGTTTCGTCAGTTCTGAGAAGAAAAGTTTCAATATCTGATTGGCTTTTTTCCAATTCAATGGATAGTGGAATGAATATGAAAAACGTACTGGAGGCACCTAAAATGAACAAAAAGTCTTTACGTGACATTGATGTAAAGGGTAAACGCGTATTTTGCCGTGTAGATTTTAACGTACCAATGGCAAATGGTGAAGTAACAGATGAGACACGTATTCGTGCTGCACTTCCTACTATTCAATATTTAGTAGAAAACGGAGCAAAAGTAATTTTAGCTTCTCATTTAGGACGTCCAAAAGGGCAAGTAAATGAAGATTTACGCTTAAATGCTGTTGCAAAACGTTTAGGTGAAAAATTAGGTAAAGAAGTTCTTAAATCTGATGAAGCTTACGGACCAAAAGTTCAAGAAGAAATCAGCAAAATGAACGAAGGCGATGTTTTATTATTAGAAAACGTTCGTTTCTACCCAGGTGAAGAGAAGAATGATGAAGTTCTAGCTAAAGAATTTGCTGCGCTTGCTGATGTATATGTAAATGATGCATTTGGTGCTGCTCACCGTGCACATGCTACAACAGCTGGAATCGCTAAACATATCCCTGCAGTAGCTGGTTTCCTTATGGAAAAAGAAATCAATGTATTAGGTAAGGCACTTTCAAACCCAGAACGTCCTTTCACTGCAATCATTGGTGGAGCAAAAGTTCGCGATAAAATAGGTGTAATTGAAAACTTATTAGAAAAAGTAGATCACTTAATTATCGGTGGAGGCCTTGCTTACACATTCTTAAAAGCAAAAGGATTTGAAATTGGTAAATCACTTTTAGAAGAAGATAAAATTGACCTAGCAAATGAATTTATGCAAAAAGCAGAAGCAAAAGGCGTTAAATTCCACATGCCAATTGATGCAGTAATTGCTGATAAATTCGGTGAAGATGCTAACACAAAAGTTGTTGATATCGATCAAATTCCTGCGGACTGGGAAGCTCTTGATATTGGACCAAAAACAACAGCTCTTTATGCTGATGTAATCAAAAACTCTAAATTAGTTCTTTGGAATGGACCAATGGGAGTATTTGAAATCGATAAATTTGCTCAAGGTACTAAAGGTGTTGCTCAAGCATTAGCAGACTCTGACGCTTACTCTATCATTGGTGGAGGAGATTCAGCTGCAGCTGCAGAAAAATTTGGTTTAGCAGATCAAATGAGCCATATTTCTACTGGCGGCGGTGCTTCATTGGAGTTTATGGAAGGTAAAGAACTTCCAGGTGTAGCACTTTTAAATGATAAATAAGATCACAAGAATAGAATTATTTTAGAATATACAGTAAGATAGAATGTCTTACTAACCGTAAGGATGGTGTTTCACATGCGTAAACCGATTATCGCAGGTAACTGGAAAATGAATAAAACGCTTAGCGAAGCAATGTCATTCGTTGAGGAAGTAAAAAATAGTGTGCCAGCATCTGATAAAGTAGATGCAGCTGTTTGTGCGTCAGCACTATTTCTAGCACCAATGGTAGAAGCAGTAAAAGGAACAGATTTAAAAATCGGTTCACAAAATGTAAGTGATAAAGATAGCGGTGCTTATACTGGAGAAATTAGTCCCGTTGCATTAAAAGACTTAAACGTAACTTATGCTATCATTGGTCATTCTGAGCGCCGTGAATACTACAGCGAGACAGATGAATTCATTAACAGCAAAACTAAAAAAGCATTTGAACATGGTTTAACACCAATTCTTTGCTGTGGTGAAACGCTAGAGGAACGTGAAGGTGGTAAATTTGAGGAAGTAATTCGTACTCAATTAACTGCTGATCTTGCTGGCCTTACTGAAGATCAAGTTACTAATTTAGTAATTGCTTATGAACCAATTTGGGCGATTGGTACTGGTAAATCTGCAACTGAAAAAGATGCACAAGAATCATGTAAGTTTGTTCGTGATGTTGTTGCTAGTCTTTATAATGAAAATGTTGCAGAAGCTGTACGAGTGCAATATGGTGGAAGTGTAAAACCAGAAAACATTAAAGAATATATGGCACAACCAGACATAGACGGTGCTTTAGTTGGTGGTGCAAGTCTAGAACCAGCTTCTTTCCTTGCTTTATTGGAGGCTGTTAAGTAATGAGTAAAAAACCAGTAGCTCTAATCATCCTTGATGGATTTGGTTTGCGTGAAGAAACATTTGGTAATGCTGTTGCGCAAGCAAAAAAACCAAACTATGATAGATATTGGAATCAGTATCCACATGCACAATTAACTGCATCTGGTGAAGCAGTTGGACTTCCAGAAGGACAAATGGGTAATTCTGAAGTTGGACATTTAAATATCGGAGCTGGACGTATCGTTTATCAAAGCTTAACGCGCGTGAATAAAGCTATACGTGAAGGTGAATTTGAAAAAAATGACACTTTTATTGATGCTATGAAGAGCGCGAAAGAAAAAGGTAAAGGACTTCATATTTTCGGTTTATTGTCTGACGGAGGTATACATAGTCACATTAACCACATGTTTGCTTTATTAAAATTAGCTGCTGAAGAAGGCTTAGAAAAAGTATATGTTCATGCTTTTCTTGATGGAAGAGATGTTGGACCAACAACAGCTAAAAAGTATATTGATCAAACAGAAGCAAAATTTAAAGAAATTGGTGTAGGTGAATTTGCAACAATTTCAGGTCGTTACTACTCTATGGACCGTGATAAACGTTGGGATCGCGTTGAAAAATGCTATCGTGCAATGGTCTATGGTGAAGGCCCGACCTACTCAAATCCATATGAATTAATTGAAGATTCATATGCAAATGGGATCCATGATGAGTTCGTTTTACCTTCTGTTATCGTAAAAGAAGATGGTAAACCTGTTGCAACTGTTGAAGATGAAGATTCTATTATCTTCTACAACTTCCGACCAGATCGTGCAATTCAAATTTCAAATGTGTTCACAAATGAAGATTTCCGTGATTTTGATCGTGGAACAGAGTTTCCAAAGAATGTTCATTTTGTGTGCTTAACACATTTTAGTGAAACGGTTCAAGGTTATGTTGCATTTAAACCAACTAACTTAGATAACACTTTAGGTGAAGTTCTAGCTCAAAATAATTTAACTCAATTACGTATTGCTGAAACTGAAAAGTATCCGCATGTTACATTTTTCTTCAGTGGTGGTCGTGAAGCACAGTTCCCAGGTGAAGAACGTATCTTAATTAATTCACCAAAGGTTGCTACTTACGATTTGAAACCTGAAATGAGTGTTTATGAAGTGAAAGATGCTCTTTTAAAAGAGATTGCTGCTGATAAGCATGATGTAATTATTTTAAACTTTGCAAATCCAGATATGGTTGGTCATTCAGGGAAACTTGAGCCAACAATCAAAGCGATTGAAGCTGTGGATGAATGCTTAGGAGAAGTAGTAGATGCAATTATTGCTAAAGGTGGAAAAGCAATCATCACTGCAGACCATGGGAATGCTGATGAAGAAATTACACCAGAAGGTCAACCAATGACAGCTCATACTACTAACCCAGTACCTGTAATCGTAACTGAAGAAGGTATTACTTTACGTGAAGATGGAATTTTAGGAGACTTAGCTCCTACTGTTCTAGATTTATTAAAAGTAACACAACCAAACGAAATGACTGGTAAATCACTTATTAATAAGTGAACAGTTAATATAAAAGATTTACAATAAGCGTATAGCGCATTTAAAGGAGAGATTTTATTATGTCAATGATTATTGATGTTTACGCTCGCGAAGTATTAGATTCTCGTGGTAATCCTACTGTTGAAGTAGAAGTTTACACTGAAGATGGTGGCTTTGGCCGTGCATTAGTTCCAAGTGGTGCTTCAACTGGTGAATATGAAGCAGTTGAATTACGTGATGGAGACAAATCACGTTACCTTGGTAAAGGTGTAGAAAAAGCAGTTTCAAACGTAAATGATATCTTAGCAGAAGAAATCGTAGGATACGAAGTAACTGAACAAACTGCAATCGACTTACGTATGATTGAATTAGATGGTACAGAAAATAAAGGTAAATTAGGTGCAAATGCTATTCTTGGTGTATCTATGGCAGTAGCTCGTGCAGCAGCTGACGAATTAGGTTTACCATTATACCAATACCTTGGTGGATTCAACGCTAAACAATTACCAGTACCAATGATGAACATCATTAATGGTGGATCTCATGCTGATAACAACGTAGACTTCCAAGAGTTTATGGTCTTACCTGTTGGAGCTAGCAGCTTTAAAGAAGCAATCCGTATGGGTACTGAAATCTTCCACAACCTTAAAGCTGTATTAAGTTCTAAAGGCTTAAACACTGCTGTAGGTGATGAAGGTGGATTTGCTCCAAACCTTGGTTCAAACCGTGAAGCTTTAGAAGTAATTATGGAAGCAATCGAAAAAGCTGGTTACAAAGCTGGCGAAGAAGTATTCTTAGGTATGGACGTTGCGTCTTCTGAGTTCTACAACAAAGAAACTGGTAAATACGATCTTGCAGGTGAAGGCCGTACTGGCGTATCTTCAGCTGAAATGGTTGATTTCTACGAGCAGCTTTGCAACGACTTCCCAATCCTTTCAATTGAAGATGGCTTAGATGAAAATGACTGGGATGGACATAAATTATTAACTGACCGTTTAGGTAAAAAAGTACAATTAGTTGGTGACGACTTATTCGTTACAAACACTAAAAAGCTTTCTGAAGGTATTGAAAAAGGTATTTCTAACTCAATCCTTATCAAAGTTAACCAAATTGGTACATTAACTGAAACTTTCGAAGCAATCGAAATGGCTAAACGTGCTGGTTACACAGCTGTAGTTTCTCACCGTTCAGGTGAAACTGAAGATAGCACAATTGCTGATATCGCAGTTGCTACAAACGCTGGTCAAATCAAAACTGGTTCTGCATCTCGTACAGACCGTATCGCTAAATACAACCAATTATTACGTATTGAAGACGAGCTAGGCGAAAGCGCAGTATACCAAGGCTTAAAATCTTTCTACAACTTACGTAAATAATTTAAAATTCACATCATAGACACAACAAAGTAAAAATGTATGTTAAGCAAAACAAAACATAATCCATTATAGACACTAAAAAGAGAAGGCCCCTTACCTTCTCTTTTTTTGTGTTTATATTTCTTTTTAAAAGCTATCTTTATTTTCCTCGTCATATGCTTGTCGGGGCAGAGCGAGGCGCTTCCACTTTTCTGACTGTCTAGTTCCGGCAACTTGCCCCTTTAGGTCATAAGACAAGGACAGATAAAGATTAAAAAGCAATCTTTATCTGTCCTTGTCTTATGCTTGTCGGGGCAGAGCGAGTTGTCTCCACATTTCTAACTGTCTAGTTCCTGCGCCTAGCCCCTCGAGTCATAAGCCAATGCCAATAAAAGTTAAAAAGCAACTTTTCTAGTCCTCGTCTTATGCTTGTCGGGGCTGAGCGAGGCGCTTCCACTTTTCTAATTACTTTATAGTTTTAACTTTCGATCTTCTAGCGACCCAAATTGCGATGATTAGTGCACCTACTGTGTCTGCTACTAGGTCTGTCATTGTGTCAAAGTTTCCTCCACCTTGGGTTGTTGTTCCGATGAATTGGTCTGCGCTAAATTCATAAATTTCCCAAAGTACTCCTCCAAAAACACCAAAAGAGAGTACGTAGAGAAATATAAACCAGGCAGACATATCACTTCTTGATTGGTCAGTTGTAAACTTCTCCATTAAATCTACAGCTAGAAAGGAGATTAGTGCTCCACTTAATAAGTGAAGAAAGGGTGTGTCCCACCAACCTAATGAATAAAGTCCTAACATCGAACCAAGGCATTGTGAAGCGATTAGGAAAGCAAAATACGAAATAATGAATGGCAATGTAAATCGGATTTTTAAAAATTTATCTAAAGCAAATGGAATGAGACCGCATATGATACCTCCGATTGCAATTTGATACCGATACGTATCTCCTTTTAAGAAAAAGATGACAAATAGAGCAACCATTAATATGGCATAACCAAGACTTAATATCGTTTGAAAACCTCTTTTCATTTTTAACACCTCTTTTATTCCATTTAAAAACTAAGAAATATTCACTACTAACAATTTTCCCTAATTGATAAATTCTAAGCAAAATGGCATGAACTAAACTGCTTAATTAAATGATGGGAAGGAATCAATAAAGGATTTCTCGAATACTTAAAAGGTTACTTTTGGTATACTATTAAAATGATTGTATTGTATATATACTGATTAATCTGCGGTTTTATCAGTGCTAAAAAGGTCATTTAATAACATACGATAAATTAAATAGTTACTTATTACATATGAAATGAAGGGGTTAAGATGAAAAACTGGGAAGGGTTAATTTCGGCTGAAGATAGAACGAAAATTTATGTTAGAAAATTTATTCCGGATCATCCGATTGCAGTTGTTCAAATTGTACATGGTATGGCTGAACATGGGGGAGCATACGAGAAATTCATTGAATACTTAGTTCACCAAAACATTGCAGTCTATATACACGATCAAAGAGGACATGGAAAAACGGCCAAGAATGAGGATGACTTAGGTTATTTTGGAGATAAAATTGCATGGGACCAAATTGCTAAAGATATTATTTATATAACGAAAATTATAAAAGAAGAGTTGAGTGTTCCGCTTATTTTATTTGGTCATAGTATGGGCTCGTACTTAAGTAGACGAGTTGTTCAATTAGATGGAGAGCTATATGATGGGCTAATTTTATCAGGTACCGGATTTGATCCTGGCATTTTAAGAAAGTTAGGGGTATTTTTATCAGGTTCTGAATCATTTATCATGGGTGCAAAAGGAAGAAGTAAGCTATTGGATTTTTTAACATTTGGTAATTTTAATAATCATTTTAAATTTCCAAGAACTAAATATGATTGGTTAACGCGTGATGAAGCCGAAATCGATCGTTATATCAAAGATCCTTTTTGTGGATTTATTTGTTCACCGAGTTTTTATCGGGAGCTTTTAAATGGGGTTGGGATTATCCATAGAAAAGAAGAAGTAAGAAAAACGCCAACAAATTTACCTATTTATATTTTTTCTGGAAGTAAAGATCCCGTCGGTCAAAATGGTGATGGAGTGAAAAGAGTATACGAGCTCTATAAAAATTTAGGTTGTAATGATTTAACAATGAAACTATACGATGAGGGTCGTCACGAAATGCTACATGAAATAAATAAAGAGGATGTTTACCTAGATGTTAAAACATGGATAGAACAACATGTACTCTCATCTTGAAGTAAACCGTTCTTCATAGTAGAATAATAAGTAACAGTGTTTACTGTGGAGGTGAAGAAATGCATACGTTTTTATCTGTTTTATTAATTATCGTTTCAGTTCTTATGATTGTTCTGGTTTTACTTCAATCAAGTAAAAGTAATGGATTATCAGGTGCGATTTCTGGTGGAGCTGAACAGCTTTTCGGAAAACAAAAAGCACGTGGTTTCGAATTAGTTTTACAAAGAATAACAGTTGTTGTAGCAGTATTATTCTTCATTTTAACAATTGCTGTAACTTATTTAAAACTGTAATAAACTAGCTGCCTGCTAAAGGTGGCTTTTTTATTTTTTTGGCACAAAAAAAGATCATATCAATTATTCGGTTGATATTGACGCGAAGACGGGAAAAATTAAGTCAATGGAACAAGAAGATATCTTTTTAAATGATTAAAAAAAGACAACCTTAAAGGGTTGTCTTCTTTTTGGATAGTTACTTCTTCATTTGAGCCCATTCTTCTCTACTTGGACCATAAATTCCTGGTACGACTAATCCAGCTTGTCTCATTAAAACAGTCATTTGACCTCTATGATGGATTTGGTGATTTAGCGTCATACGAAGGATTGCAAACACAGGCATATCAAAACCAAAGCAATTTTTCATTTCTTTTAAGTTTTCGTCATTCCACTGAGCTTTAGCAGCTTCCACTATTGCACTACTTACTTTTTTATATGTTTCAGCAATTTCTTTTGCTGATCCAGGCATTTCGCCTTGGATTGTTAGATCAATTTTTAAGCCAGATTGTGAGACGATTTCTTTTGCAGCATTAGTTAGGTGCCAAGCTAATTCTCCAAGCGAAAAATGATCTTCTTCAATTGCTTGATCAAGTGAATCGTCAGTCAACACGTTTAAATATTTTAAAGTACCTTCTGCTTCATGTGTCCACTCATTAATAAATTGGTCAATGCTAATAAACATAAAATGCCTCCTAATATTTCTTATGTAAATACAAAGATATTATAGCCTCAATTATCATTAAATCATAAGCATAAAGAGAAAAAAACTCTTTATTGGTAAATAATGCAAATGAAAGGTAAAATAAAAGAACGCTTCCTAGTAGGGTAATCTAATAAGGAAGAGTAATGCAAGTTTGGTTCTAAGATGTATTTTAGAATGAATATTGAAACTCATTAGTATATAAGATGTAAAAACAAAGGAATCTAATGAAAAAAAGGATAGAACAGTTTTGGAGTGAGTATAAATGAAAGTAACAATGCCTAAGCCTTTCACATTTGAGGGTGGAGAGCGAGGAGTTTTATTATTACATGGTTTTACAGGGCATTCAGCCGACGTTCGAATGCTAGGCCGCTTTTTAGAAAAGCGTGGTTATACATGTCATGCACCGCATTATAAAGGGCATGGTGTACCACCAGAGGAGCTTGTTCATACTGGACCAGAGGATTGGTGGCAAGATGTGACGGAAGCTTACCAATTTTTAAAGGATCGTGGTCATGAAAAAATTGCTGCGGTAGGCTTATCTCTAGGTGGAGTTTTTGCACTGAAACTTGGCTACACAGTTCCATTAAATGGTATTGTGACAATGTGTTCCCCAATGTACATAAAAAGTGAAGAAATAATGTATGAAGGTGTTCTTGCATACGCTGCTGAGTTTAAGAAACGAGAAGGTAAAGCACCTGAACAAATTGAAATAGAAATGGAAGAGTTCAAAAAAGCACCAATGAAAACATTAAAAGAACTTCAAGGGCTAATCAAAGAAGTTCGTGAAAATGTAGACACTGTTTACGCACCTACATTTGTAGTGCAATCCAGAGTTGATGAAATGATTAATACAGATAGTGCAAATATTATTTTTAATGAAGTTCAATCTGATCAGAAAAAATTAAAATGGTATGAAAATTCAACACATGTCATTACGCTTGGGCAAGAGAAGGATCAATTGCATGAAGACGTCTTAGCGTTTCTTGATGATTTGGATTGGTAGAATCCTGTTATTCTGGACAAACTTAAAATAAAAGACCCTTAACCGGATTGGTGAGAAAAGGAGGGAAATGTATATGCAAGATTTTCAACAATGGAAAGATAAGTTATTAACTTTAATGAAAAGTGAAGACTATAAGCCTTTAAATATTCAAGGGCTAGAAGACGAATTACAATTAACTGATGCTGTAGATTTTCGTGAAGTGGTTAAAGCGCTTGTCACATTAGAAGATGAGGGGTTCATTGTCCGTTCACGAAATAATAAATACAGTTTACCTGAACAATCAAATTTAGTAAGAGGTAAACTTACTGGTCACGCACGTGGTTTTGCATTTGTAATTCCAGAAGAAGCGGGAGCAGAGGATGTATTTATTTCACCTTCTGACTTAAATGGTGCACTACACGGAGATGTTGTTTTAGCAAGAATTACGAAAGAAAAAAGTGATGCACGTCGTGAAGGCACAATCGTAAAAATTCTTGAACGTGGTCAAACGAAAATGGTTGGTACGTTCCAAGCACAGAAAAACTTTGGATTTGTGATTCCTGACGATAAACGTTTTGGTAGTGACATTTTTATTACAAGAAGTAATTCACAAGGTGCAGTTGAAGGGCACAAAGTAGTTGTAGAACTAACTCAATTCCCTGAAAACGGCAAAAATGCAGAAGGAATCATTGTTCAAATCCTTGGGCATAAAAACGATCCAGGTGTAGATATTCTTTCAGTCATTCATAAGTTTGGATTACCACAGGAATTTCCTAAAGAAGCAATGGATCAAGCAAATGCTGTTCCTGAAGATATTGATGAAGCAGATATTGGTACTCGACGTGATTTACGAGATCAACAAATTGTCACGATTGACGGAGCTGATGCGAAAGATTTAGATGATGCAGTTACAGTTACAAAACTAGAAAATGGACACTATAAGCTTGGCGTTCACATTGCTGACGTCTCTTATTATGTAACAGAGAATTCTCCAATTGACCAAGAAGCTTATGATCGTGGAACAAGTATTTATTTAGTTGATCGAGTTATTCCGATGATTCCTCACCGACTATCAAATGGTATTTGTTCTTTAAATCCGCAAGTTAATCGATTTACTCTTTCTTGTGAAATGGAAATTGATCAAAAAGGTGATGTCGTTAAACACGAAATCTTCGAAAGTATCATTAAGACAACTGAACGTATGACATATAGTGATGTTAACAAAATTCTAGATGAAGCAGATGTCGAGTTACGTGAGCGTTATGAGCCATTGGTACCTATGTTTGAAGAGATGGCGCACTTAGCAAGTATTTTACGTAAACGAAGAATGAATCGTGGAGCAATCGATTTTGATTTTAAAGAAGCGAAAGTTCTTGTAGACGATGAAGGTCATCCAAAAGACATTATTTTACGTGAACGTTCGACAGCAGAGAAATTAATTGAAGAGTTTATGCTAGTTGCGAATGAGACGGTAGCAGAGCATTTCCATTGGTTAAATGTTCCGTTTATGTATCGTGTTCACGAAGATCCTAAAGAAGAAAAACTACAACGTTTCTTTGAGTTTATCTCAACATTTGGCTATACAGTAAAAGGTGCTGCTAATGATGTTCATCCAAGAGCATTACAGCAAGTTCTTGAAATGGTACATGGTCAACCAGAGGAAACAGTCATTTCAACGGTTATGCTTCGTTCAATGAAGCAGGCGAAGTACGAAGCAGATAATTTAGGTCACTTTGGTTTAGCAGCGGAGTTCTACACGCATTTTACTTCACCAATTCGCCGTTACCCAGATTTAATTGTACATCGTTTAATCCGTACTTACTTAATTCAGGGTCAAATGAATGATGATACGAAGCGTGAATGGGATGATAAACTGCCAGCAATTGCTGAACACGCATCAAATATGGAGCGTCGTTCTGTAGAAGCTGAACGCGAAACCGATGATTTGAAAAAAGCAGAATTTATGCTTGATAAAATTGGCGAAGAGTATGAAGGAATTATTAGCTCAGTTACAAACTTTGGTATGTTTATTGAATTGCCAAATACGATTGAGGGTCTTGTTCGTGTAGCTGATTTATCGGATGACTACTACAATTATGATGAACGTCATTACGCTATGGTTGGGGAACGAACTGGTAAGATCTTTAGAATTGGCGATGAGGTTTCTATTCGAGTAGCCAATGTAAATAAAGAAGAGCGAGCAATTGATTTTGAAATTGTTGGTATGAAATCAAATAAACCTCGTCGAAGTGGTGGAAGAGGACCAGAGAATCGAGATGGTGGCACTTCAGGAGGCAGAGGTAGAGGTCGTGGAAGAGGACCAACAGATCGAAGTACTGATCGCAATAGAGGTGGTAGTTCACGCGGTAGACGTGGAGGAGATAGTACCACAACTTCAGGTGAAGAAAGAGACAGTGGCAGAAACGGGAAACCTCGCAACAAACGAGATGATCGTTTTAACCCAACAAAAAGTAAAAGTAAAAAGAAAAAACCTTTCTATGATAAAGTAGCAAAAGGGAATAAGAAGAGATAATAAAAAATAAAGCAGTGGACAGATGAAATGTTCACTGTTTTATTCTTTTTGATTACGACCAAGAGCGGTCCTTTGTACATAGAATATGGTTTCATTTTATGGTAAAATAAGTAAGGATAGTGAGGTGTTTTAAACATGCCAAAAGGTGAAGGTAAGGTTATCGCGCAAAATAAAAAAGCTTATCATGATTATTTTATTGAAGAAACGTATGAGGCGGGTATCGTACTACAAGGTACTGAAATAAAATCGTTACGTGCTGGAAAGGCTAATTTAAAGGATTCATTTGCTCGTGTTCAAAACGGTGAAGTATGGCTTCATAATATGCATATTAGTCCGTATGAACAAGGTAATCGATATAATCATGAACCATTACGTACAAGAAAGCTTTTACTTCATAATAAAGAAATTGTGAAATTAATTGGTTATACAAAAGAAACTGGTTACACATTAGTACCTTTAAAAATCTATTTAAAAAATGGATATGCAAAGCTATTACTTGGGTTAGGTAAAGGTAAGAAGCAATTTGATAAACGCGATGATTTGAAGAAAAAAGAAGCAAAACGTGAGGTTGAAAGAGCGTTCCGAGATCGTCAAAAAAGTTAATTGGATAATAGTTGAAGCTTTTCCATTCTCTTTAACTATTAACAACAATTGTTAATTGCAACTGATGTCGAATGTGCTATAATAAGTTTGTAAGTTAATGAAACACATAAATGAGCACGATGATGTGCAGATTTTATAGATTATGAAGCTAAGCTTTTGTTTAGTGCTTCGTAAGTCACTCATAGCCACGAAGACTGAAATAATGTCGAGTGTGCATTTTATATGGGGACGTTACGGATTCGACAGGGGTAGTTCGAGCTTAAGTCGCGAGTCGAGGGGTCGGCCTCGTTAAAACGCAAAAGCCTATAACTGGCAAAAACAACAATTTCTCTTTAGCTGCTTAATTGCACTAAAGGCTCCTCCTATGTATCGCCCATGTGCATAGCTTAGAGGGGTTCACTCATTAGTGGGCTACGCCGGACCTCACCGTCTGAGGGGAAAGGAAGAGACTAACCAGACTAGCTACTAGGAAGCCTGTCAATGGGCTGAATAGTATGCGAAATGCGAATATATTGACTACACTCGTAGAAGCTTAAGTGCCGATATTTCTGGACGTGGGTTCGACTCCCACCGTCTCCACCAATACATACTGTTGGTGGTTTTTTTATGTCAAAAACTCGGTTTTAATAGTTGAAAGCTACTTAAAATTCTTTAATGAATTAATATATGGTAGATAAATGGGCTATCCGTAAAATGAAAATTTGCGATAGCCCAATTTTTTTTGAAGAATTTATAATAATGATCTATTCTAAGTTTCTCAGTTATTACAGCATATATATCTGGTTTGGAGGACTGTTTTGGATATATTTATAGTTGGGTAAAAAAAACATTTTTACTTAACTACTTTACAACTTCACTACTTAGTGTTACGATATACAGGTACTAAGTAATACAGAATATCTGTAATACTAAATAGTTGATAATGTTTATAAAATTTTTTAAAAAATAGGTTCACATTTTAGCTACTCGGTAATACAATATACTATTACTAAGTAACACAGAATATTAGTAATGCTAAATAGCTGAAAAGAGTTTTATAAAAAGGTGGATTTTGAAACCCTTGCTCCGTAAGCTATTTAGAGTTTTTATTAATCGCTACTGAGTGATACTGAATATCTGTGTTACTAAATAGCTATACTAAAAAGAAATTTAATTTATATATATAAGGAGGTGTATACCATGGAAAATTTAACAGAAATGCTTAAAGGTTCATTAGAAGGTTGTGTACTGGAAATCATCAGTAGAGGTGATACTTACGGCTATGAGATTACTCGCCGCCTTAATGATCTAGGATTTACAGAGGTTGTCGAAGGTACAGTCTACACCATTTTGGTTAGGCTGGAAAAGAAAAAGCTGGTGAATATTGAAAAAAAACCATCTGAAATGGGACCGCCTCGTAAGTTTTATTCATTAAACGAAGATGGACATGAGGAATTAAAACAATTTTGGGGGAAATGGGATTTTCTTTCATCAAAAATTAATATCTTAAAGGGGGAGAAATAATTGAAGAAGTTTATAGAGTTAATCATTGGAGATTTAGAAAGTAAAAAGGAATACAAAGCATTTATGAAAAAAGTAAATTCGCTACCGAAGGATTACGCTTTTGTGTTCAAAAAAATTCAAAAGTACATGTGGAATTTCGGATATGGATTTGGTGAAGAAATCATCAATTTGTATGAATTGTTTGAAGCTAGTGCAGCAGAAGGTAAGCATGTATTAGATGTTACTGGGGAAGACGTGGCAGCATTTGCTGACGAGTTGATGTCACTTTCAAAGTTAGATGGTGAAGAATCTAGGATTAAATTAGGAGAGCAAGTTGAGTTGAAAAAAGAAATTGAGAGTAGAGTAGAACAGCAAGTAAAAATATGGACGAATAAAAATAAATAGGGGGTTTAATACAATGGTAAATTTCATCAAAAAGATACTAAATGACAAAAAAGAATATAAAGAAATGATGGCGCGTGTCGAAGCTTTGCCAGGAGACTATCCAGAAGCCTATAAAAAAATCTGCAATTATATGTGGACTTTCTCTGCCGGTAGCGGCATGGATATGCTAAGAATCCAGTATGATCTCATCGACTTGTTTGAAGATGGTGCGGCAGAAGGCAAAGACGTTTTGGAAATAACAGGTGAAGACGTGACAGCATTCGCTAATGGACTGATCGAACAAGCGAAAAGATGGGATGATAAGTTACGTAATAATTTGAACAAAAGCATTTTAGATCGTGTGGGTAAGAAAAAATAAGCGTAGAAGAATCTATGTAGAGAAAACCAGTTGTTGGCGCTACCGCGCTTTTTAGAACCAACGCGCCTTCAGCATTATATAGGGAGGGGAACAATTATGAGTAATACAGCAATTTCAGTGAAAGGGCTTGAAAAATCTTTTAAAGATCATGAAGTTTTAAAAGGTGTAGATTTTGAAGTGAAAAAAGGCAGTGTTTTTGCTCTTCTAGGGTCAAACGGTGCCGGTAAAACAACTATCATTAAAATTTTAACTACTTTACTCAAAACTAATAAAGGTGAGATTGAAGTTTGCGGTGCGAATCTTCGAACAAATCCAGAGCAAGTGCGTGAGAAAATCAGCCTGACTGGGCAAAATGTGGCCGTAGATGATATTTTAAGCGGACGAGAGAATCTTGACTTAGTTGCAAAACTTCGTCATTTACCAAATCGAAAAGAAGCAGTAGAAGATAGTCTGCGTCGCTTTGATCTTTTGGAAGCCGGTGATCGAGCTCTTGCCACTTATTCAGGTGGGATGAAAAGACGCTTGGATTTAGCTATGACTGTGCTAGGCTCACCTGAACTTGTTTTTCTTGATGAGCCATCTGTAGGGCTTGACCCTGAAGCACGTTTGGCTTTATGGGATGTGATTCGTGATATGGTGAAAGCTGGTATTACTGTTTTTCTCACTACTCAATATTTAGAAGAAGCCGAACAATTAGCTGATCGCATTGCCATTTTGCATGAAGGAAAAATTATCGTGCAAGGAACAATGGAAGAACTAAAAGCCATTCTTCCTCCTAAAAAAGTAGAATATGTGGAAAAACAGCCGACACTTGAGGAAATTTTCCTGGCTGTCACTGTCAAGAAAGGGGCGGAATAACATGAGTAAAGAACATTTAATCAGTGATACAATGACCATGAGCGGAAGAGTGATGAAGCATTCTCTTCGTAGTGTAGATACAATTATTACTACAATCCTTACGCCTATTATGTTGATGCTGGCATTTGTCTACATTTTCGGTAGTGCTATGACAATGGATAAAGCAGAGTATGTTAATTTTATCGTACCAGGTGTACTGCTAATGTGTATTGGAATGGGGATTTCCTACACAGCGGTAAGGGTGAATATGGATATGACAAGAGGGATTTTTGACCGTTTCCATTCCATGCCAATCGCCAAATCTTCAATTTTAGGAGGGCATGTAATCTCAACTTTGCTATTAAACTTATTATCAGTTGCTGCTGTGATTCTCATTTCTTTTCTGATGGGATTCCGTCCACACGCTAATTTTGTGGAATGGTTGTTAGCAATAGGTATGATACTAATTACTATTTTCGCTTTCACTTGGATGGCGGTAGCATTCGGACTTATGGCTAAGTCTTATGAAGGTGCAAGCGTGTTTTCTTATCTGTTAATGGGTCTTATGTTTGTCAGTTCAGCCTTTGTTCCAACAAATAACATGGGTAGTAAACTTAGAGCTTTTGCCGAAAATCAACCGATGACTCCACTTGCCGAAAGTGTGCGTTCACTTTTAGCTGGGCAACCTAATTATGGTGACCTTTTAACAGCAGTAATATGGTTAGTGGGAATTGGGATTTTGTTTTACTTGATTTCGATGAAGGTGTACAAAAAACGAATGAAATAGATTGCTTAAGTACGGGTTGGAGATTTCATTCAGTCTGTACTTTTTTATTTCGAATAAATTATTATTTTTGTATATCTTTATCCTACTAGTAATATCACGGGAATATGCAGTAAGGTCTAAAAGATATAAAAAACCATCATTCGTAGTTTAAATACTACGCAATGATGGTTTTTTCAAATACATTATCCGATTTGTTTATTAGCTTCTTTTTCATCAACCCAAGCTTCTAAATGTTCACGACCTGGTAGTTCAGAAATAGAATCTGCATGGAAGACTGGATCTAAACCTTTTTTCTTTTGAGCGATATAGTCCATTAATAGAGCTTTAGCAACTTTTGATAGACGCGTAATTGCATATAAGTTTACTAAAACCATTAGTCCCATAAAGATATCAGCTAAAGACCAAATTAATTCGGCACTATATAATGCTCCGAATAATACCATTCCAATTACAGCAAAGCGATATAGGTAAATTGTTTTTTTGCTATTCTTCATGAAACTGATATTTGATTCACCATAGTAGTAGTTACCCATAATTGTACTTAAGGCAAATAAGAATACAGAAATAGATACAAATGTTGCTGCAAAGTCACCTAGACTTACACGTAATGATTCTTGTGTTAAAGGAATACCTGTTAACTCAGAAGTTTTGTAAACACCTGAAACTAATACAATCATAGCAGTAGATGAACAGATGATAAATGTATCTACGATTACGCCTAAAGCTTGAATAAAGCCTTGTTTTACAGGGTGAGTAACATCAGCTGTAGCTGCTGCGTTTGGCGCAGAACCCATACCTGCTTCGTTCGAGAATAATCCACGACGAATTCCATGAAGCACAGCAGCACCCATTACACCGCCAAACATTTGTTTGAAAGTAAATACACCCTCAGAGAAAATTGCACCGAAAACGTTAGGTAAGATATCAAAATTAGCAATCATTACCCATAATGCTAAAACTATGTAAACACCAGCTTTAATTGGTACTAATACTGTAGAGAATTTTGCGACTGAGTGTACTCCACCAAAAATGATGATAGCAGTAATAATAGCAAGTACAATTGCAGTAGTTGACGTACTGATGCCAAATTCATTGTCAATTGAAGCAGCAATTGTATTGGCTTGTACAGCATTAAAAATAAGACCAAAAGATAAAGTAATTAAAATACTAAAGATAATGCCAAGCTTTCTATTTCCTAAAGCTTTTTCCATGT
>Ga0209676_1000767_pt1 | contig 43216 bp, 30 predicted proteins | sample AraplaCvi_mLB_r2_FD_184282 | JGI IMG/M metagenome (GOLD analysis project Ga0209676, IMG submission 184282) | Arabidopsis root microbial communities from North Carolina, USA - plate scrape MF_Cvi_mLB_r2 (SPAdes) (version 2) | ecosystem: Host-associated > Plants > Roots > Endosphere | place: USA... | reverse complement strand
CGGCCGGCCAGCAGGTCCGCGAGGGCGAGGTCGTCTGCGTGCTCGAGGCCATGAAGATGCAGAACATCATCCGCGCCGAGCGCGACGGGGTGGTGAAAGCCGTCAACGCCAAGGGCGGCGACCCGGTGGCGGCGGACGAGGTGCTGGTGGAGTTTGGCTGATGAACTACCTGACCCGCGCGCCCTCCGCGCCAATGCGTCTGATCGAGATCGGCCAGGCCGCCCGCTTGCTCGGCGTCACGGCCCGCACCCTGCGTCACTACCAGGACCGGGGCCTGGTGCGCTCGCACCGCTTGGCCCGCAACGTCCGCGGATATGATCTTGGAACGCTGGAGCAATTGAAAGCCATCGTCGCCCTGCGCGCGGCCGGCCTGCCGATCTCGGCGATCCGCACGATCCTGACCCTGCGCGACGAGCCCGACGCCCAGGCCCTCGCCCTGCGCGCCGCCCTGGCCGAGGCCTTGAGCGAGCAGCAGGCGCAGATTCAGCGCCTGACCGCCCTGGCCGGCTGCATGGACGGCGACGGCGACGCGCTGCCGCAGACCATCGCCGGCCTGCGGGCGGCCTGCGCGGAACCCACGAGCCCGTGATGACCGCCCGCATGGCCCGGGTTCGCGCTGGCCGCGAAGCCAACCTGCGCCGCCTCCGCGCCGGCTCGTGACACGACGGGCGCCGCGACGGCAAGGCAGGAAAGACCTCGCCAATATTTAGCTGATCGATTAATGATCTAAGAAAAGTATGGAAGCGGGAGGCTCCAGGATCATGCGCGATCCCCATCAATCGCCGGTCATCATCGGCGTCGGCGAGGCCATCGACCGCCCGGCGACGCTGGACCAGAGCCTGGAGCCCGTGGCCCTGATGGCCAAGGCCCTGACCGCCGCGCAGGCCGACGCCGGCGCCGAGGCGCTGGCCCATGTCGACTCGCTCGACCTCGTGGGCCTGGTCTCGTGGCGCTATGTCGATCCGGTCGGGCGACTGGCGGAGAGCCTGGGCATCCAGCCGGCCCGCAAGACCAACGCCACCATGGGCGGCGAGACGCCGATCCGCCTGATTCACGAAGCCGCCGTGCGCATCGCGCGCGGCGAGCAGAAGGTCGCCGCCATCGTCGGCGGAGAGTCGACCCACAGCGCAACGCGCGCGCGCCGCGACAAGGTCAAGCCGCCGTGGACGCCGCTGGCCTCGGCCGAGACCGCCGTGCGCTTCCCCTCCAGCCGCTTCGCCATGAGTCCGCCGGCCGTGGCGCTGGGCATGCAGGACCCGGCCCAGGTCTATCCCTTCTACGAGATGGCCGCCCAGGCCGCCTGGGGCCAGACGCCGGCCGAGGGACACGCGGAGTCCTCGGCCCTGTGGGCCCGCTATGCGCAGGTCGCGAAGACCAATCCCAACGCCTGGATCCGCACCGCGCCGGACGCGGCGGCGATCGGCGAGGTCACGGCCGACAACCGCATGATCAATTGGCCCTACCCCAAGCTGATGGTGGCCAATCCTCAGGTGAACCAGGCCGCCGCCATCCTCGTCACCAGCCTGGCCTTCGCCCGCGAGCTGGGCGTGCCGGAGGACCGGCTCGTCCACGTCTGGAGCGGGGCTGCGGCGCGCGAGCCCGAGGACTACCTGCTGCGCGACAGCTATGCCCGCTCCATCGCCCAGCAGGCGGTGCTGGAGACGGTCGCGGCCCAGGTCGGTGGCGCGGACCGCTTCGCCCACATGGAGCTCTACAGCTGCTTCCCCGTCGTTCCGAAGATGGCGCTGCGCACCCTGGGCCTGGACGCCGACAAGGTTCCGCCGACCGTCACCGGCGGCCTGACCTTCTTCGGCGCGCCGCTGAACAACTACATGAGTCACGCCACCGCGGCGATGGTTCGCACGCTGCGCGAACATCCCGAGGACCTGGGCCTGCTCTACGGCCAGGGCGGCTATGTCAACAAGCACCACGCCCTGGTGGTCAGCGCCAAGGCGCCGGCCGAGCCGTTGGCGGAGGACTATTCCGTGCAGGACGCCGCCGACGCCGCGCGCGATCCGGTCCCGACACTGGTGGAGCGCTATGACGGCCCGGCGACCATCGAGACCTACACCGCCCGCTTCGGGCGCGACGGCGCGGCGGAGGACGGGATCGTCATCGCCCGCACGCCGGCCGGTCAGCGCCTGATGGCCCGCGTGTCGCCGGACGACCAGGCCTCGATGAGCCAGCTGCTGTCGATGGAGCGCTCGGCCGTCGGCGCACAGGGCCATGTGCGCACCGACGTCTTCGGGACTCTGATCTGGGAAACGGGGCCCAAGCGCCCTGGGGGAGAAAGAAAGATGCAATTCGCCAAGGTCGAACGTGAAGGGCCGCTGACCATCGTCACGATCAACCGTCCGGACGTGATGAACGCCCTGCACCCGATGGCCAATGCCGAGCTGGCCGAAATCTTCGACGACTTCGCCGCCGATCCGGACCAGTGGGCGGCGATCATCACGGGCGCCGGCGACAAGGCCTTCTCGGCCGGCAACGACCTGAAATACACCGCCGAGGCCATGGCGCGCGGTGAGCCGCTGCGCACGCCGACCTCGGGCTTCGCGGGCCTCACCGCGCGGTTCGACCTCGACAAGCCGGTGATCGCGGCGGTCAACGGCCTGGCCATGGGCGGCGGTTTCGAGATCGCCCTGGCCTGCGACCTGATCATTGCCGACGAGCGCGCCGTGTTCTCCTTGCCCGAGCCGAAGGTCGGGCTTGCGGCCCTGGCGGGCGGCTTGCACCGCCTGCCGCGCCTGATCGGCCTCAAGCGCGCCATGGGCATGATCCTGACCGGACGCCGGGTCAGCGCCAGGGAAGGCGTCGAACTGGGCTTCGTCAACGAGGTCGCGCCGGCTGGCGAAACCCTGGCCGTCGCCCGCCGCTGGGCCCAGGACATCCTGGCCTGCAGCCCGATGTCGATCCGCGCCTCCAAGCAGACCGCCCATCGCGGCCTGGACGAGGCCAGCCTCGAGACGGCCTATCGCGGCCAGGACGCCTACCCCGCCATCAAGGCGCTGTTCAAATCCGCCGACGTGCGCGAGGGGCCCCTCGCCTTCGCCCAGAAGCGCGCGCCGAAGTGGACCGGCCGATGATCCGCACCCGCTTCACCGAGCTGTTTGGGGTCGAGCACCCGATCGCCCAGGGCGGCATGCAGTGGGTCGGCACGGCTGAGCTGGTCTCGGCCGTCGCCAACGCCGGGGCGCTGGGCTTCCTCACCGCCCTGACCCAGCCGTCGCCAGAGGCGCTGGCGAAAGAGATCGCCCGCACCCGCGAGATGACCGACAAGCCGTTCGGGGTGAACCTGACCATCCTGCCGGCGATCAATCCGCCACCCTATGACGAGTACCGGGCGGCGATCATCGAGAGCGGGATCAAGGCGGTCGAGACGGCCGGCTACAAGCCGCAGCAGCACGTCGACGCATTCAAGGCCCACGGCGTCAAGGTGATCCACAAGTGCACCGCCGTCCGCCACGCCCTGAGCGCCGAGCGGATGGGCGTCGACGCCATCTCGATCGACGGCTTCGAGTGCGCGGGCCACCCCGGCGAGGACGACATTCCCGGCTTGATCCTGATCCCGGCGGCGGCCGACCAGGTGAAGATTCCGATGATCGCCAGCGGCGGCTTCGGCGATGGGCGCGGCCTGGTGGCGGCCCTGGCGCTGGGGGCCGAGGGCGTCAACATGGGCACCCGCTTCTGCGCCACCCAGGAGGCGCCGATCCACGACGGCATCAAGCAGGCCATCGTGGCCAATGACGAGCGGGCCACCGAACTCTTGTTCCGCAGCTATCGCAACACCGCGCGGGTGGCCAGGAACGCCGTGGCCATGGAGGCGGTCCGCATCGAGCGCGAGGGCAATCCGTTCGAGGCCATCGCCCATCTGGTCAAGGGCGCGCGCGGCCGCGAGGGCCTGGTCAGCGGCGATCCCGAGCACGGCATCTGGACGGCCGGCATGGTCCAGGGGCTGATCCACGACGTGCCGACCGTGAAGGACCTGGTCGACCGCATCGTCGCGGACGCCGAGGCCCTGATCGCCGGGCGCCTGGCGCGGATGACCGGCGGCTAGGCCCGCCGGCTCCAGTCCTCGGCCACGCGCCGCGCGGCCGCCGCCAGGGGCTCCAGGTGGGCGACCATGGCGGCGGCGCCGGCCGAGGCGGCGTTGCCCCGCAGCATCCGCCCCTTGATGCCGTGGATGATCGCCGCCAGCCGGAAGAGGTTGAAGGCGACATAGACGTCGAGGTCGGCGATCTCGCCGCGCCCCGTCCGCTTCAGATAGGCCGCCGCGTAAGCCGCCTCGTCCGGATAGCCGAGCGCGGCCAGATCCAGGCCGGCCAGGCTCCAGGGCATGGCCGCCGGGGCGCGGTACATCATCAGGTTATAGGCGAAGTCGACGACCGGGCAGCCCAAGGTCGACAGCTCCCAGTCCAGCACCGCGATCACCTCGGGGCGCTCGGGGTGGAAGATCATGTTGTCGATGCGGAAGTCGCCGTGGACCACGCTGGTCGCCTCGTCGGTCGGAGCGTGGGCCGGCAGCCAGTCGACCAGGAAGTCCATGTCGGCGCTGCGGCCGGCCAGCTCGTCCTCACGATATTGGCGCGACCAGCGCTCGATCTGGCGGCGCAGGTACCCGTCGGGCCGGCCGTAGTCGGCAAGGCCCAGGGCGGCGGGATCGAAGCTGTGCAGGGCCGCCAGGGTGGCGTTCATGGCGTCCAGGTGCGCGGCCTTGTCGGCCAGCGGCGCGCCGGGGAAGTCGCCGTTCCAGAAGATCCGCCCCTCGACCAGGTCCATCACGTAGAACCACGAGCCGATGACGCTCTCGTCCTGGCACAGGCCGTGGACGTGCGGGACAGGGAAACCCGCCGCCTCCAGCGCCTGCATGACCCGCGCCTCACGATCGACGGCGTGGGCCCCCTTCAGCAGTTGGCCTGGCGGCTTGCGGCGCATGACGTAGGCGCGTCCCGGCGTCGCTAGCCGGAAGGTCGGGTTGGACTGGCCGCCGGCGAACTGCTCGACGCTCATCGGCCCGGCGAAGCCTGGCACGTTCTGGTCCATCCAACGCTCGAGCGCGACGGTGTCGAAGCGGGCGTTGTCGCGAACCGCGATGGTCGCGCCGCTCATGGCCCATTTCCGTCCTTGGGGGGAGGGCCCGCCGCGTCGCGCTTGATCTTCTTGGCCAGGCTCCATTTGTGGACCTCGGTCGGGCCGTCATAGATGCGGAAGGCGCGGACCTCGCGGAACACCTGCTCGACGATGGTGTCGCCGGTGACGCCCGTGCCGCCCATGACCTGGACGCAGCGATCGGCGATGCGCATCAGGGCTTCGCTGACGGCGACCTTGGCCATCGAGCTTTCGGTCACACCCAGCGAGCCAGAGTCGAGGACGTCGGCGCACCAGTCGATCATCAGCTCGGCCTGCTTCAGCTCGATCAGGTTCTCGGCCAGCATGAAGCCGACGCCCTCGTGATCGATCAGCGGCTTGCCGAAGGCGTGGCGTTTGACGGCATAGGCGGTGGCGATCTCGTGGGCGCGCGCGCAGGCGCCCAGCCAGCGCATGCAGTGGGTCAGGCGGGCCGGCGCCAGGCGCATCTGGGCGAGCTTGAAGCCCTCGCCCGGCTGACCCAGCACCTGGTCGGCCGAGACGCGCAGGCCCTCGATCGCCACCACCGCGTGGCCGCCCGGCATGGAGCTGTCGATCGTGTCCAGCACGCGTTCGATGCGAATGGCGGGGTCCGGGAGGTCGACCAGGAACAGCGTCGCGCCAATCTTCTCGCCTTGGGCCTCGGCCTTGGCCATGACGATGCCGACCTTGGCCCCCTCGGCGCCGGTGATGAAGGCCTTGCGGCCATTGATCACCCAGTGATTGCCGTCCTGGACCGCCGTCGTCATCAGCATGGACGGATCCGAGCCCGCTCCGCCCTCGGCGGCCGGCTCGGTCATGAAGAAGGCCGAGCGGGCCTCGCCGGCGACCAGCGGGTCCAGGAACCGCTTCCGCTGCTCGGCCGAGGCGACCCTGCCCAGCAGGAACATGTTGCCCTCGTCCGGGGCGGCGACATTGACCGCCTGCGGACCCAGGGTCGACAGGCCGGCGGCGCGTAGCACCTGGGCCGTCTCGCGGTGCGAGATGTGCGAACCGTCCGCCAGGACGTGCGGCGTCAGCACGCCGGCGGCCCTGGCCTTGGCGCGCAACTCGGTGATCAGCGCATCGGAGGGTCCGTGCGCGCCGCGCCGAGGATCGTGCTCGTAGGGCGCCACGACCTCGCGCACGAAGGCCTCGACCCTGGCGGCGATCGCCGCCCCTCGAGCGTCGTCACGGAGGCTCATCGATCACTCCAGGTCAGGCGTAGCGGGGCTCTTCCCACCAGGGGAAGAAGTCGGGCATGTCGGTCGAAACGCGGTCGGGGAAGACGGCCGGGCGCTTCTCCAGGAAGGCGCCCACGCCCTCGGCCACGTCGGCGCTGCGGCCGCGCGACAGGATCCCGCGGCTGTCGACCTGGTGGGCCTGCATCGGATGGCTCATGCCGAGGCCCCGCCACAGCATCTGGCGGGTCAGGGCCACCGAGACCGGAGCCGTCCCCTCGGCCAAGCGGCGCGCGGCGGCGAAGGCGGCGGGCCGCAGCTCCTCCGGCGGCAGCACCGCCTTCACGAGCCCGCCCTCCAGCGCCTCGGCGGCGTCGAACACCCGGCCGCTGCAGCACCAGTCCAGGGCCTGGGAAATGCCGACGATGCGCGGCAGGAACCAGGACGAGGCGGCCTCCGGCACGATGCCGCGCTTGGCGAAGACGAAGCCGAATTTCGCCGTCTCGCTGGCCAGGCGGATGTCTATGGCCAGGGTCATGGTCGCGCCGATGCCGACCGCCGGACCGTTGATCGCCGCGATCACGGGCTTGAGCATATTGAACAGCCGCAGGGTCACCCGCCCGCCGCCGTCGCGCGCGCCCTCGGCGGCGTAGTTCAGGCGACCGTCAGGACCCACGATCGGCGCGTCGCCCTCGAATACGAAGGCGTCGGCGCCGGCCGACAGGTCCGCGCCGGCGCAGAAGGCCCGGCCCTCGCCCGTGACGATCAGCGCCCGCACGGCATCGTCGGCGTCGACGCGGTCCAGGGCGTGCAGCATCTCGTCCATCATCTGGACGGTGAAGGCGTTCAGCTTGTCGGGCCGGTTCAGGGTGATCACCGCCACGCCGCCCTCGGTCGCGTAGCGCAGGGTCTCGTAGGTCACAGCGATTGCCCGTCGTCGATGGTGAAGTCCGCGCCGGTGACGCCCTTGCTCTCGTCGGACAGCAGGTAGACCAGCATGGGGTCCAGGGCGTCCTCGTCCAGGATCCGCCGGCGGGGCCACTTGCTCATCTGCTTGTGGCCGCCCTCGGTGTCGAACCAGTCGCCGGCCAGTTCCGACTTGATGTAGCCGGGACAGAGGTTGTTGACGTTGGGCCCGCGCCGCGCCCACTCGCGAGCCAGGTGCCGGCCCATGTGGCTGACGGCGGCCTTGGAGGCGCTGTAGGTCATGACGCCTGGCGTGACCATTCTGGCCGTGATCGACGAAACGATGACGATGCGGCCGCGCTCGGCGACGCCGGCCTTGCGCATCCGCCGCGCGCCTTCGCGGGCCGTCAGGAAGACGCCGCGCACATTGACCGCGAACACCTGGTCGAAGTCCTCGACGGCGATGTCCGTGGCCAGACCTTCGATCTGGATGCCGGCATTGGCCACCACGCCGTCGACCGGTCCGAAGGCGGCCTCGGCGGCGTCGTAGGCGGCGATGGTCGAGGCCTCGTCGGCGACGTCGAGCGCCACGGCCAGGGCCTTTCCGCCGTCGGCGATGATCCCGTCGCGCAGGACCTCCAGACGGTCGACGCGCCGCGCGCCGATCACCACGGCCGCGCCCTCGGCGGCCACGATGCGGGCGAAGCGCGCCCCGATGCCCGAGGAGGCGCCGGTGATCAGCACCGTGCGGCCGGCCAGTCGCTGGGTGTTGCTCATGTCTCTTTCCTTACGCCTCCAGGGTCCGGGCGATCAGCAGCTTCATGATCTCGCTGGTCCCGCCGTAGATCCGCTTGACCCGCACGTCCTTATACATCTGGGCGATCGGGTACTCGTTCATGTAGCCGTAGCCGCCGAACAGCTGCTGGCAGGCGTCGACGATGCGCTGGGCGCGCTCGGACACCCACAGCTTGGCCATGCTGGCCGTGGCCGCGTCGAGGTCGCCGGCGGCGTAGCGGACGATGCAGTCGTCGACGAAGCTGCGCGCGACCATCGCCTCGGTCTTGCAGTCGGCCAGCACGAACTGGGTGTTCTGGAAGTCGAGCAGCCGCTTGCCGAACGCTTTGCGCTCGCGGACGTAGGCCAGGGTCTGGTCCAGCGCCGCCTCGATCAAGGCCAGGCTCTCGATGGCGATGATCAGCCGCTCCTTCGGCAGCTCCTTCATCAGCTGGTAGAGCCCCTGCCCCGGGACACCGCCGATCAGGTTGTCCTCGGGTACGGCCACGCCGTCGAAGAACAATTCGGAGGTGTCGCCCATCTCCAGCCCGACCTTGTCCAGGTTGCGGCCGCGCGTGAAGCCGGGGGCCTGGTCGGTCTCGACCACCAGCAGCGAGACGCCCCGGCTGCCGGCGTCCGGATCGGTCTTGGCCACGACGATGATCAGGTCGGCGATCTGGCCGTTGGTGATGAAGGTCTTCTGGCCGGTGATGACATAGCGGTCGCCGTCCAGCCGGGCCGTCGTGCGGACACCCTGCAGGTCCGAGCCAGCACCGGGCTCGGTCATGGCGATGGCGCAGATGCGCTCGCCCGAGACAATCGCCGGCAGCCAGCGGGCGCGCTGTTCGTCCGTGCCATGTTTCTCGATGTAGGCGGCGCAGATGGCGTTGTGCAGCGGCACGCCCCAGCCCTCCGCGCCCAGCAGGCCCAGCTGGCGCAGCAGCACCGCCTCGTGGCGGAAGTCGCCGCCGGCCCCGCCGTAGTCCGGCGAGACCGACAGGCCCAGGAGACCGGCTGCGGCCATCTCGCCCCAGGCCGAACGCTCGACGACGCCGGCCTTGCGCCAGCGGTCCAGGCGCTCGGCCGGGAACTTGTCGGCCAAGAGACGCGAAACCGACGACTCGAACATCGTCAGCTCGTCGTTCATCCAGCGCGACGGGGCGGTGAAGACGCCGCTCACGCTCTTAGCGCGGAGCCATGCGGATGCCGCCGTCCAGGCGCACATCCTCGCCGTTGAAATAGCCGTTGGTGATCATGGTGATGGCCAACTGGGCGTACTCCTCCGGCGCGCCGAGGCGCTTTGGGAACGGCACGGACGAGGCCAGGCCGGCCTTCACCGCCTCCGGCGCGCCGTTCATCAGCGGCGTGTTGAAGATGCCCGGCAGAATGGTGTTGACCCGGATCCCCTCGCCCATCAGGTCGCGGGCGATCGGCAGGGTCATGCCCACCACCCCGCCCTTGGAGGCCGAATAGGCCGCCTGGCCCATCTGGCCATCCTCGGCCGCCACCGAGGCGGTGTTGACGATCGCGCCGCGCTCGCCGTCCTCCAGCGGCGCCAGGTCCAGCATGCCCTTGGCCGACTTGGCGATGCAGCGGAAGGTGCCGACCAGGTTGATCTGGATGATCTTGTCGAACGCATCCAGCGGGAAGTGCTTGGTCTCGCCGGTGGTCTTGTCGCGGCTGGCCGTCTTGGCGGCGTTGCCCGTGCCCGCGCAGTTGACCAGGATCCGTTCCTGGCCGTGCGCGGCGCGGGCCTTCTCGAAACCGGCGTCGACATCGGCGTCGCTGGTCACGTTGACCTTGCAGAACACCCCGCCGATGTCCTTGGCCACTTCCTCGCCCCTGGCCTCGTTCATGTCGAAGATGGCGACCTTGACGCCTTGCGCGGCCAGGGCGCGGGCGGTGGCCTCGCCCAGGCCGGAAGCGCCGCCGGTGACGACGGCGGCGACGGTGTTGTCGAGTTTCATGGCGTGTTCCTGACTAGGCTTCGAGGCGTTCGATGATGATGGCCGGGGCCATGCCGCCGGCGGCGCACATGGTGACCAGGCCATAGCGGCCGCCGGTGCGTTCCAGCTCGTCCAGCACCGTCCCGATCAGGATCGCGCCGGTGGCGCCGATCGGGTGGCCCAGGGCGATGGCCCCGCCGTTGACGTTGACCTTCGACCGGTCGAGCTTCAGGTCGCGGATGAACTTCTCGGCGACCACGGCGAAGGCCTCGTTGATCTCCCAGAGGTCGATGTCCTCGACCTTCAGGCCAGCCTTGGCCAGGACCTTGCGGGCGGCCGGGACCGGGGCGTTCAGCATCAGGGTCGGGTCGTCGCCCATATTGGCCATGGCCACGACGCGGGCGCGAGCCTTCAAGCCGTGTTTTTCGGCATAGGCCGGGGAAGCCAGCAGCACCGCCGCCGCGCCGTCCACCACGCCCGAGGAATTGCCGGCGTGGTGCATGTGTTCGATCTTCAGGTCCGGATAGCGGCGGTTGATCTGCTTGCGGAAGGTGGCCCCCCTCTCGTCATAGGGAAAGTCGGCCAGGGCCGCGAAGGCCGGCTTCAGCTGGGCCAGGCCCTCGGCGGTCGTCTCGGGGCGCGGATATTCGTCGCGGTCCAGAGCGACCTGGCCGTCCTCGCCCAGCACCGGCACGATCGACCGGGAGAAGCGCCCCTCGGCGATGGCGCGCGCGGCGCGCTTCTGGCTCTCCAGGCCCAGGGCGTCGAGATCCTCGCGGGTGATGCCCTCCAGGCTGGCGATGGCGTCGCCGCAGACGCCCTGATGCGACTGCGGGTGAAGTTCGTCCAGGTGGGCGTTGCCCGAGCCCATCAGGCCGGGCGGGAAGCCCGCCGCCTGCTCCTGGGCGGCCATGGCCGCGGTCAGGCTCATCATCTCGACGCCGCCGGCGACGATCAGGTCCTCCATGCCGCTCATGATCTGGGCGGCCGCCAGGTTCACCGTGGTGATGCCGCCGCCGCAGAAGCGGTCCAGCGTCATGCCCGAGGCCTTGATGTCATAGCCGGCGTCCAGCGCGGCCATTCGGCCGAGATCCCCGCCCTGCTTGCCCTTCTGCGTCGAGGTCGACCAGATCACGTCGTCGACGTCGGCCGTGTCGAGCTTGTTGCGCTCGGCGATTGCCTTCAGGACCGTGGCGGCCAGATGTTGCGGATGCAGGTGCGCCAGCGCCCCCTTCCCCACCTTGCCGATACCGCGCGGCGTGCGCACGGCGTCGATGATCAGCGCCTCGGTCATGACCGTCTCCCTCCTGCTTCTCTGTTCTTGAACGAGCAATTAATTGATCGATTAATTTCGGTCAAGCGGTTTGCGATGCGGCGACTTCGCCCTGGGTGGCGGCGGCCGCCGCGGCAAGGATATCGGGGTCGACGGGCTCCAGGACGCCTGTGGCGACGAGGGCTTCGATCCGCGCTGCGGACAGACCAAGCCAGTCGCCGATCACCGCGCCGGTATGCTCCCCGGCCAACGGCGCAGGAGCCTGCGCGGCCTGGTCCAGCGCCGCGCACCGCACGTGGGCGCGCTCGGCCACGACGGGCTCGGTGAGATGCGGGTGATGCTCGACGCGGTAGAAGCCGCGCTCGCGATAATAGGTGAAGCTGGGCAGTTCGGAGACTCGCAGCATCCGCGCCGCTGCGACACCGGCGGCCTGCAGCGCCTGCATGGCCTCGTCGGCCGAGCGCGCCGCGATCCAGTCGCCGACGGCGGCTTCATCATCCGCGCCGACCACCTGGCGCAGGGCGCGCCGATCCGCCTCGCTGCGCACGCTGACGACGCACCAGTCGTCGTCGCCGGCGGCCGGGAAGACGCCGTCGCGCCACTGGGAGGCCGCCGCCGTCTCGCCCAGCGAGGCGCGCGCCACGTCGGCGGCGAAGTGGTTCAGCATCACCTCCGACTGAGCGACGCTGGCGCTGCCGCCCTGCCCCGTGCGCAGCCGCCGGATCAGCAGGGCCGTCACCGCCATCGCACCGATCCGACCCGCCACATGATCGGGATAGATTGTGATGGAGTCGCTGAAGCTCTCCGGATCGTCGCCATAGCGCCAGGCCAGGGTCAGGCCGGTGGCGGCGCGGACAAGCGGACCATAGCCCATCCGCTCGGCCCATGGCCCGGTCGCCCCGAAGGCCGAGCTGTCGGACATGACGATACGCGGATTGATCTTCGAGATCGTCGCGTGATCGATGCCCAGGCCCTCCATCACGCCCGGCTTGAAGTTGGACAGGATGACGTCGGCCTGGGCCGCCATCTCCAGGAACAGCGCCCGCCCCTCGGGATCGCGCAGGTTCAGGCCGAGGCTCCGCTTGTTGCGGTGGCCGGCCGCGAAGCTGACCGACAGGCCGTAGGCCAGATAGGATTGGCGGCTGCCGTCCGGAAAGGCCCGGCTCTCGACCTTGACCACCTCGGCCCCCTGGTCGGCCAGCAGGCGGCCCTGTTCGGCCCCGACGACGATGACGCCAAGGTCGAGGACCTTCAGGCCGTCGAACGCGCGCGCGCCGGGCGCGGCGGGTTCGGGCCAGGCCTGCGCTTTCGACGGAGCGGCGCTTGGCCCCATCCGCTCGCCGTCGATGGTCACGACGCCGTTGGGCAGCTTGACCCCGTCGATCTCCACCAGCGCTTCCCGCGCGGCGACGTGGTCCGAGGCCATGAACTCCGGCAGGGTCAGGACGGCCGAGATCGGCACGCCGTGCGCCTGCCCCTCGCGCTCCAGGTCGGCGCGGCGGCGGCCGGCGAAGAAGGCGGCGATGGCCGGCGCGAGGTCCGGCGACTTGTAGCGCACAGCGACCTTCTCGAACTCGGGCGAGGCGAAAGCGGCCGGCGAGCCCATCCAGCGGAACATGCCCTGCCACTGACGCTTGGCCAGCAGGCAGATGCGCACATGGCCGTCGGCGCACGGCAGGATCGGGTACTGGAAGCCCTTCGGCGGACGGTCGCGCGGCAGCCGGTGGGCCGGCTTGCCCAAGGTGGCGCTGCCGTTGACGCCATAGCCCGGATCCAGCGCCTGCACCGCGCCGTCCAGGGCCGAGAAGTCCAGGTGGTCGCCCTTCCCTGTCCGCAGGGCGTGATAGAGCGACACGGTCAGGGCGTAGGCCGCCTGCGAGGCGGCGCACTGATAGGCCAGCTGGCCCGGCGGCGGCAGCGGCGCGCGGCCGGCGACGCCTGAGCGCGACAGCTCGGCGCTGAGGGCGTGCAGGACAAGGTCGCTGCCCTTCCAGCCGGCCAGGCTGGTGTCGGTCCCGAAATCGCTGACGGCCATGGTCACCAGCGCCGGCCGCCGAGAGCGCGCGGCCTCCAGGTCCAGCGTCCGGGCCGCGTCGAAGACGATGACGTCGGCGCGCTCGAGCAGGCTGTCCGGCACAGCCGCCACGCGCGCCTTGCCGACATTGGCGACGAGGTCGTCCAGCGGATCGGCCGCCGTCTCGTCGTCCAGCCGCGCCACGCTCGCGCCCAGCTCGGCCAGGTAACGGGTGATCACGGCCAGCGGGCCGCGCACGAGGTCGACGACTTGGATCCCCGAGAGCGGACGATCGACGCGGCTCATGCCGCCGGTCCCTTCTCGAAGCGCGGCAACCCATCAGGAATGGTCGTCCACGGCAGGGCCGAGCGGGTCCAGATGTGGATCTGGGGTGCGAAGGGTTCGGGCGCATCCAGCGTGCCGGCCTTCAGGGCGATCATCTTCGGCGCTGCGGTCGGGACCGAGCGGATCGGCGAGCCGCAACCGGCGCAGAACTGCCGCTCGATCGGGGCGCCGCTCTCGGTGTCAGGATCGAGGTAGCTGGCCAGCGGGCCCTCGACGCTCATCCTGTCGGCCCGGACCACCAGATTGACCGAGAAGGCCGCGCCCGACTGCTTGCGGCAGCTGGTGCAATGGCAGGCGATCACCGCCAGCGGCGCGGCGGTGACCTCGTAACGCACGGCGCCGCAGTTGCAGCCGCCGCGAAGGGCTCCCTGGTCCGTCATCCTTCTTTCCTCCCGAGGTCTTCAGGCCATCTTGATTTCGACTTTATCTAACGTCATTAGATTGGACCGACAAGCAGCCGCGGGGCGATGCATCCCGGAGGCCAAACGGCGAGGAGATCACGTCATGTCGACCCCAGCAGATCCGATTTACACCCTAACCATCGGCGGCGAGGCGGTGACGACCGCTTCCACGGTCCCCGTGAGAAACCCGGCCACCGGCGAGGTTTTCGCCCAGGCGCCAGCCGCGGACGCGGGCGATCTGGATCGCGCCGTGGCCGCCGCTGGGCGGGCGTTCGAGGAGTGGAGCCGCGCTCCCGTTGCGGAACGCAAGGCCCTGATTTTGAAGGCAGCCCAGATCATCGACGACCACGCGACGGAACTCGCCGCCCTGTTCACCCGCGAGCAGGGCCGCCCCCTCCCCGGCGCGACGGCCGAGATCAAGGGCGCGGCCATGTGGCTGAAGGCCGGGACCATGCTGGACATCCCGGTCGACGTCACCGAGGACAGCGCCACGCGCCGGATCGAGGTGCATCACGTGCCGCTGGGCGTGGTCTGCGCCATCGTGCCGTGGAATTTCCCGGTGCTGCTGGCGATCTGGAAGATCGGCCCGGCCCTGCTGGCCGGCAACACCATCGTCGTGAAGCCCTCGCCGTTCACGCCCCTGACCACCCTCCGGATCGGCGAGCTGCTGCGCGGGGTCTTCCCGCCCGGTGTGCTGAACGTGATCTGCGGCGGCGACGAACTGGGCCCGCTGATGACCGCCCACAAGGGCTTCGCCAAGATCTCCTTCACGGGCTCGACCGCCACCGGCCGCCGGGTGATGGAGAGCGCCGCCCGCGACCTCAAGCGCATCACCCTGGAGCTGGGCGGCAACGACGCGGCCATCGTCCTGCCCGACGTCGATGTCGACGCGGTGGCGGCCCAGCTGTTCGAAGGCGCCTTCCACAACACCGCCCAGGTCTGCGTGGCGACCAAGCGCCTGTTCATCCACGAGGACATCTACGACCGCCTGCGCGACCGGCTGCACCAGCTGGCCAAGGACCTGCCCGTCGGCGACGGGACCCAGCAGGGCGTGCGCTATGGCCCGGTGCAGAACGAGCCGCAGCACCGCCGTGTGCTGGCCCTGATCGAGGAAGCCCGCCGCGAGGGCCTGACCCTGCTGGAAGGCGGCGAGGTTCCCGAGCGCGGCTATTTCGTGCCCTTGACCCTGGTCGACAATCCGCCGGATGACGCCCGCGTGGTCACCGAGGAGGCCTTCGGTCCCGTGCTGCCGCTGCTGAAGTTCAGCGACATCGACGACGTGGTCCGCCGCGCCAACGACACCGAGTATGGTCTGGCCGGGGCGGTGTGGTCGGCCGATGTCGAACAGGCCGTCGCCATCGCCCATCGCCTGGACACCGGCACGGTCTGGATCAACCAGAACCTCCAGTCGACGCCGTTCACCCCGCTGGCCGGCGCCAAGCAGTCGGGCTTCGGCCAGGAAAACGGCCTTCCCGGCCTGCTGGAATTCACCCGCCCCAAAGCGATCTACATCCCCAAGACGCCGGCGGCGGCCGAATGAGCGCGACCCTGTCGCCGCAGGACCTGGCCTTCCGCGAGGAGGTCAGGGCCTTCCTGGATCGGGCCCTGACGCCCGATCTGCGGCGCGCGGGGACGCTGATGACCAGCGTCTACTGCGACCACAAGGCTCAGCTGGAATGGCAGGCCCTGCTGCACAAGCAGGGCTGGGCCGCGCCGTCGTGGCCGGTCGAGTACGGCGGCTGCGGCTGGTCGGCGGCGCGGCGCTACATCTTCGCGCGCGAGCGGCTGCTGGCCGGGGCCCCGACCTCGCCGCTGGGCATCAACATGGTCGGCCCGGCGATCATGGCGTTCGGCGATCCGGCCCAGAAGGCGTTCTTCCTGCCCCGGATGCTGAGCGGCGAACACCTGTGGTGCCAGGGCTATTCCGAGCCCCAGGCCGGCTCTGACCTGGCGGCCCTGGCCATGAAGGCCGAGCGCGACGGCGACCATCTGGTCTGCACGGGGACCAAGATCTGGACCACCCACGCCAATGTCGCCAACTGGATGTTCTGCCTGGTTCGCACCGACGCCACCGGCCGCAAGCAGCAGGGCATCACCTTCCTGCTGATCGACATGAAGAGCCCCGGCGTCACCGTGCGCCCGATCGTCATGTCCTCGGGCGAGGCGGTCCAGAACCAGGTGTTCTTCGACGAAGTCCGCGTGCCGGTCGAGAACGTGGTCGGCGGACTCGACCAGGGCTGGACGGTGGCCAAGTACCTGCTGGAGTATGAGCGCGGCGGCAGCGCCTATGCGCCCGAACTCCAGATCAAGCTGGACGCCCTGCGCCGCAACGCCGCCGAGGTGCTGGCGGCCAATCCGCTGCTGGCCGCCCGCGTGGCCGAGACCGAGATCGAGGTCGAGGTGCTGGACGCCCTGGAGGCCGAAATCCTGTCGGCGCTTTCGGCGGACAAGGCCATCGGTACGGACGCCTCGATGATGAAGATCCTGGGCGCCGAGCTGCAGCAGCGGGTCACCGAGCTGGCCCTGGAGGCGGCCGGTCCCCTGGCCCGCGCCTGGCAGCCCGGCGTCGCCGTTCCTGGCGGTCCGGTGATCGGTCATCCGCTGGGTTTGGAGACCTATGCCAGCGGCGAGACGTGGCAGGCGATCGCACCGCTGCGCTATCTGAACGAACGGGCCGGGACGATCTATGCCGGCGCCAACGAGATCCAGCGCGGGATCCTCGCGAAGGCCGAACTTGGTCTCTAGGTGAAAAAGAGAGGCGCGGCGGTCAGGCCGCCGCGCCAGTCACCGAGAACCTCCGCAAGTGATCGTCGGGGCCGCCCAGCTGGCCCTCGATCACGGTCAGCCGCTTGAAGCAGCGGCCGATCGGCAGCTCTTCCGTCATGCCCATGCCGCCGTGCAGCTGGACCGCGTTCTGGCCGACGAAGCGGCCGGCGCGGCAGATCGTGACCTTGGCGGCGCTGACCAGGCGGGCGCGGGCGAGGGGATGGCCATCGATGGCGGCCACGGCCCTGCGGGCGATGGCGCTGGCGCGGCGGGCCTGGATGTTCATGTCGACCAGGCGGTGCTGCACCACCTGGAACTGGCCCAGAGCCTGGCCGAACTGGTGACGCTGCTTGGCGTATTCGACCGTGTCCCGCACCAGCCGACGCATCAGGCCGGCGGCCTCGACGCAGAGAGCGGCGACGGCCTCGTCGCGGACGAGCTCCAGATCCGCGGCGATCGGCGCCGAGGCCTCGACGCCGGCGAAAGTGATGTCGGCGGCCATCCGCCCGTCGATCGTCGCGACGGGACGCAAGGACAGGCCCGCCGCGCTCGGATTGACCAGGAAGACCCCTCCATCAGCGGCCACCAGCAGCGATCGCGCCGCCAGGGCGTCGACCACGATCTTCGCCTCACCGCGCAGGCGCCAGCCGTCGCTTCCCCGCGTGGCGGAGATCGTGTCGGCGCTCTCCAACCCGGCAACCGCCACGATGGCCCCGAACTGCGCCATCTCCGCCAGCAGGGCGTCCGGCGTCGCGGCGCGCGCCAGCAGGCCGGCGGCGATGATCCCGGTCTCCAGGAACGGCGTGGGCAGGCACAGCTCGCCCAACGCCTCCAGCACCGGTTCGGCGTCGGCGAAGGCCAGGCCCAGCCCGCCCTGCGGCTCGGGAACCCGCAGGCCGGTCACCCCGGCCGCATGCAGTTCGCGCCAGGCGTCGGCCGGGCCGATGTTGGACAGCCGCCCCAGCAGGGCGTCCTTCAGTTGGCCGTGGTCGAAGCTCATGCTGACACCCCAGCCGCCATTTGGGCGTCGGCCAGGATCAGGTCGGCGGCGCGCCAGGCCATGGCCATGGTCGGGCCGTTGGTGTTGCCGGCCGGGATGGCCGGCATGATCGAAGTGTCCATGACCCGCAGTCCCGTGACACCCCGCACCCGCAGGCGCGGATCGACCACCGAGTCGCCGTCCGAGCCCATCCGGCAGCTGCCCACGGCGTGATAGCCGCAGGTGCCGAACTTGTCGTAGGCCGCCAGGATCTCGGCGTCGGACTGGTAGGCCGCCCCCGGCATGGTCTCCTCGGCGATCAGGTCGGCCAGCGGCGCCTGGGCGGCATAGTCGCGCATCACGCGGATCGCCCCCACCATCGCAAGTCGGTCCTGTTCCGTGGCGCGGTAGTTCGGCGAGAACCGGGCGGCCGCGTCGGGGTCGGTGGTCTCGATATGGATGCTGCCGCGCGACGTCGGGCGCAGCGGATAGACCACCGCGTTCATGCCCGGGAAGGGCTCCAGCGCCGTGCGCTGCTTGGCGAAATCGAAGCTGTAGGGCGCGATCAGCATCTGGGCGTCGGGACGGTTCAGCCCCGGCCGGGTCTTGAACCAGCCGCCCAGCTCGTAGGCGGCCGACGACATCGGACCATCGCCGGTCAGGTAGTAGCGCGCCGTGGCCCGCAGCAGCCGCCAGCCGGAGAACTCGCGGTTCTGCGACAGCTGCTGCTTCAACTTCCACTGCATGATGACGCCGCGGTGCTCGATCAGCCCCTCGCCGACCTCGGGATTGTCATGGACGAGCGGGATGCCCAGCTGGGCCAGCCGCTGGGCGTCGCCGACGCCGGAGCGCTCCAGGATGCCCGGACTGGCCATGGCGCCGCCGCAGAGGATCACCTCGCGCCGGGCGCGGATGGTCTCGGTCGCGCCATCGTGCGCCACTTCGACACCCACCGCGCGCTTGGCCTCGAACACCACGCGGGCGACCGTGCGCTCGGTGAAGATCGAGAGGTTGGCGCGCTTCTCGGCCGGACGCAGGAAGGCCGTCGCGGCGCTCTGGCGCTTGCCCTTGTGGATGGTGCGCGGGGCGTAGCCGATCGAGACGGCGTCGTCGGGCGCGTTGACGTCGGTCTTGAACGCCCAGCCCATCGCCTCGCCCGCCGCGACCTGGGCGGCGGACAGCCTGTCCTTCAGCGTCGGCATCGAGACCTTCAGCGGACCGCCCTCGCCGCGCGCCTCGCCGCCGCCCAGCTCGTGATCCTCCAGGGCGCGATAAGCTTCCTGGATGTGCTCCCAGCCCCAGTCGTCGCTGGAGACGCCGGCGATGGCGTCGAAGTCGGCCGGCTGGCCGCGCACGTACATCATGCCGTTGACCGAGGTGGAGCCGCCCAGCACCCGGCCGCGCACCCAGACCTCCGATTGGCCGGCCGTCGAGGCCTCCGGGTGGCTGGCATAGGCCCACAGGTGCTTAGGGTCGGCCATGACCTTGGCCAGGCCCTTGGGCATGGTGATGAAGGGATGGTTGTCGCGCGGCCCGGCCTCGATCAGCGCCACCCGCACCGAGGGGTCCTGGCTCAGCCGATAGGCCAGCACGCAGCCGGCCGCCCCGGCGCCGGCGATCACGTAGTCGTAGTCGGCCATGGCCGGGTCTCCTGAGCGTTCAGTCTTCGGGCGCGATCGCCACTTCCAGGCCGTCCATGCTCGCGTCGAACTTCAGCTGGCACGACAGGCGCGAGCGGTCGGTGCGGTGTTCGGAGCTGTCGAGCAGGTCGTTCTCGTCGCTGGCCAGGGGCGCGAGGCGCTCGAGATCCTCAGGCCGAACATAGACGTGGCAGGTCGCACACGAGCAGCAGCCGCCGCACAGGGCCACCAGCTCGTCGAAGCCTGCGCGGCGGATGATCTCCATGACGCTGAGGCCGACCTGCGCCTCGATCTGATGGCGGGTGTCGTCGCGGGTGATGACGGTCAGGCTGGGCACTGCGGTCTTTCGATTATTTCAGAAAGTGGGAGCAAGCGGACGTGGGAGCGTCCGCTTGCACGCGTCGTCAGAACTTCAGCGACAGCTCCAGCAGGATTTCGCGCGGGTTCTCGACGAAGGCGGACATGTCGGCCAGGACGCCGGTGTTCGTGCCCGTGCCCGTACCGCCCGCGAAGGGGATGTCGTTGGCCGAGGTCACCACCAGCTCGTTGGTCAGGTTCTTGCCGATGAGGGCCAGGGTCCAGCGATCGCCGGGGCCGCTGACGCTGATCGAGGCGTCGACCTTGGTGTAGCCGGGCTGCCAGCCGTCGGGCCGCAGCGTGTCGGTGAAGTTGTACTTCGATGTCCGGCTGACATCCCCCGACATGCGCAGGGTCGCGTTGGCCGACAGCTCGCGCTCGTAGCTCGCCCCGAAGCGGCCGGCGAACTTGGGCGCCTTGGGCGGGGTGCGGCCATCGTAGTTCTGGGCCGTATAGGCGCCCGCGACCATCTGCAGATTACAGCCCGCCGCGATGGTCTGGCCGCTGTAGCACTGGCCGACATAGTCCTGGTACTGCACGTCGTTATAGGCCGCCGCGGCCCGCAGGCTGAGGCCCGACACCGTCGGGACGCGCCAGTTGACGTCAGCCTCGATCCCCCGCGTCCGCAGCTTGCCGGCATTGTCGGCGATCAGCGACACGGTCTGCGGGTCGAAGGTCTGCACCTGCAGGTCCTTGTAGACGTACTGGAACGCCGTGACGTTCAGCTGCAGATCGTGGTTGAAGCGGATGGTCCGCAGACCGATCTCGCCGCCCTCGGCCGTCTCGCTGCCGAACCGGCCGGCGTCGACGCTAGCCGCCACGCTGAGCGCCTGCGAGATGTTGAAGCCGCCCGATTTGAAGCCCTGCTTGTAGGCCGCGTAGAAGGTGGTGTCGGTCTCGGGCTTGTAGCGCAGGCTGACCTGGGGCGAGAGGTTGTCGTCCTTGAACTTGTCCTTCAGGCGGATGTTGCCCGGGAAGGCCGCCGCGAAGGCGATGTTGGCCGGCAGCGAGTATTGATAGGAATCTCGCGCCTCGTGCGACCAGCGCGCGCCGGCGGCCAGTTCGAACTTGGTCGCCAGGGTCAGGGTGCCTTCGCCGAAGACCGAGAAGGACTCGCTCTTGAAGCCGTTGTCGCGCTTGAAGGTCGTGTAGGTCCCGGTAGCCGGATCCAGCGGTACGGGGAAGATGTAGGCGTCGGTGTTGAAGTCGAAATCGCCCTTCGAATAGAAGCCGCCGAACAGCACGTTGAACGGCCCCTCGAACTTCGACTGGAAGCGCACCTCCTCGGCGAACTGCTCGAAGTCTGCCAGCTGGGTGAAGGTGGCCGGATAGGCCTCGCCCGAGACGTTGTTCAGGTCGGTCTGCTTGAAGTGGTAGTAGGAGGTGATCGAGGTGATCCCGAACTTGCCCACCGTCAGGTTGCTGGTCAGGGCCGCGAACTGCGAGGCGAAGTCGGCGTACATCTTGCCGTCGCGGGCATAGCGGTAGTTGGCGCCGGCGACCTGGGTCGGAATGCTGGAACTGTCCGCCACCCCGTTGATCTTGCAGTCGGCGTTCGGGCTGGGTGGGATGCCGTTGGCCGCGAACGGCGTGGTGCGGCCGCCGCCGCAGATGCGTTCCAGCACGTCGGTCGGGCCGCCGTCCTTCAGGCTGGTCAGCCCGGCCTTCAGCTGGAACGTCAGGTTCTCCGAAGCGTCCCAGTCGACCGTGCCGCGGGCGCTGTAGACCTCCTGGCCGCCGCGGCGATCCGAGGTGCGATGGCGCTGCATGCCCAGCGGGTCGGTATAGGTCTGGGCGGCGCTGTTGGCGAACGCCCCGTCAGACTTCGAGTAGCGGCCGGCCAGGCGGGCGCGCAGGGTGTCGCTGAGCGGTCCGGAGACATAGCCCTCGACATAGCGGTCCTTGGCCTTGAAGCCGTAGCCGGCCTTGATCCCGGCCTCGGGCGTGGCGGTGGCGTCGTTGGTGACGATGCTGATCAGGCCGCCGGTGGTGTTCTTGCCGTAGAACAGCGCCTGCGGGCCCTTCAGCACCTCGACACGCTGGATGTCGTACTGCGGCAGGCTGAGCTCTCGGCCCCGGCTCATCGGCAGGCCGTCCATGACGAACGACACTGACTGGTCGAAGCCCGCGCTCAGCGCCGTCGAACCGACGCCGCGCAGGAAGATGCTCGCCGACGAGCCCGAGGCCGCCTTGCCCGCGATCAGGCTGGGCACCATGGTCGCCAGGTCCGAGACCTTGGTCACCGAATAGGTCGCCAGCGCCTTGCCGCCCAGGGCCGAGATGGCCACCGGCGCGTCGATCAGGCGCTCGTCGCGGCGCCGGGCCGTCACGATTATCTCGTCGACCGAGGTCACCGCCTGCGCAGGCTGTTCGTCAGCCGCCCATGCCTGCGTGGAAAATGCCCACTCGCCGCCCAGGGCGAACGTGGCGCAGGCCGCCAACAGGCCCGCACGATAACCCTTCCCCGTCATACCGGAGCTCCCTCTCCCATGGTCCACTGCCGGGACCTAAATCTAATCCTAATAGCCATAGATTCAGGGTCAACTGGAATTGACGATTTTTACTTCATCGATTGATTAAAATGATTACGGCGCTTGATCTTGGGCAAGGACGGGCTTGATCCGCAGCCGGCTTGAGCCGGCGGTCCGCCGATGCGAAAATGAGAATCTGTCGTCGCTCGGAATGGTTTTTTGGCTCGTCCCTCCTCGCCCCTGATCTCTCGAAACAGCGCCGCGGAGGCGGCCCTGGCCGTGATCGACGAGGTGGGTCTGTCGGGCTTCAGCCTGGCCCGCGTGGCCACCAAGATGGGCGTGCAGGCCCCGTCGCTGTATCATCACTTCGCCGACAAGGCGGCGCTGCTGGAGGAGGTGGCGCGGCTGCTGCTGCTGAACCTGCCGGGCATGGAAAAGACCGAGCTTCCGTACGAGGAGCGGATCGTCACCCTGTGCGTCTCGGCGCGCCGGTCGCTGCTGCGCCATCCGAACGCGGCGCTGCTGATGCTGCAGTTCTTCCCGCGCAACCTGTTGCTGACCGCCTATGACGAGGCCGCCGGCAGCGACCCCTACCCGCCCGAGTTCCACATGGCGGTGATCGAGGCGACCGAAAAGCTGACCTTCGGCTCGGCTCTGTTCGCCGCCGCCGCCCAGGCGCGCGGCATCGCCCCGATGCCGGAAGCCAACGCTGAAAAGTTGCCCCGCCTGGCCCGCGCCCTGGCCGCCAATCCGTTCTCGGACGAGGAAGCCCTGTTCGTCGAGACGCTGCGGATCTTCTTCACCGGCGTGGCGGAGCGCTATCGGCGCGCTGCGCTGGGCCAGCCGGTCAGCGACAGCGAGCAGTTCGAAAACGCGAAAACGCCCCGCGCGGCGCACGGGGCGTCCTAGAGGTTTCGCTGGGGCTGGAAGCTAGGCCGACCAGCGCAGCGGCAGGGTCTCCAGCGCCATGACCGTACCCATCCGGAACCCGTGGCGCTCGCCCGGCGTGGCCTCGAAGGCCGGCACGCGCTTTAGCCACTCCTCGGTCAGGATGCGCAGTTCGGCGCGGCCCAGCACGTGACCCACACACAGGTGCGGGCCCGACGAGAAGGTCAGGTGCGCGGCGCGCTTGCGGTCCAGGTCGAAGGCGTTGGGCGCGTCGAACTTTCGCGGGTCACGGCTGCCTACGCAGAGCACGTTCAGCACCATTTCACCGGCGCGGAATCGGGCCTCGCCGATGTCGCGGTCCTTGACCACCAGGCGCGGGGTGTTGACCACGCCGTAGAGACGCACAGCCTCGTCGGCGAAGGCCGGGATCAGCGACGGATCGGCGACCAGCCGGGCCTGCACGTCCGGCATCTTGGCCAGCTGCTGGTAGGCGAAGCCAGTGACGTTGGTCACGGTATCCATGCCGCCCAGGAACAGCACGAAGCTCATGGCCAGGATCTCGTCCTCGCTCATGGTGCGACCGTCGATGTCGACCGTGATGAAGTGGCTCATCAGCTTGTCGTCGGGATGGGCGCGCTTCTCGTCGATCAGGGCTTTCAGCGTCCCCAGGATGAGGCCCGAGAGCCGGCCCAGCTCGGCGGCGTCGTTCTGGACCTCGAAGAAGCCCTCGGCCAGTTGACGGAACTCCTGGAGGCGCGACAGGTCCATGCCCATCAGCTCCATGAACACCGTCACCGGGAAAATTTTCGAGACCTCGACCTGGAAATCGCACGCGCCCTTCGCCACGACGCGGTCGATGATCTCGCTGGCCTGCTCGCGGATGCGCGGCTCCAGGGCCTTGATCGCGACCGGCCCGAACATCGGCATCATCGCCCGGCGGTAGGGCAGGTTGTCGGGCGGATCCAGACTCAGCGGGATGAAGAACGGCGGGTTCTCCACGCGGGGGATCTGCATCTCGCGGACCGAGAAGTGCTCGGGATCGGTGACCACCGCGGTGATGGCGTCGAAGCCCTTGGCGATCCAGTGGCCGCCGTTGCGGTTGGTCCAGAAGATGTCGGGCGCGTCGGCCAGGGCGGCGGCGTAGCTGCCCTGGACATCTTCGCCGACCCGAGGGTCGCCATAGATGTCGAAGTCGAATACCAGGTGGTCGGGAACATGGGCCGGCTGGTTGGCCTGGGCGTCTTTATCGATATTTCGGGCGGGCGCGTTCATGGTCAGCTCCCCTTAGCGGACGCGAGCGAGGGTCTGGTGCGCGCCGGCATAGGCTTGCCGCACCGCGGGTTTGGACAGCTTTCCGGTGGCCAGGCGCGGCAGGGGCTCCGCCGAGAAGACGACGTAGCGCGGCACCTTGTAGTTCGAGAGGTTCTCGTTGCAGTGCGCGATCAGCGCCTCGACCTCGATCTCGGCCGGGCCGTGATAGACAACCATCGGTGTCTCGCCGAACTTTGGGTCCGGGGCGGCGATCACCAGGGCCTCGACCACGCCGTGGAACTCGCAGACCACGCGCTCGACCTCGGCGGCCGAGATGTTCAGGCCGCCCGAGATGATCAGGTCCTTCAGGCGGTCGACGAAGGTCAGCAGACCGCGCTCGTCCAGCGTCCCGATGTCGCCCGAGTACAGCCAGCCGTCGCGGATCGCCTGGGCCGTGGCCTCGGGGTTGCGCCAGTACTCCTTCATCATCCCCGGCGAGCGCATCAGGATCTCGCCCGGCTCGCCCGGCGCGCAGTCGCTGCCGTCGGGCCGCACGACGCGCAGCTCGATGAAGAGGCCGCCCCAGCCGCACTTGTCGGGCTCATCCAAGGCCAGGTGCGCCGGCATGATGGTGGCGTTGCCGCCGACTTCGGTCTGGCCGTAGATCTGGCGCAGGATCACGCCCTTGGCCTTGTAGCGCTCCAGCAGCGCCTTGCTGACGCGGGCGCCGCCGACCGTGGCCAGGCGGATCGACGAGAGGTCGGCGGTCTCGAATTCCGGCAGGGCCGCGATGGCCTCGAAGAAGACTGGCACCGCCGCGAAGCAGGTGATCTTCACGTCTTGGATCAGCTTCAGCGTCTCGGCCGGGACGAACTGCGGGACCATGAAGATCGTGCAGCCCTGGGTCAGGTAGTGCATCAGCTGCACGAAGCCGGCCGAGGTGTTCAGCGGCGCCAGGCTGATGATCCGCGAACCGGCCGCCGTCGAGGTCTCCTCCAGCGCCCAGTTGGCCGCATAGGCCGTCATCGAGCGGTTGGTGAAGACCACGCCCTTGGGCTTGGCGGTCGAGCCCGAGGTGGCGATGATGACCACGCGGGCCTCGGGATCGACATCGCGGTCGACCACGACCGGATCGCCGTCCCGCAGCGCCTCGATCTCGGCCATGGCCCGCACCGGCGGCCCGGCCACCTGCATCTTGTCGGCGAACTCCGGCGCGGCGAAGGCGAAGCGCGGCTGCGTGTCCTCGCAAAGCTCGCCGATCTCGCGCACCGTGTAGCGGAAGTTCACCGGGCTGACGATGCCGCCCGCCCGGATGATCCCCATGATCAGGGCGCAGTAGGCCAGGCTGTTCAGCGAGCAGATCGCCACCCGGTCGCCGGGCTCCAGGCCGTCGGCGATCAGCAGGGCCGCCACGCGATCGGACCAGGCCTTGTACTGGGCGTAAGTCAGGGTCTCGCCGCCCAGCACGACGGCCGGCTGGTCGGGCCGCATGCGGGCCCACCAGGCGATCGCCGCGGGCAAGGTCTGCGCCATGGAATTCCTCCCTCGCCGGTCTGCGCCGGCTCGTTGTCAGCCTCAAAGCAGCGCTTCGAGCGCCTCGTAGTAGCGGACGATGTTGCTCTCGAGCCCGCAGTAGACGGTGTCCTTCGGGACCCCCGCCTCCAGCCCGACCTGGCTGATCTCGGCGGCGCGGAAGTCCTCGCCCCCGAAGACGTTCAGGATCAGCTCGTACGAGCGTGCGAACACCTCGCGGGCCTTGTCCGTGGTCGGCGCGCCGGGGGTCAGCATGAAGTACTCGACCGTCGTACGCCCGGCCGCGCGGGGCATCAGGATCATCACGCTGGTGTAGTACTGGCTGGTCACCACCACGCAGTTGGGGAACGCCGTATAGGCGTGGGTCACCAGCTTGTGGATGTTCTGGGCCGGGTCCTCGTCCAGCATGGCCGGCACGTAGCCGATGCGGCCAGACACCTGGCGGATGTTGGTCCCGAACAGGTCGACGATGTTCGGCGCGTCCTGGAACAGGTCGCCGATCGAGGCCGCATGCAGGCGCTGGACGTGATAGCCCTCCAGGAAAGGCTCGAGGATCACCTTCCAGTTGGCCTTCAGGTCGAAGGTCTTGCGGCCGTACACGTGGGCCTCGGGGATGCCCAGCGAGGCGAAGTCGGCGGCGATCTGGTCGTTCAGCTGCGACCAGTCCGGGTTCGGGCTTCCGTCCAGCTGGACATAGATCACCCCGCCCCATTCGCGGGCCGGCAGCTCGACCAGGCTGCGCTGGCTCTTGTCCAGGTTCAGGAAGGCCTCGTTGCGGGCCACGCCGATCAGCTTGCCGTCGATGCCGTAGGTCCAGGCGTGGTACGGGCAGGTCACCCGCGCGCGCTTGTGGACCTCGCAATCCTCCAGCAGCTTGGAGCCCTTGTGCTGGCAGGCGTTGAGGAAGGCCTTCACCTCGCCCGACTTGGTGCGGGCGATCATCAGCGGCACGCCATAGCCGTCATGGGCCGTGACCATGCCCGGCTCAGGCAGCAGGGCCGACAGCGTAACCGGGACCGGAAAGCGGCGGAAGATGCGGGCCTGCTCGGCGTCGAAGCGCTCTTGCCCGGTGAAGATCGCGTTGGGCCGCGTGGCCTCCAGCGGCTCGACCACCGCATCGACCTCGGCCGGGATCTTCCGGATGGCGGCCTGCTGGTTGGCGTTGAGCGCGGCGAGGGTCGTGACCTTGCGCTGCTCGGGTTTGCGTTCCGCGACGATGTCCATGATCGCCTCCCTTTATCGTTGCCAGAACCCTAGCACGGCAAAATCTAATGACAATAGTTTTAGGCCGACAAGGCGCCCATCTGCTTGAGCGGAACGGCGGTGTCTGCGAGCTCTTCGGGCGCGATGCGGGCGCCATCGACAACGAGCTTGCGGCCCTGGACGTAGTCCTTGACGGCATTGACGCAGTCGAGCGCGACCACTCGCCCCTCGCGCAGGTAGATCACCGAGAACGACCGGTTGGCGGGATCGCCGCGCAGCATCGCCCGGTCATGGCCGATCGATAGGCCGACGGTCTGGAGCTTGAGGTCGTATTGGTTGGACCAGAACCACGGGACGGCGTCATACGGCGCGCCCTCCCCGGTCCGGATCACGGTCGCCGCGACGGCGGCCTGATCGTTGGCGTTCTGCACCGACTCCAGCCGGATCTGCGCGCCGTCGGCATAGCGGTTGGCGTGCAGGGCGCAGTCGCCGATGGCGAAGACGTCGGCCAGGCTGGTCCGGCAAAGGCCGTCGACCGCCACGCCGTTTCCGCCCTTCGCCCCCGCCGCCAGCAGCGGACCGACCAAGGGCTCGATGCCGATGCCGACGACGACCATCTGGGCCGCCACGACCTGGCCGTCCGCCAGCCGGACGCCGGTGACCCGGCCGTTCTCGCCTTCCAGACATTCGACCCGCGCGCCCAGCCTCAGGTCGACGCCGTGGGCGCGGTGCTCGGCTTCGTAGAACCGCGACAGGGCCTCGCCGGCCACGCGGGCCAGGACGCGGTCCAGCGCTTCCAGCAGAACAACCCGCTTGCCGAACTTGGTGAGGACGGCGGCGGCCTCCAGGCCGATATAGCCGCCGCCGATCACGACGACCTGGTCCACGGCGGGCAGCTCGGCCATCATCCGGTCGACGTCGGCGCGGGTGCGCACGGCGTGGACGCCCCGCAGGTCATGACCGGCGCAGCTCAGACGACGCGGCGCGCCGCCCGCAGCCCAGATCAACTGGCCGTAACCGAGGCCTCCCCCGTCCGCGAGCGTCACCGTGTGCGCCCCGGGATCGACCGCGATGACGGTGCGCGCCAGCAGCAGATCGATCCGCCGCTCGCCCCAGAAGGTCTCGGCGCGCAGCAGCAGGCGGTCGAAGGTCTTCTCGCCGGCGAGGTAGTCCTTCGACAGCGGCGGGCGCTCGTAGGGCGCCTCGGGCTCGGACGAGACCAGGGCGATCGAGCCGGTGAAGCCGCCCTGCCGCAGAGCGATCGCGGCCTGGCCGCCGGCATGGCCGCCGCCCACGATCAGGACGTCGTAGTGTTGCATGGGTCAGCCTCGCGGAACGGGCATGCGGCGGTCCAGGAAATCCAGGACGGCGGCGTTGAAGGCGTCGTTGCGGTCGCCGGCGACCATGTGGCCGGCCCCGGCGACGTCGGCGACTTCCAATCGCGGCATCAAAGTCTTGAAGGCCGCCACGCCCGCCGGGCTGACCACGTCGCTGCGCAGGCCGCGCACCAGCATCACCGGGATCTCGGTCGCGGCCAGCGCCTCGGCGGACCGCCGGACCTCCTCGTGGTGGACCTGAGGATCGGCCGCGACGATCCGAGGATCCCAATGCCAGCCCAGCCGACCGTCGGGACGCTGGCGCAGGTTGCGCATCAGGCCGCTGGGATCGCTGGGACGCGGCCGGTCGGGATTGTAGGCGGCCACCGCCTCGACCGCCTCGTCCAGCGTGGCGAAGCCGTCGGGATGTCCGCGCATGAAGCCGACGATCCGGCCAACGCCCTGCGGCTCCGGCTCGGGCACGATGTCGACCAGCACCACGACGGCGGGCTTCAGTCCTCGCGCCACGGCCTGGATCGCCGTCGCCCCGCCCAGCGAGGCGCCCACCAGGGCGAACGGGACGGAGAGATTACGCACCACCGCCGCCAGGTCAGCCGCGCGGTCGTCCAGGTGGTAGGCGCCGGCGCTGGACCAGTCGCTATCGCCGTGTCCGCGTGCATCGTAATTGATGACCCGGTAGCCTCGCGCCACCAGCGCCGCCATGGCCCCGGACCAGCTGTGCCGGGTCTGGCCGCCGCCGTGCAGCAGCACGACGACCGGCGCGTCGGCGGGGCCTTCGATGTCCGCCGCCAGGGTCACGCCGCAGGCCGCCGCGATCCGCATCTCAGCGGGCCTCGGTCGAGAAGATCGCCGAACTGACGGTCGGCGCGCCAGGGCCGCCGGCCAGCAGGCAGTGGCGCGCGCCGGCGACCGGATTGGCCGAGGTCCCGCGCAGTTGCTCCACCGCCTCGACCGCCATGCCGATCCCATGGATGAAGCCCTGGGCCAGGTTGCCGCCCGCCGTGTTGACCGGCAGCTTGCCGCTCGGCGCGATCAGGTTCTCGTAGCGCACCACCTCGCCGACACTCTCGTAGGTGCAGAACCCGTGGTCGATCAGCGAGGCCACGCCCTGGGCGCTGAAGTTCTCGTAGAGCTGCACGACGTCGATGTCGGCCGGCGTCAGGCCCGTCTGGGCCCATAGCCGCCGCGCCACCGACTCGAAGCCGGCCGAGGCATAGTGGTCGTCGTTCTGCAGCAGGTCGCCCCAGCCGCGCCCCGCTCCCTGGGCGACACCCTTCAGATAGACCGGCTTCTGCTTCAGATCCTGCGCCCGCTCGGCCGAGGTCAGGATCAAGGCCCCAGCCCCGTCGTTCTCGCGGCTGCAGTCGAACAGGTGGAACGGCTCGCAGATCATCCGCGAGGCCCGATAGACTTCGAGATCCAGCGCCTTGCCGTAGCTGACCGCTTTTGGATTGCGCGCGCCGTGGTGATAGGAGGCCCGCACCAGATCCTCCAGGCACCGGCGGGGGACCTTGTGATGCTCCAGCAGCCGCTGGGCGCGCATGGCGCACTCGATGGCCGGGGCGACATTGCCGGCGGCCATGATGTGGTCGTTCAGGTGGTGGGCCATGACCGCGCCGGAGAGCCGGCCGCTATCGCCCTGCACCAGGGCGCGGAACACCACGACCGTCCGGGCCTGACCGCTGATGATCGCCGCCGCCGCCAGGCCGAAGGCCGCCGCGACCCCGCCGCCCCCGCCGCCGAACACCTGGGCCGACCAGCAGAGGTCCTTCGTCCCCAGGTCCGGGGCCATACGAATCGGCTCGTTCTTGTCGTCACCGTACGAGACGAAGCCGTCGATCTCGGACGGGTCGAGGCCAGCGTCTTCGCAGGCGTCCACGATGGCGCCGATCAGGACGCCCTGCTCGGGCAGCGGCGCGCCGCCGCGCCTGTACTGGCGAACACCCAGGCCGACGACGGCCGTGCTGACGGGGAACGCGCTCATGCCGTCACCGCCCAGCGCAGGCCCGGAATCGTCCGGCCATAGACCTCGGCCTCGGCCACATGGCCGACGACCGGGGCGCCGATGACCGGCTCACCCCCGCCGTCCAGGACGCCCATCAGGCGGATGTCGCCCGCCTCGGGCAGCGCCACCGACAGGGTGACGAACGGCGAGCCGAAACTTTCCGCGCCCTCGAACGGATGCCAGGTGCGGGTCCAGGAATAGATGACGCCCCGCATCTCGACGGGGTTCCAGTCAAAGCTCCAGCTTCCGCAATCGCCGCAGCGGAACGGCGCGGGCCAGCGCCAACGTCCGCACGCCGCGCAACGCGGCAGCTCCAGCCGACCTTGCGACAAGGCCTCCCAGTACCGGCCGTCCTGACCCAGTCCCTTCACGGCGGTCTCCCTGGCGACGCCGTTCGCGGCGTTCTTAGTCGATCACTTAAAGCCGTTAGGTTTCGGGATCAAACATTTTCCTAATGTCGTTAGATTTTTAGCCGCACGACGGTGATCTCGGCCGGTCGGGCGCCGTCAGGCCGCCGTGTTCGGTCGCGCGAGGACGCCGTGGAAGACGAGGTCCAGCACGTGCTGAACGTACTGCTGGCGCACCTGCTCGGTCAGTTCCGACAAGCCCAGCGTCGTGGGCAGCGAGTATCCCGCGTAGAAGATGTGCTCGCACGCCCCGACTACGCTGTAATACAGCATGCCCGGATCCATCGGCCGGAACGCGCCGTCGGCCACGCCCTGGTCGACGATGGCGCGATAGGCCGCCACCATCGGCTCCACGAAGATCTTGGCCACCTTCTCGCTCGAGGTCGTGTCGCCCCGGACGATCATATAGTTGATCAGCCGGTTCACATAGGGCGAGCGGTAGTAGGTGTTGATGATGCCGCCGATGTGGATGCGCAGCTTCTGCTCGGCGGAGATGTCCATGGCGACCAGGCTGGAGAGGTCCGCCATCGACCGCTCGGCGACCCGCTCCAGCAGGGCCAGCAGCAGACCCTCCTTGCTGCCGAAATAGTATTTGATCAGCGCCGAGTTCAGGCCCGACCGCTGCGCGATCTCGCTGAGCGAAACCTCGATGGTAGAACGTTCTGAAAGAAGGGCCGCGGTGGCGTCGAACAGGATGGTGCGCGAGTCACGCCGCTCCATCGCCACTTCCTTCGCCTTAGTTCGCGCCATGCCATCGTCCTGCCAGATCGAAGCTTGTAGCTAATCGATTGACTAGAAACGTCAACGAAATTTGATGACGTAGCGCCGAACTCCCGCTCAAGGCGATGGAGGCCGCGCCCGGCGCGCCGCCTGCGGAGGAGGTGACTGGATTCGGTCTAACTTCGCGCCGCACTGCCGACACTCACGCGGCGTGCGGGGACCGAAAGAACGGATTCCCGCAAGCTCCGATCCTCCGGCCCCAGGCGGCGCGCGGCGTCCCGGGGGATCGATTTCGCCGCGCGCCGAGAGCACGCGTCAGCAACCTGGCCAGCGCCGCGATCGGTTCGTCCTCACATGTAGGGAGAGCTCCTTCTCCGGAGAGAACGCCCTCTCAACCATGCGCCCTCCCCGGCCCCGCTAAAGCACGAAGTCCGACGCGCTCAATGACGAGACGCCCAGGACCGTGATGTTGAAGTCGGCGACGCCATCGCCGTTCACATCGCCCGAGACCACCACGCCGTTCGAAGCCACGGTGTATTTCAGCTGCCCCTGGACGTTGGTGAAATTGCCGGTCCCCAGGAAGGTGAAGGCCTCGTTGCCGCCGCCGCCGCCCACCGGGACGGCGTCGATGATCGACAGGTCGATCTTGTCCTCGCCGCTGGCGAAGTCGCCGATCAGATCCCCGGCGGCCTCCTCGGCCGAGCGGTAAGCGAAGGAATCCGCTCCCGCCCCGCCCCTTAGGGTGTCGGCGCCCAGGCCGCCGAAGATATAGTCCGCCGCAGCAGACCCGATGAACGTGTCATCGCCGCCCTGTAGAGCGAAGTAGTAGATGCCGGAAACGGCGACGTTGGTGAGATCGAATGTGTTGGCGGCATCGGTGGCGAAGAAGCGGACCTGCGTATTGCCAGCGCCGGTGATCGCCTCGACGCCATCCATGGCGCTGACCGAGATGATCGCGCTGGGGCTCGTCCCCACCAGGGTGTCGTAACCCGCGCCGCCGTGGACCACGTCGGCCTCGACCAGGGTGGTGTAGGTGAACCGGTCATCGCCATCGCCGCCATAGAGCACATCGAAGCCGGCGCCCCCGAACAGCGTATCGGCGCCATCCGACCCATAGATCGTGTCGTCGCCGGCGTTGCCGTTGATGGCTGCAACGTTGGTCACCACAACGCCCCTCATGTCGATGGTGTCGTTGCTGGTGGTTCCCATGATGCTGGTGTTGGAACTGCCGACGACTTCTTCGATCCCTTGGAAATCGAAGGGGACCCAAACACTGGGCGCCGTGACGATGATCTTGTCATAGCCGGCCCCGCCGCGAACAACGTCCCAGCCGCTGTTCGACGACATCTGGATGACGTCGTCGCCGTCGCCAGTGTCGATAATGTCGTTGCCGGCTCCCCCGTCGACGATGTCCGCTGAACTGGCGCCGTAGAAGATGTCGTCGCCGTTGTTCAGATTGATGCTCACGGTTCCGGTGACGGTGATCCCCCGGAGGTCGAGCGTGTCGGCCAGGGTGGTGGTCGACAGCACGACGCCTGCAAAGCCGGCGGAGGAGATTTCCTCGACGCTCGTCATCGTCGCGACCTGGATCACGGCGCCAGCGGCGTTGGCCACCAACCTGTCCCACCCGGCCCCGCCATCGACAGTATCGTAGTACTGCGCGCCGATGTCGGGCGCCCCGTAGGCGAACTGGTCATCGCCCAAGCCGCCCTTGAGCAGGTCGGCGCCCAGGCTGCCCAGGATGACGTCATTGCCCGCACTGCCGATGATGGTGTCGTTCTGCAGGCCGCCGGAGATCATCCCGATCCCGTCCAGCTGAATGTTGCTGAAGTCCCAGTTGGCCAGGGTGCTGAACACATCCACCCCGATCGTGACGTTGGTGAAGCCTCCGGAGCCGATCTTCTCGATGCTCGCCAGCGATGAAAACGAAATGACGACGTTGTTCCCGTTGGCTCGGACCTCGTCGAAGCCCGCGCCGCCGTCGAAGGCGTCCGTGCCATTGTTTCGGTTGGCGATGAGGATGTCGTCTCCGGCCCCGCCGAACAGGCTGTCAACTTCCGTGCCGCCATCGAGGAAGTCATTGCCGTCTCCGCCACGGAGGGTGTCAGCCCCGGCGTCGCCGTACAGCAGGTCGTTGCCGGCCCCGCCGCTGATCGTGTCGTTCCCGTCGCCGCCCCGGAGGTTGTCGACGCCGCCGCCGCCGGTGATCGTATCGGCGCCCGCCAGGCCGTTGACGACCACCGAGCCCACGAACGTGGTGTTGGTGAAGTCCATGGTGTCGGCCGCGCTGGTCGCCACCATGGTCACGCCCGTGAAGCCGCCGCTCGAGATGACCTCGATGCTGTTCAGCGCACTGACATACATGGTGACGTTGGCGGCCGTCGCCTGGATGGTGTCGGTTCCGGCGCCGCCGTCGAAGCTGTCAAGTCCAAGCGTTGCATCCACCCCCACCAGGAAGGTGTCGTCGCCGGCTCCGCCGTATAGGGTGTCCACCCCCGTCCCGCCGTCGATCACGTCATTGCCGCCGAGGCCGTAGATGGTGTCGGCGCCCGCATCGCCCTTCAGGGTGTCGGCGCCTTCGGTGCCGGTGATCGTGTCATTGCCCGCCCCGCCGCTGATGGCTGCGAGGCCGGTGGTCTGGATGTTGGTGAAGTCCATCACGTCATTGCCGGCGGATCCGCCGATCGTCACGCCTGCGAAGCCGCCGGCGGAGACCGCCTCGATCCCCGTGATGGCGCTGAAGCTGATGACGACATTGGCGGCCACGGCCTTGATGGTGTCGTAACCGGCGCCGCCGTCGAAGGCGTCCAAGCCAGCGCCTAGGCCGATCAGGAAGACGTCGTCGCCCGCGCCGCCGACCAGGCTGTCATTGCCCGCCCCCCCGGTGATCGTGTCGTTGCCGTCGCCGCCGTTCAGGACGTCCACGCCATCGCCGCCATCGAGCGTATCGGCGCCGAGGCCGCCGTTCAGCGTGTCGTTGCCAGCGTCGCCGTTGATAGTATCGGTCCCCGTCGTGCCGGTGATCACGTCGTCGCCCGCGCCTGCGGAGATGACCACAGCGAAGGGGATCGACACGGTCGTGAAATCCAGCGTGTCGGCCAGGGCGGTGCCGGCGATATTGATCCCATACTTGCCATTGGCGGAGATGGCCTCGATGCCGGCCAACGACTTCAAGGTGATGGTCGTGTAGTTTTCCATGACCATGATGGTGTCGTAGCCGGCGCCGCCATCGTAGCTGTCGGCCCCCTCGTTCGCCGCGATCTGGAAGACGTCGTCGCCGGCGCCCCCAACCAGGGTGTCGTCGCCGGTCCCGCCATAGAAGGTGTCGGCGCCATCGTCGCCGTAGAGGGTGTCGTTCTCGCTGCCGCCATTCAAACTGTCGTTGCCGAGGCCGCCCCTCAGGGTATCGACGCCAGCCTCGCCGAAGATCTTGTCATTCCCCGCCGAACCGGTGATCGCGTCGTTACCGGCGCCGCCCAGGATCTGGGGTGTCCACGAGATCGAGACGTTCGTGAAATCCAGGGTGTCGTTACCGTTCGTGCCGGTCAGGTTGACGCCGCCATAGCCATTGTTGGAGATGGCCTCGATCCCGCTCAGCGACTTGATGCCGATGTAGACGTTGAGCCCCGCGGCCTTGATGACGTCGTAGCCGGCGCCGCCGTCATAGGCGTCGAACCCCTCGTCCGCGTTGACGGAGAAGGTGTCGTTGCCGCCCCCGCCGGACAGGATGTCGTCGCCCGCGCCGCCAACTATGATGTCGTCGCCGACCCCACCCGTCAGGGTGTCATTGCCGCCGAGGCCCTCCAGTTGCCAGTCCTGGACGTCAGGCACGGTAAAGCTGTTGGCCGCCGCCGTGCCGGTCCAGTAGCTGTCGATCTTGTCGATCAGATTGATGACGATGTCGGTGCTGCTGGTCAGGAGTCCGTCGCTGGCCTGCACCGTGATGGTGTGGCTGGACTGGGTGTCATGATCGAGCAAGGCTCCGTTCAGAACGGTGACCACGCCGGTTGTCGTGTTGAGCGCGAAGCGTCCGCCGGCATTGTTGATCAGGCTGTAGGTCACCGCGCCGCCATGCGGGTCGGCCGCGGCGACCGTCAGGCCGGCGACCACCGTCCCGTTGGCGGCCGCCTCGGTCACCGTGTTGGCCGCGCCGTTGCTGTCGGTGACGACGGGCGCGGCGTTGGTCACGGTGATGGTGAAGTTGGCGCTGGCGGATTCGGCGCCGCTGGCGGCCTGCACCGTGATCTGGTGCGAGGACGCCGCTTCGAAGTTCAGCAGGCTGGCGTTGGCCACGGTGACGACCCCCGTGACCGGATCGATCGCGAAGCGACCGCCAGCGTCGTCGAGGAGGCTGTAGGTCAGTGGCCCATTGTTGACGTCCGGAGCGGTGATGGTCAGGCCCGAGACCACGTCGCCATTGACTGCGCCTTCGGAAATAGCGTTGGCCGCGGCATTGGTGTCTACGGGTGCGCCATTCGGAGCGTTACCCACCGCGATCGTGAAGACCTGGCTGCTGAAAGCCCCTTGGCCGTCCGTGGCGCGCACCGTGATCTGGTGTGAGGCGTCGACCTCGAAGTTCAGCTTGGAGCCGTCCGCCACGCTGACGACGCCGGTCGTGGCGTCGATGGCGAAACGCCCGCCCGCGTCGTCGGACAGGCTGTAGCTGACCGAGCCCGTCTTGGGCTCGACCGCCGAGGCGGTGATCCCGACCGTGACGCCGTTGGCCGAACCTTCCACGACGGTGTTGACCGCCGTGTCGGCGTCGACCGGCGCCGTCGGCGCGGCATTGGCCACGACGATGGTGAAGGTGGTTTCGCCGCCGCCGCCGCTTCCGTCGGCGGCGTGGACGGTAATCTGGTGAGAGGCCGCCGCGTCGTAGTCGAGCAGGCTGGCGTCGGCCACGGTGACCACGCCGGTCGCGGCGTTGATTGCGAAGCGGCCGCCCGCGTCATCCACCAGGCTGTAGATCGCCCCGCCGTTCGGCTCGGCCGCGCCGATCGAGAGGCCGGCCACGACCGTCCCGTTGACGGCGGTCTCGGACACCGTATTGGCGGCGGGGTTCGAATCCGTTGGCGCTCCGGGCGCCACATTGGCGACGTCAATGGTGAAGCTGGCGGACGAGGTCGCCGCGCCGTCACTGGCCTGGACCACGACGTGGTGCGAGGTTGCGGTCTCGAAGTTCAGCAGACTGGCGTTGGCTACGGTGACCACGCCGGTCGTGGCGTTGATCGCGAACCTGCCGCCAGCGTTGTCGAGCAGGCTGTAGGTCAGCGACCCGCCGTGGACGTCGGTCGCGCTAACGGTCAGGCCCACCGCGTCGCCATTGGCCGCGCCTTCGGAAACCGTGTTGACCGCCGCGTCCGTGTCCGTGGGCGCTGTCGGCGCCAGATTCGTCACGGCGATGGTGAAGGTCTGGCTGCTCGCAGCGCCCTGGGCGTCGGCCGCGCGCACGATGATCTGATGGGAGGCCGCGGTCTCGAAATTCAGTTTCGTGGCGTCAGCCACCGTCACCACCCCGGTGGCGGCGTCGATGGTGAAGCGGCCGCCGGCGTCGTCGGAGAGGCTGTAGATGACCGCGCCCGACTTGGCCTCGGTCGCCAGGGCCGTGATCCCGACCACGGCGCCGTTGGCCGCGCCCTCCGAAACCGTCTCGGCGGCCGTGTCGGCGTCGGTCGGCGCCGTCGGCGCTGCATTGGCCACGGCGATGGTGAAGATCGTGTCGGTCGCCGCGCTGTCAGTCCCGTCGCTCGTGCGGACGGTGATCTGGTGCGAGGTCGCGACGTCATAGTCGATCAGGCTGGCGTCGACGACAGTCACCACACCGGTCACGGAATCGATGGCGAAGCGACCGCCGTCGTTGTCAACCAGGGTGTAGGTCAAGGCGCCGCCATTCACGTCGCTCGCGCCGACCGTCAGGCCGACGAGGTCGCCGTTCGCCGCGACCTCGGAGACCGTATTGGCCGAGGCGTCCAAGTCCGTTCCGGCGGTCGGCGCGACATTGGTCACATTGATGGTGAAGCTGGCCGAGGAGGCCGCTGTCCCGTCGCTGACCTGCACGGTGATCTGGTGCGACGCCGCGGCTTCGAAGTTCAGCTTCGTCGCGTCGGCCACGGTCACGACGCCCGTCGCGGCGTCGATCGCGAAGCGGCCGCCGGCGTCGTCCAACAGGCTGTAGGTGAGGGTCTGGCCCGCATCGGGGTCGACCGCGCCCAGCGAGAGGCCGCCGATGGCGGTCCCATTCGCCGCGCCCTCGGCGACGCTGTTGGCGCTGGCGTCGGCGTCCGTGGGCGCCCCGGGCGCGGTGTTGGCCGGGGCCGGCGCGGGCAGGTTGATGACCGTTTCGCCGAACTTCAGGTGCTCGACATGGGTGAGGGTGTCGGTCCCATCGGGGCCGGTGATCGTCGCCGAGGTCTTGTCGCCGCTCCAGGCGTAGTCGGTCGCCGCGCCGGAGAAGACCGCCGTGTCGTCGCCCAAACCCCCGTCGAGGATGTCGTCGCCAACGCCGCCGTTCAGCAGATCGTCGCCGTCATCTCCATGCAGGGCGTCGTCCCCAAGGCCGCCCGCGAGCTGGTCATTGCCATCGCCGCCATTGACGACATCGACGGTGTCCGGCGCGCCCTCGTCGCCAGCATAGACGTCGTCGCCCGCGGTGAGATTCTTCGTGTACATGGCTGTCCCCTCGCCCGGAGCGACGCGCGCCGGTTGAAGCGGTAGCGATGCACGACCACTCAAGATTGACTAGCGACGAACTGTGACGCTAGGTCAACAATCTGTGGACAACCATGGATTACAATTAAGCAATCCTAGGTAACGCCCGGCCGCTTTCAGCATGGCCGCTGATTCAACGAAGCCTATGACGACGGGGGTCGGGCGGCCCGCGGACGATGATTGAGGCGTTGCGGGCTTGAGATCATGGTCTTCGGCGACGTCGCGCCAAGACGTGTACGGGTTGAAGATCCGGTAGCTTGCCTGGCAGGCCGCAACCTGCGGGCAAAATGACGAAACGCTATCTGAACAATGCCTTCAGACCTTTAAACTTAAGCTTGCCTCAGGATAGCAGCGAGAAGGCGCGCCCGTGGGTAGGTTTACGGCTCTTCCGGTGGACGGCGATGGGTTCGTACTGGAGCGCGAAGAGCAGGTAGTGTTGGTGGATGGCGGCCGGTCGGCCGACGAACTGGTCGATGAACTTGTCGACGCCCTGCCCCACATCACCTCGTTCGACATTATCGTCTGTACGCATGCCGATGAGGATCATGCCGGCGGTCTGGCGGAACTGTTCGCCAAGTGGCAGGCGCGGACAGGCTCCGACCTGAAGGTCAAGGCGTTCTGGCTGCCAGCCATCTGGGCGAGCGTCATTGCCCGGGCGCTTGATGGCGGCCTGGAACTGGACGTCCTTGACGAGGAGGCGCGGAAGCTCCTGCAGGATGGCGTGCTCGACAAGCCTCGGCAATCCGGCGAAGACAGCGAGCGCGTGGCGGACGACGACGATCCCTTGGCGATCGCCGACGAAAACGCCGCCGACCTTTACGATGCGTCCGAGACGCTGGAGCAGATCGCCGAGTATTCCCCGCCGCGCCTGCTTCGACTGGCCGAACGCTTTCGGGAACGCGCCGATGACATGCTGCTCTGGCCTCTGCGTCCGCGCGCGACGCGCTTGGCCCTCACCGCTCGGGAAGCTTGGTGGTTGTCCCAACTCCTGACGACAGGCGAACGTCTCACGACGATCGCGGCGAACGCCCTTTCGAACGGCGCGACGATCCGATGGTTCGACTACCAGGCGTTCAAGAACGGTGCGGCGGCGGCTGGCGGCGACCAGAACTTTCTCGAGCCCGTCAATTGCGTTCGCGTGGGCTCCATACGCCGACAAAAGTCGCTGCTCGTGGCGCTGGCCTTGAGCAAGGTGAACACCGAAAGCCTCGTCTTCGTGGCGCCGGAGAGGGGCGAAGAGCCCGCGGTTCTTTTCACGGCGGACTCGCCGTTCATGTGGGCCAGTGGACGAGGCAAGCGGCCCGCGGTCACCGGCTGCTCGCCGAAGAGGACAGCGCTGCTTACCGCGCCGCATCACGGGGCCAAGACCAATGATCGCGCCTACGCGCCGATCCAGACCTGGGCGCCGGCGCACCATTGGGTTCGGAGCGGGGGCCAATCGCGACACCCCGATGGCCAGTTCAAGCTCAGGCCAAACCGCAGCTGCACGTGGTGTCCACATCAGGGTTACAGCTACGAGGCGGTCAGCGCGACGAGCGGAACCGCCGGCTGGAGCGTGACCTCTCCGCGACGGGCTTGCGTCTGTCCCTAGAAGGTCAGGGCGACGAACACCACGATGCTGACCGGCACGGCCGCCGACAGCGCCAGGTTCAGCACCGTCTCGCCGACGCCGAGGGCGAACCTGGCGGACAGGACGGCGAACTTGGCGGCGTGTGGATCGACGGGGGTCATGGCGCGGCTCCTTGCGATCCGGAGCATGCGCGGCCAAGGGTTAACGGCTGAAGACGGCTGAGCCGTTCGGCGGTGCGACGGATTGTCCCCGCCCCTTCCGGGCTCGCCGCAAAGGAAAGGCGCGCCCCGAGCAGGATGCGCGCCGGATAGGAAAACTCCGCCGGCCCAGAAACGCGGGCCGGCGGAGCAGAGGGAACCGAAGGCCCTAGAAGCTCATGCGCAGGCCCATCATGTATTGGCGGCCGGGCTTGTAGTAGGTGAAGGTCGCGTTGTCGTACTGGAAGTGCGAGCGCAGCGCCTCGTTGGTCAGGTTGATCACGTTGAAGGTCAGCTGGGGCGCGTTGTTCAGGCCGAAGATCTTGTCCAGATCGAAGCTCGAAGAGAAGTCGGTCTGCTTGTAGTCGTCGTTGAACAGGGCGGCGGCGGTGACGCCGTTCTGGTTGGCGCCGCTGGACTGCGAGCCCTTCCGGAACACGTGGCTGAGACGCAGGCTGACGCCGTTGTGCTCGTAATAGCCCGTCAGGTTGTAGGTGTACTTGGCCACGCCGTAGGCGATGGCCGGACCGTTGCTGGTCTGGTCGACGATGGTGGCGTTGGCGTTGACGCCCAGGCCCTCGACGCCGAAGCGGCTGGTCAGGAAGTCCAGCGGCTGCACCCACTGGAATTCCAGGCCGTTGATCGTCAGCTTGTTGGGCACGTTGATCTGCGACTGGACCTGGACTTGCGCCTGGGTCGGGCCGCCACGCGAATTGATGGCCGTCTTCTGGGTGTCGTTGATGGTGTCGTAGGTGATGCCGTACTGCGCCAGGGCCGTGAACGGCAGGGTCACGACATTGTTGGTCGTGAAGCCGGTCAGCGACTTGCGGAACGCATTGACCGCGATCACGCCTTCCTGGCCGGTGTAGAACTCGAAGCCCAGATCGATGTTCTTCGAGAAGTAGGGCTTCAGGGCCGAGTTGCCGATCGTGGCCTGGTCGGCCGACGGGGCGCCGAAGCTGACGCCCGGCAGCTGGGCGGCCGGATCCGGACGGGTCATGGTCTCCGACACCGCCACGCGGGCCACGGCGTGCTCGCCGACGTCATAGGCGATGTTCGCCGCCGGCAGCCACTTCGAATAGGTGTTCTCGGTGTAGACGAAGTTGACGACGTTCGGATAGCGCGCGCCGTCCGGCAGCTGGGCGCCGCCGGCCAGGGTGTTGCGCGGATCGGCCAGCGAGACGCGGCCGCCGATCGTCTGCTTGGTGTGGACGTAGCGGACGCCGACATTGAAGCGCAGGTCGCTGTCGAGCACCTGGGTGACGCCGTTCAGCTCGGTATAGGCCGCGCTGTTCTTTTCGTTGATGTAGCCGCCGCTGGCGCCGGTGTTGGAGCCGCCGCTCTCGTTATACACGTCATGCAGCGCCTGGTAGTTGGTGGCCTTCTTGACCGCCTCCCAGTCGACCGTGACCCAGCCCGCCGGGCCGGGCTTCAGATAGTTGGCCAGGCTGGTGGTGGGGATCAGCGAGCCGCCATAGGTCAGCGTGCCGGTCTGGCCGGCGGTGGCGCCCGTGCCGTAGCCCGGATAGGTCGGATAGCCGGCCGGAGCCGCGCCCGGCTGGTTCAGGCCTTGGCAAGGCGGGGTGCTGTTCGGCGAGGTCAGGTTGATGCTGGGGTTGTTGCCGCAGGTCGCGTTCTGCCACGGCCCGGTGTTGTCGTAGCCGCGGATGGTGCGCGAGATGTCGTCGTAGTTGCCGCCGAACTTCAGGTTCAGCGTCTCGTCGCCCCAGGTGACGACGCCGCGGACGCCCTTGGTCTCGTACCAGCGCTTTTCGTCCTGCATGTTCAGCCGGCCGCCGGTCCAGACGTAGTTGGCCGGGTTGTTCAGGTCGACGCTGCTCTTGATCGTCGGGATGCCGGTCGGGTTGTAGGTGTAGTCGACCGTCGTGCCGACGCCCAGGGCGGTGACCGGACCAAAGGTCGGGCTTTCGCGATGGAAAGTGCTCTTGGTGTAGTTGGCCTGGGCCTCGACCTTCAGCTTGTCGGTGATGCGCCATTCGCCGCCCGGATTGATCCCCCACAGCTCGGTCTTCTCGAGATAGGGACGGAATTCCAGGAAGAACTGCGAGTTGGCGTAGGTGCCGGACGTGACCGTGCAGCCGGCCGAGCAGTCGGTCTTGTCGTACTTGGTGTTCAGCGGAATGATCGCGCCGTTGCGAACGATCCAGGCGATGTCTTCCCGCAGCAGGTCGTTCTTCTTGTAGCCGTACATCCCGTCGACATAGAAGTTCATGTCGTCGTTCGGACGCCATTCGATACTGCCGACCAGGTTCAGGCGGTCGCGGCGGCCATATTCGGCGGACGGACGGCCCAGGCGCGGCAACAGGCCGTTGTCGATCTGGGTGATCGAGGCGCCGGGGTTGTTGGCCAGCAGGAAGGCGCGGTCGATGACCGTGCCGGCCACCAGGCCAGCGCCAGCCCCGACCGGCACGGTGGCCGGGATCGTCCAGTTGCCGCCGCCCGTGGGATTGCAGCCGGTGGTCGCGCCGCACTGGGCCGCCGACAGGTTCGGGTTGGTGAAGCCGATGGTCTCGTAGCCGCGGGTGTCGGTGTGCAGGCGCTGGCCGGACACCCCGAACAGGACGCCGAAATTGTCCCAGGTCTTGCTGGCGATCACCGAGCCCTTGCCGCCCAGCTTGGCCCCGTCCGGCTTCACGCCCTGGACGTTCAGGGTCAGGTGCTGGCCGGGACGGTCGAACGGACGCGCCGAGCGCATGTCGATGTTACCGGCCGCGCCGCCTTCCAGCAGGCTGGCCGAATAGCTCTTGTTGACCGTCAGCTTGGTGAACAGATCGGTCGGGAAGAAGCTGAGGTCGACCGAGCGGTCGGTGCCCTGCGCGTCGGTGGCGCCCGATGAGGCCACGGCGATCGAGGCGCCGTTCAGCGTCACGTTGGTGAAGTTGCTGCCCAGGCCGCGGATGGCGACGTTCGTGCCCTCGCCCGTGATGTCGCGGGTGATGGTGATGCCGGGAATGCGGTTGAACGACTCGGCGATGTTCGAGTCCGGGAACTTGCCGATGTCCTCGGCGAAGATGGCGTCGGCGAAGCCGGTCGTCTCGCGCTTGGCCACCGTCGATTGCGCCAGGCTCTTGCGATAGCCGGTGACGACGATCTCCTCGACCGCGTCGCTGGAACCGGTCGCCTGCGTCGTCTGAGGCGCGGTCTGGGCGTGCGCTTCCGCGGCGATCAGCCCGGACAGCATCGTAGCGCCCAGCAGCGCGGCGCGGCGCAGGCGCGC
>Ga0209676_1000765_pt1 | contig 43254 bp, 39 predicted proteins | sample AraplaCvi_mLB_r2_FD_184282 | JGI IMG/M metagenome (GOLD analysis project Ga0209676, IMG submission 184282) | Arabidopsis root microbial communities from North Carolina, USA - plate scrape MF_Cvi_mLB_r2 (SPAdes) (version 2) | ecosystem: Host-associated > Plants > Roots > Endosphere | place: USA... | reverse complement strand
GTCAGATCTTCCTGGAATCGGCCATGTTCAACTCGGGCATCCGCCCTGCAGTGAACGCCGGTGTTTCGGTATCCCGCGTAGGTGGTGCCGCTCAGACCAAGATCATCAAGAAACTGTCCGGTGGTATCCGTACCGCTCTGGCTCAGTACCGTGAACTGGCTGCATTCGCCCAGTTCGCTTCCGATCTGGACGAAGCGACCCGCAAGCAGCTGGAGCATGGTCAGCGCGTAACCGAGCTGATGAAGCAGAAGCAGTACGCGCCAATGTCCATCGCGGACATGGCCCTGTCGCTGTACGCCGCTGAGCGTGGTTTCCTGACTGACGTGGAAGTCTCCAAGGTCGGCAGCTTCGAGCAAGCGCTGATCGCCTACTTCAACCGTGATCACGCCGAACTGATGGCCAAGATCAACGTGAAGGGTGACTTCAACGACGAAATCGACGCTGGCATGAAAGCCGGTATCGAGAAGTTCAAGGCCACCCAGACCTGGTAAGCCGCAGCGGGGGCTGCGGCCCCCGCTTGCTAACCTGATAGGTGATACATGGCAGGCGCAAAAGAGATTCGCAGTAAGATTGCGAGCATCAAAAGCACGCAAAAAATTACCAGCGCCATGGAGAAAGTGGCGGTCAGCAAGATGCGCAAGGCACAAATGCGCATGGCAGCTAGCCGTCCTTACGCGGAGCGTATCCGCCAGGTGATCGGTCATCTGGCCAACGCCAACCCGGAATACCGCCACCCGTTCATGATCGAGCGCCCTGTAAAGCGCGCCGGTTACATCGTGGTGAGCAGTGACCGTGGTCTGTGCGGTGGCTTGAACACCAACCTGTTCAAGGCCCTGGTCAAGGACATGAACGCAAACCGCGAACAGGGCGTGGAAATCGACCTGTGCGTGATCGGCAGCAAGGGTGCGGCATTCTTCCGCAACTTTGGCGGCAACGTCGTAGCCGCGATCAGCCACCTGGGCGAAGAGCCATCGATCAACGATCTGATCGGCTCCGTCAAAGTGATGCTGGACGCCTACCTGGACGGCCGTATCGATCGCCTCTCGGTGGTTTCGAACAAGTTCATCAACACCATGACCCAAAAACCGACGGTCGAGCAATTGGTACCGTTGGTGGCAACCCCGGATCAGGATCTCAAGCATCACTGGGATTACCTGTACGAACCCGACGCAAAAGAGCTGCTGGACGGCTTGATGGTGCGTTACGTGGAGTCGCAGGTGTACCAGGCGGTGGTCGAGAACAACGCTGCTGAACAAGCGGCCCGGATGATCGCCATGAAGAACGCCACAGACAACGCCGGTGATTTGATCAAAGAGCTCCAGCTGATCTACAACAAGGCGCGTCAGGCTGCGATCACCCAGGAGATCTCGGAAATCGTCGGCGGCGCTGCCGCGGTTTAACGGTTCAAAAATTCAGAGGATCCAGCTATGAGTAGCGGACGTATCGTTCAAATCATCGGCGCCGTCATTGACGTGGAATTCCCACGTGACGTCGTGCCGAGTGTTTACAACGCGCTGAAAGTACAAGGCGCGGAAACCACCCTGGAAGTTCAGCAGCAGCTGGGCGACGGCGTGGTTCGTACCATTGCGATGGGCTCGACCGAAGGCCTGAAGCGCGGTCTGGATGTCGTCGACACCGGCGCTGCCATTTCCGTTCCAGTTGGTAAGGCCACCTTGGGCCGTATCATGGACGTACTGGGCAACCCGATCGACGAAGCCGGCCCGATCGGCGAAGAAGAGCGTCGCGGTATCCACCAGCCAGCGCCTTCGTTCGCTGACCAGGCAGGCGGCAACGACCTGCTGGAAACCGGCATCAAGGTTATCGACCTGGTCTGCCCGTTCGCCAAGGGTGGTAAGGTTGGTCTGTTCGGTGGTGCCGGCGTCGGCAAGACCGTAAACATGATGGAACTGATCCGTAACATCGCCATGGAACACAGCGGTTATTCCGTGTTCGCTGGTGTGGGTGAGCGTACTCGTGAGGGTAACGACTTCTACCACGAGATGAAGGACTCCAACGTTCTCGACAAGGTAGCGCTGGTCTACGGTCAGATGAACGAGCCACCAGGAAACCGTCTGCGCGTAGCGCTGACCGGCCTGACCATGGCCGAGAAGTTCCGTGACGAAGGTAACGACGTTCTGCTGTTCGTCGACAACATCTATCGTTACACCCTGGCCGGTACCGAAGTATCCGCACTGCTGGGCCGTATGCCTTCGGCGGTAGGTTACCAGCCGACCCTGGCTGAAGAGATGGGCGTTCTGCAAGAGCGCATCACCTCCACCAAGGAAGGTTCGATCACCTCCGTCCAGGCCGTATACGTACCTGCGGACGACCTGACCGACCCGTCGCCAGCCACCACCTTCGCCCACCTGGACGCCACCGTCGTTCTGTCCCGTGACATCGCCTCCCTGGGTATCTACCCAGCGGTCGACCCACTGGACTCGACTTCGCGCCAGCTGGACCCGAACGTGATCGGCAACGAACACTACGAGACCGCTCGTGGCGTTCAGTATGTTCTGCAGCGCTACAAAGAGCTGAAGGATATCATCGCGATCCTGGGTATGGACGAACTGTCCGAAGCCGACAAGCAACTGGTAGCCCGCGCTCGTAAGATCCAGCGCTTCCTGTCGCAGCCGTTCTTCGTGGCCGAAGTCTTCACCGGTTCGCCAGGCAAGTACGTTTCCCTGAAAGACACCATCGCTGGCTTCAGCGGCATCCTCAAAGGTGACTACGACCACCTGCCAGAACAAGCGTTCTACATGGTCGGCAGCATCGACGAAGCGATCGAGAAAGCCAAGAAACTGTAATCCCGGCGCCCCGCAAGGGGCGCTAATCAGGTTGAGGCAAGCAGATGGCTATGACAGTCCATTGCGATATCGTCAGCGCGGAAGGAGAGATCTTCTCCGGCCTGGTCGAGATGGTAGTTGCGCACGGTAACCTGGGTGATCTTGGTATCGCTCCGGGCCACGCGCCGCTGATCACCAATCTCAAGCCTGGTCCGATCACGCTGACCAAGCAGGGTGGCGAGCGCGAGGTGTTCTACATCTCCGGTGGCTTCCTGGAAGTGCAGCCGAACATGGTCAAGGTACTCGCCGACACCGTGCAGCGTGCAGCCGACCTGGACGAAGCCTCCGCTCAGGATGCCGTCAAGGCAGCTGAGAAGGCCCTGCATGAGAAAGGCGCGGATTTCGACTACAGTGCCGCATCCGCACGTCTGGCCGAGGCCGCAGCCCAGCTGCGTACCGTCCAGCAGATCCGCAAGAAGTTCGGCGGTTAATTCCGCAGGCTTCATGTAGATTGAGAACAAGGGTAGCCATCGGCTACCCTTTTTCTTTTTTTGTAACCTATGAAACCGGTCATTTCACTGACCGCCCAGGATTGGTAGCCAGTAATGTCACTCGATATCGTTATTCTCGCCGCCGGCCAAGGCACCCGCATGCGCTCGGCGCTGCCCAAGGTGCTGCACCCGGTAGCCGGCAACTCCATGCTCGGCCATGTTATCCACAGTGCGCGCCAGTTGCAGCCGCAAGGTATTCACGTGGTCATTGGCCATGGTGCCGAGCTGGTTCGCGAGCGCCTTGCCGCTGACGACTTGAACTTCGTCATGCAGGACAAGCAACTGGGTACCGGCCATGCGGTTGCCCAGGCATTGCCGGCGCTGACCGCCGACACCGTGCTGGTGCTGTACGGCGACGTGCCGTTGATCGAAGTAGAGACCCTGCAGCGTCTGCTGGCCAAGGCCAACGAGCAGCAGTTGGGCCTGCTTACGGTGACCCTCGACGACCCGACCGGCTATGGCCGTATCGTGCGTGACGAGCAGGGCAAGGTGACCGCTATCGTTGAGCACAAGGACGCCAACGATGCGCAGAAAGCGATCAAGGAAGGCAACACCGGTATTCTGGCCCTGCCTGCCGCGCGCCTGGCCGACTGGATGGGCCGCCTGTCGAACAACAACGCCCAGGGCGAGTATTACCTGACCGACGTCATCGCCATGGCCGTGGCCGATGGCCTGGTGGTGGCTACTGAACAGCCACACGACCCGATGGAAGTGCAAGGCGCCAACGACCGTCGCCAGCTGTCCGAGCTGGAGCGCCATTATCAGCTGCGCGAAGGCCGTCGCCTGATGGCCCAGGGCGTGACCCTGCGCGACCCGGCGCGTTTCGATGTACGCGGCGAAGTGACCGTTGGCCGTGACGTACTGATCGACATCAACGTGATTCTCGAAGGCAAGGTGGTGATCGAGGACGATGTGCAGATCGGCCCTAACTGCGTAATCAAGAATACCACCCTGCGCAAAGGCGCAGTGGTCAAGGCCAACAGCCACCTGGAAGGCGCGGTGATGGGCGAGGGCAGCGATGCCGGCCCGTTCGCCCGCCTGCGCCCGGGCAGCGTGCTGGATGCCAAGGCCCATGTGGGTAACTTCGTCGAACTGAAAAACGCCCACCTCGGGGAAGGCGCCAAGGCCGGTCACCTGACTTACCTGGGCGATGCCGAAATCGGTGCACGCACCAACATCGGCGCCGGCACCATCACCTGCAACTACGATGGCGCCAACAAGTTCAAGACCGTGATGGGCGAGGACGTATTCATCGGCTCGAATAATTCGTTGGTGGCGCCTGTGGAAATCAAGGCCGGCGCGACCACTGCAGCGGGTTCGACCATCACCCAGACCGTCGAGGCTGGCGACCTGGCGGTGGCCCGTGCACGCCAGCGCAACATCTCGGGCTGGAAGCGGCCGGAGAAGATCAAGAAGAGCTGAGTTATACACAGCTGTTTCGATCGAAAGCCGACTTATGTGAATAAGTCGGCTTTTTTATTGGCTGGACACATACCCGCGGTATCAATCTCCAATTTCTATTGCGGCGCGATCCCTCTGTGGGAGCGGGCATGCCCGCGAACACCGGCGCAGCCGGTGCCATTCACCGCGTTGGATTTTTCGCGGGCGCGCCCGCTCCCACAAGGGCCAGGTCGTTCCATAGATTTATCCACAGCTTGACGAATCGCTCATCTTAGGTTTTGATTGCCACCATTATCTTTCGAAACGAAACTTAAGCGCTCATGTCGAAACGAAACACCCCGCAGCGGCGGCACAACATCCTGGCTTTGCTCAGCGAGCAGGGCGAGGTGAGTGTGGACGCTTTGGCCAAGCGTTTCGCAACCTCGGAAGTCACCATCCGCAAGGACCTTGCTGCCCTCGAAACCAATGGCCTGTTGCTACGGCGCTACGGTGGCGCGGTCCCGGTGCCGCAAGAGTTGCTGGGTGAGCCCGCCCAGCCCGTGTCTTCCTATAAAAAGGCCATCGCCCGCGCCGCCGTCGCGCGTATCCGCGAACATGCGCGCATCATCATCGACAGCGGCAGCACCACGGCAGCCATGATCCCCGAACTGGGGCGCCAGCCTGGCCTGGTGGTGATGACCAATTCGATGAACGTCGCCCGCGCCATCTGCGACCTCGAACACGAGCCGGTGCTGCTGATGACAGGTGGCACCTGGGACCCGCATTCCGAGTCGTTCCAGGGCCAGGTGGCCGAGCAGGTGTTGCGCTCGTACGATTTCGACCAGCTGTTCATCGGCGCCGACGGCATCGACCTCGGCCGCGGCACCACCACCTTCAACGAACTTCTCGGGCTGAGCCGGGTAATGGCCGAAGTCGCCCGTGAAGTGATCGTGATGGTCGAGTCGGACAAGGTAGGGCGCAAGATCCCCAACCTCGAGCTGCCCTGGGGCAGCGTGCACACCCTTATTACTGACGAACGCCTGCCCGCAGCGGCACGCGAACAAATTCAAGCCCGCGGCATCAACCTGATCTGCGCCGCGATCAGCCAGGAGCAATAAACCATGTGTGGAATCGTTGGTGCCGTCGCCGAGCGCAACATTACAGCCATCCTGATCGAAGGCCTCAAGCGTCTTGAGTACCGCGGGTACGACAGCGCCGGCCTGGCCGTCCTCACCCAGAACGGTGAACTGCAGCGCCGCCGCCGTATCGGCAAGGTCAGCGAGCTGGAAGCCGCTGTTGCCGCCGAGCCACTGGCTGGCCAGCTGGGCATCGCCCACACCCGCTGGGCTACCCACGGTGCGCCGACCGAAGGCAACGCCCACCCGCACTTCTCGGGCAATGAAGTGGCCGTGGTGCACAACGGCATCATCGAGAACCACGAAGAACTGCGCGAAGAGCTGAAGGGCCTTGGCTATGTCTTCACGTCGCAGACCGATACCGAAGTCATCGTCCACCTGATCCACCACACCCTGAAGAGCGTCCCGGACCTGACCGATGCCCTGAAGGCCGCGGTAAAGCGCCTGCATGGCGCTTACGGCGTGGCGCTGATCAGCACCAGCCAGCCTGACCGCCTGGTAGCCGCACGCAGCGGCAGCCCACTGGTCATCGGCCTGGGCCTGGGCGAGAACTTCCTGGCGTCCGACCAGCTGGCCCTGCGCCAGGTCACCGACCGCTTCATGTACCTGGAAGAAGGCGACATCGCCGAAATCCGCCGTGACCAGGTCTCCATCTGGGACCAGGACGGCCACAAGGTGCAGCGTGAAACCGTGCAGTACCACGAAGGCGCCGAAGCCGCCGACAAGGGTACCTACCGCCACTTCATGCTCAAGGAAATCCATGAACAGCCAAGTGTGGTGCAGCGCACCCTGGAAGGCCGCCTGGGCAAGGACAACGTGATGGTCCAGGCCTTCGGCCCGAAGGCTGCCGAACTGTTCGCCAAGGTGCGCAACGTGCAGATCGTCGCCTGCGGTACCAGCTACCACGCCGGCATGGTCGCCCGTTACTGGCTGGAAAGCCTGGCCGGTATCCCGTGCCAGGTGGAAGTGGCCAGCGAGTTCCGTTATCGCAAGGTGGTGGTGCAGCCGGACACCCTGTTCGTCTCCATCTCCCAGTCTGGCGAAACCGCCGACACCCTGGCCGCGCTGCGCAACGCCAAGGAACTGGGTTTCCTTGGCAGCCTGGCGATCTGCAACGTTGGTATCAGCTCGCTGGTACGTGAGTCGGACCTGACCCTGCTGACCCTGGCCGGCCCGGAAATCGGTGTGGCCTCGACCAAAGCCTTCACCACCCAGCTGGTATCGCTGATGCTGCTGACCCTGGCCCTGGGCCAGGTACGCGGTACCCTGGAAGCAGGCGTCGAAGCCGAACTGGTTGAAGAACTGCGCCGCCTGCCGGCCCGCCTGGGCGAAGCCCTGGCCATGGACGCCACCGTCGAGAAAATTGCCGAGCTGTTCGCCGACAAGCACCACACCCTGTTCCTCGGCCGTGGTGCGCAGTACCCGGTGGCGATGGAAGGTGCACTCAAGCTCAAGGAAATCTCCTACATCCACGCCGAAGCCTACCCGGCAGGCGAGCTGAAGCACGGCCCGCTGGCGCTGGTGGACAACGACATGCCGGTGGTTACCGTTGCGCCGAACAACGAACTGCTGGAGAAGCTGAAGTCCAACTTGCAGGAAGTGCGCGCCCGTGGTGGCGAGCTGGTGGTGTTCGCCGACGAGCAGGCCGGCATGACCAATGGCGAAGGTACCCATGTGATCAAGGTGCCACACATTGCCGACGCCCTGGCGCCGATCCTGTACACCATCCCGCTGCAGCTGCTGTCGTACTACGTGGCCGTGCTCAAGGGCACCGACGTGGACCAGCCGCGTAACCTGGCCAAGTCGGTTACGGTCGAGTAAGCAGGAAGCCGGGGCGCTTTGCGCCCCGTCGCAAAACAAGGCCGCTCTTACAGGAGGACGCGATTCCCTGTAGGGGCGGCCTTGTGTCGCGATGGGCTGCAAAGCAGCCCCTGGCGATCTCGTATCAGATCTGCATCGCCATCCCGTCCACATTCATCGCCGCCTGGCGCAAGGCCTCGGAGCGGGTCGGGTGGGGGTGGCAGGTGAGGGCGATGTCTTCCGCCGAGGCCGAGAACTCCATGGCCACGCAGAACTCACCGATCATCTCGCTGACACTTGGGCCGACCAGGTGCACACCCAGCACTTCATCGGTTTCGGCATCGGCGATGACCTTGGCGAAGCCTTCGGTCTCATGGTTGATCTTGGCGCGGCTGTTGGCCGTGAAGGGGAACTTGCCGACTTTATAGGCACGCCCTTCGGCCTTGAGCTGCTCTTCGGTCTTGCCCACGGTGGCCAGCTCCGGGCGGGTGTAGATCACGCCAGGGATCAGGTTGTAGTTGACCTCGTGGGGCTTGCCGGCGATGCGTTCGATGCAGGCCACCGCTTCGTCTTCGGCTTTGTGCGCCAGCATCGGGCCGGAGGTGACGTCGCCAATCACCCAGATACCCGGCACGCTAGTGCGGTGGTGGTCGTTGCCGAGCATGCCGCGCTTGTCGGTCTCCAGGCCCACGCTTTCCAGATTCAGCCCTTTGGTATAGGGGCGGCGACCGATGGCGACCAGTACGTAGTCGGCCTGCAGCGTTTCTGCACTGCCGCCGGCGGCGGGCTCCAGGGTCAGGCTCACGCCATCGGCGCTGGCGCTGGCCTGGGTCACCTTGCTGCCCAGTTTGAACACCATGCCTTGCTTGGCCAAGGCCTTCTGCAGGGTCTTGGCGGTTTCTTCGTCTGTGCCCGGGCAGATGCGGTCGAGGTATTCGATGACTGTGACCTGGCTGCCCAAGCGGCGCCATACCGAACCCAGCTCCAGGCCGATCACGCCGGCACCGATGACGACCAGGTGCTTGGGCACCTGTGGCAGCGACAGCGCGCCGGTCGAGTCGATGATGCGCTGGTTGTCGATGGCCACGCCCGGCAGAGGGGTAGGCTCGGAACCGGTGGCAATGACGATGTCCTTGGCCTGCAGCGCGGTTTCGCTGCCGTCCTCAGCCTTGACCACGACCTTGCCGACGCCCTCCAGGCGGCCCCAACCCTTGATCCAGTCGACCTTGTTCTTGCGGAACAGGTACTCGATGCCCTTGGTCAGGCCGGTCACGCTCTCGTCCTTCTGTTTCATCATCTGGGCGAGGTTGAGGCCAGGTTTGACTTCGATACCGAGGTGGGCGAACTCGTCACCACTGGCCGCTTCGTACAGCTCGGAAGCATGCAGCAGCGCCTTGGAAGGCATGCAGCCCACGTTCAGGCATGTGCCGCCCAGGGTCGAGCGGCCTTCCACGCAGGCTACGCTCAGGCCCAACTGGCCGGCACGGATGGCTGCGTTGTAGCCGCCAGGGCCACCGCCGATGATCACCACGTCATAGGATTTCATGGGTTCAACTCCAGGATGAAGAAGCGCGAGAGGGGCACAAGGTTAAGCTGAGATGCAAGAATTGTATACAATCCGCTGTATGGATAAGATCAGTTGGTTCTAGACCATGGTCTCGTTTAGAGGAAACATCCCACGAATGAACTACTCTGATCCGGCGACGTTCGAAATATCAGGCGTCGTGGCCAAATACGGACAGGAGGGTCGTTCATGCTTGCGCAACTTCCACCGGCACTGCAGAGCCTGCATCTGCCGCTGCGGCTGAAACTGTGGGACGGTAACCAGTTCGATCTGGGGCCTAGCCCGCAGGTCACCATCCTGGTCAAGGAGCCGCAGCTGATCAGCCAGTTGAGCCACCCGAGCATGGACCAGCTGGGCACGGCATTCGTCGAAGGCAAGCTGGAGCTGGAAGGCGATATTGGTGAAGCCATCCGGGTATGTGATGAGCTGAGCGAAGCGCTACTGACCGATGAGGATGACACCCCACCGCAGCGGCTGGCTCATGACAAGAGCACCGACGCCGAAGCCATTTCCTACCATTACGATGTATCCAATGCGTTCTACCAGCTATGGCTGGATCAGGACATGGCCTATTCGTGTGCCTACTTCCGCGAGCCGGACAACACGCTGGATCAGGCACAGCAGGACAAGTTCGATCATCTGTGCCGCAAGCTGCGCCTGGACGCCGGTGACTACCTGCTCGACGTTGGCTGCGGCTGGGGTGGGCTGGCGCGTTTCGCTGCTCGCGAATATGGCGCCAAGGTGTTTGGTATCACCCTGAGCAAGGAGCAGCTCAAGCTTGGCCGCGAGCGGGTGAAGGCCGAGGGGCTGGCCGACAGGGTCGATCTGCAGATTCTCGACTACCGCGACCTGCCTCAGGATGGCCGTTTCGACAAAGTTGTCAGCGTTGGCATGTTCGAACATGTCGGGCATGCCAACCTGGCGCTTTATTGCCGGAAGCTGTTCGGTGCCGTAAGGGAAGGGGGCCTGGTGATGAACCACGGCATCACCGCCAAGCATGTCGATGGCCGCCCGGTCGGGCGTGGCGCGGGCGAGTTCATCGACCGCTACGTGTTCCCCCATGGCGAGCTGCCGCACCTGTCGATGATCAGTGCCAGCATCTGTGAAGCGGGGCTGGAAGTGGTAGACGTGGAAAGCCTGCGTTTGCACTACGCCAAGACCTTGCACCACTGGAGCGAGAACCTGGAGAACCAGTTGCACAAGGCGGCGGATCTGGTGCCCGAGAAGACCTTGCGCATCTGGCGCCTGTACCTGGCCGGGTGTGCCTATGCCTTCCAGAAGGGATGGATCAACCTGCACCAGATACTGGCCGTGAAGCCTTACGCGGATGGGCACCATGACCTGCCCTGGACGCGTGAAGACCTGTATCGCTAATAACGCAACCGCTGTGGGAGATTCTGTCTGGCGCAGTTTTTGTGGGAGCGGGCGAGCCCGCGAACACCGGCAAAGCCGGTGCCATCCACTGCGCCGCCTGTTTCGCGGGCACGCCCGCTCCCACAGTGACCGCATTCAGCTTTACAGGATCGGCGAAATCAGCCGCGCAATCCGCATCCCCAGTTGCTGCAGCCGATGGGTATCGCGGCTGTCCTCCGCGGTAATTTCCCGTGCCTGTTCAAAGTCGTTGATCAGCATGCTTTCGACCTGATCGGCGAAGCTGCGGTCGACCGTCAGCAGGGTGATCTCGAAGTTCAGGCGGAACGAGCGGTTATCCAGGTTGGCACTGCCGATCGCGCTGACATCGTCATCCACCAGCACCACCTTCTGATGCAGGAACCCCGGCTGGTAGCGGAACATGCGCACACCCGCGCGCACCGCTTCGAAGGCGAACAGGCTGGAAGCGGCATAGACGATGCGGTGGTCTGGGCGTGACGGGATCAGCACGCGCACATCGACCCCACGCAGCACCGCCAGACGCAACGCGGCAAACACCGCCTCGTCGGGGATGAAGTACGGGCTGGTGATCCACACGCGCCGGGTGGCTGAGTGGATAGCCTCAAGGAAAAACAGCGAGCAGGTTTCCTGTGGGTCGGCCGGGCCGCTGGCCAAGGCCTGGCACAGCACGCCGTTGTCCGGGTAGGCGTCTGGCAGGATCAGCGGCGGTAGCTGGCGCGTGGCCCAGTACCAGTCCTCGGCGAACGACTCCTGCAGGCAGGCCAGTACCGGCCCGCTGATCTGCACGTGGGTGTCGCGCCAGGGTGACAGCTGCGGGTGCCCACCGAGGTACTCATCGCCCACGTTGTGCCCGCCGATGAAACCGAGCAGGCCATCCACCACCACGATCTTGCGGTGGTTGCGGAAGTTCACCTGGAAGCGGTTGAACCAGCCACGACGGGTAGCGAAGGCGTGGATCTGTACACCGCCGTCGCGCAGGCGCTGGCTGTAGCTGGCCGGCAAGGCATGGCTACCGACGCGGTCGTACAGCACGAACACCTGCACCCCCTCGGCGGCCTTGCGCAGCAGCAGTTGCTGCAGCGCCTTGCCCAGGCTGTCGTCATGGATGATGAAGAACTGCACCAGCACCACGTCGCGAGCTTTTTCGATGGCGGCGAAGATGGCATCGAATGTCGCCTTGCCATTGATCAGCAGCTTTACCTGGTTGTTGGCCAGGCAGGGCATGCGCCCGAGCTTTGGCATGGCGCGCAAGGCCGCATAGCTTTCCGACTCGCGGGCGGTGAGAGCTTCTTCTACCCAAGGCCGCCAGTTGAGGTTGGCCATGGCCACGTGCATTTCCTGGTTGGCCTGTCGCCGGGCCTTGATGTAGGCATAGAACGAGCGGGCACCGAAGATCAGGTAAGGGATCAGGGTGAGGTAAGGGATAAAGAACAACGGCATGGCCCAGGCGATTGCGCCCTGGGCAGTGCGCACAGTGAACAGTGCGTGCAGTGCGGCGACGATACCCAGCAGGTGAACCAGGCCGAGTAGATAACCGAAGAAGTAGGGGCTGTGGTAGTCCATATGCATCCTGCTGGCCAAGTACACTTGAGTAACAGAACACGTTCCCGGTCCGCCTTGCAACCTGCGGGTGGATTTGGCGTCTAAGGCTCAGCCCGGCCCGCTTGGCCGGCTTTTTTCCAGGAGCGTTCGTCCATGAAGATTCGTCTGCCACTGTTGGCGTTGGCCCTAGGTGTGAGCAGCCCGCTGGTGCATGCTCAGATGTTGCAGCCTGGCTTGTGGGAGCTGACCACCAGCAACATGCAGGTCGATGGCAAGCCGTTACCCGACATGGAGTTCATGCTCGGCCAGTTGAAAAACCTGCCGCCGGAGCAGCGCGCGATGATGGAAGGGGTGCTGGCCAAACAAGGGGTGACTGTTGGCGGTAAGGGGGTGCGTTCGTGCCTGACGCCAGAGCAGGTGGCAACCAACGATATCCCGTTGCAGGACCCGAAGTCAGGTTGTACCCAGAAGATCACCGACCGCACCGGCAATGTGTGGAAGTTTCAGTTCAGCTGCCCCAAAGCCCAGGGCAGTGGCCAAGCGACTTTCCTCAGTGACCGGGAGTTCACCACACAGGTCAATGGCACGTTCAACGCCTCGGGTGTACAGCAGCAAGGCAGCATGAACACCCGTGCCGTGTGGTTGGGTAATGACTGCGGTTCGGTCAAGCCGCGCAGCTGACATCCCATTGCCACTGGCTGGTCGCGACCGCGTCGTGGGCATGCAGGCTTTCTGCATGTTCCACGCGCAGCGTGAAGGCCGTGCTCCATTCAATTTGCCGCAGCGCCTTGTGCAGGCGTCGTGCGGCGTCTTCGCAGAACATCAGGTTCTGGCCGTTGGCCAAGGCAAAGGCTTGTTCGTCTGCGCGCTTTACTGCGGTCTGCACCGCTGTTCCCAGGCTGGCTTCTATGCGGTCGATCAGCTCGGTGATTGGCAGAACCTGCTGATTGCTGCGCAGCCTGACCTGGATGTGTGCGCTACTGCGTTGGCTATGGGGCGTCGCTACGATGCCTTCGGCGCTGCCAAGCCACTGCAGCACTGCTGATTTGTCGATCTGTTCAGCGCCGAAATGCGCCTGGAACTGCTGCTGAATCAGCTGCCGAGCAAGTGCAGCCGAGCATGGGCAGGTCGAGGAATAAGGTATGGAAACGGATAGTTCCACGTGGAACATTTCATTTTCGATCTTTGCATCGACTGTGACCGCATAGCTCTTCCAACCCTCCAGCGGGCTGATCAAGGCAGGTCTTTTCAGCAGATGCTCGAAGCGCAGACGCACGTAGGCTGCGGAAGAAAGGCCTTCATGGCTGCTGAGAAAATCAGCCAGCAGCTGGCGGATGGCGAGCGGCGTCAGGGGCTGATGCTCCAGGGAAGCCAGGGCAAGGTAAAGCCGCGACATATGGATACCCCGTGAGCTGCCGTCTACCAGGCTTACGCCGGCATCGACGGTTGCAGCCGCCGTGCGTCCTTCAAACTGCACAGGCAGGGCGATGCCGCACATACCTACCCAGTTCAACGGCAAGGCATATTCCTGGGTTTGTGCGGCAATGTCGGGGAGCTTGAGCTGGTTCATCTGGCATTCCAAACAGAAGGGGAGCATGCGTCCGTCGAGAACGGCTTGGCGAAATTGTATTGTTACTTTATAACATTGTGCAATGCATCGTTTCGAATGCGCTCGCCTGAAGAGGTTTTGCCATGCCCAACCGTCTCCCTGTCACCGTGCTGTCCGGCTTCCTTGGCGCCGGCAAGAGCACCTTGCTCAACCATGTACTGCGTAACCGCGACAACCTGAGGGTCGCGGTCATCGTCAACGACATGAGTGAGATCAACATCGACGCCAGTGAGGTGCAGCGCAACGTCAGCCTCAACCGTGCCGAGGAAAAGCTGGTAGAGATGAGCAATGGCTGCATCTGCTGCACGCTGCGTGAAGACCTGCTCGAGGAAGTGGCACGGCTGGCCGAAGAAGGGCGTTTCGATTATTTGCTGATCGAGTCCACCGGGATCTCGGAGCCACTGCCGGTGGCGGAGACCTTCACCTTCCGCGACGAACAGGGCCGCAGCCTGTCCGACATGGCGCGCCTGGACACCATGGTCACCGTGGTCGATGGCCTGAATTTCCTGCGTGATTATCAGGCAGCAGACAGCCTGGCCAGCCGTGGCGAAACCCTGGGAGAGGAGGACGAGCGCTCGATCAGTGACCTACTGATCGAACAGGTCGAGTTCGCCGATGTGCTGTTGCTGAGCAAGATCGACCTGATCAGCCAGCACGAGCGCGAGGAGCTCATGGCCATTCTGCGCAGCCTCAATGCCCGGGCGCAGATCGTGCCCATGGTCATGGGCCAGGTGCCGCTGGCGCGCATCCTTGATACTGGCCTGTTCGACTTCGACCAGGCTGCCCAGGCCCCTGGCTGGCTGCAGGAGTTGCGTGGCGAGCACGTGCCGGAAACCGAGGAGTACGGCATTGCCGCCACTACCTGGCAGGCCCGGCGACCCTTTCATCCACAGCGCTTTTTCGACTTTATCCACACGCCCTGGAGCAACGGGCGACTGCTGCGTTCGAAAGGCTTTTTCTGGTTGGCCAGCAAGTACCAGGAGGCCGGGAGTTGGTCGCAGGCAGGCGGCATGATGCGCCACGGCCTGGCGGGCCGCTGGTGGCGGTTCGTGCCGCGCGAGCAGTGGCCACAGGATGTGGATAACACCGCCGCGATCTTGAAGAACTGGGTAGCCGAGTGTGGTGACTGCCGCCAGGAACTGGTGTTCATAGGGCAGAATATCGACTTCGAAAAATTATCCACAGCACTCGACGCATGCCTGCTGACCGATCAGGAAATGGATTTGGGGCACATGGGCTGGTTGCGCCTGCCCGACCCGTTCGGCCCATGGCATGAGGAGGTCGCAGCATGAATCCGGCGCGCAAGCCTGTGGATATTTTCCAGGTGTCTGGCGAAACACCGCAGGTGCTGACCGATGTGCTGCAGGATGGCGTGAACCTGGCGGTATGGCACCGACGCTTGCCACCGCAACTTGAGGATTTTGCCGCGCTGGTTGTCAGCCTTGGGCAGCCCTTGGCAGATCAGCGCGTCATCGATGTTGACGAACAGCACATGCCGGTATTGACCGAACTGTTGCGCGAAGCGGCGGACTTGCACGGCTATGAGGCATTCGTGGCGGATGTGGCCTGGTTGGTGGCGGCCTATACCTGCCTGGTGGGTGCGCAGCGGGTCGGTTTGCGCCTGCGGGTACTGACAGGCCCCATGTGCCCGCGTTTCCATGTGGATAACGTTCCGCTGCGGCTGCTCACCACCTACGCTGGCCCGGGTAGCGAGTGGCTGAAGGAAGACGTGAGTCCTCGTGGTGACTTACACACAGCGATACCACCTGTGGATAACATCCAGCACCTGCAAGCTGGCGATGTGGCAGTGCTCAAAGGTGAGAGGTGGCAGGGCAACGAAGGCGCGGGCCTGGTGCATCGCTCGCCCTCGGAGAAGCGGGGGCGCCTGCTGCTCAGCCTTGACTGGCTGGCTTGACGGCGCATAGTGAGGCATCACCCTTACCCGAAGCTGCCCCATGCTGCAGAACATCCCCACCCATGTGATTGCCGGCCCGCTGGGGGCCGGCAAGACCACCTTGATCCGTCATCTGCTGGCCCAGCGCCCTGCCAGTGAGCGCTGGGCTGTATTGATCAATGAATTCGGCCTGGTAGGCCTGGATGCTGCCTTGCTCAGCCGTGACGAAGACGGCATCGCCATCGGCGAGGTCGCAGGTGGCTGCCTGTGCTGTGTCAATGGCATGCCGTTTCAGGTGGGCCTGGCCCGGCTGCTGCGTAAATCCCGGCCTGACCGGTTGTTCATCGAGCCGTCCGGGCTGGGCCATCCTTTGCAATTGCTTGCGCAGTTACAGCAAGCCCCTTGGGCTGGAGTGCTGACAACACAGCCATTGTTAGTGGTTGTGGATGCGCAGTCGATGGTGCGGAACGAGCGGCTCCCGGAGGCTCAACAGCAGGCGTTCGCTGCGTCTGAAAGCGTTGTCTTCAATAAATCAGAGGCGGTTGATGATTGTTCCAGGCTTTTGATAAGTCGGAAGTTTAATGGGAAGAAGGTGTTCTGGACCATCCAGGGCAAGTTGCCCTTGTCGGACCTTCCGGTTGTACCCAGCGGTATTGTCGATAACGCGCTTGTGGATAACGTGATTGCCCACAATCCTGGAAATCCGTCTGCAGCGCTATGGACGGATCCTCGCCAACCGATCTGTCTTGCCCAGCTGGGGGAGGGAGGTTGGAGCATTGGCTGGCGCTGGCACCCTGGGCAGCAGTTTTATCCACAGCGGCTGCAGGCATTCTTGCGGGCTTGGCCGTGGCGGCGCGCCAAGGGGGTTATCCACAGTGTGGAGGGCTGGCAATCATTCAATGGCCTGAATGGAGACATACCCGCCTGGCAGCCCAGCGACTGGCGCAGGGATACGCGCATCGAGCTGATTTTCGATCAGCCGCAATCGCAACCCGCGTTGCAAGCCGGGTTGAGCGAATGCCGCGTCAGTTGATCAGTTGCGCCAGCGGTTGTGCTCCTGGCGCCACTGCTGCATTTCGATGACATTGTCGGCGCGCGGCGGGGTCTTGATTTCGAACGGGTAGGGCGCCAGTTCGATCTGCACGCTGTGGGCGCCGAACTGGGTCACGGTACCGGGGTGGCGCTGCTCGCCGGTGACGGTGAACTCGAAGGCGTAGATGCGCGCCAGGCGCTTGCGGCCGTTGGCGTCACGGACAAAGGCGATGCGCTTGAGTGCGACCGCATCGTCGAGCAGTTCAAGGTCGAGCTTGGTGCAATGCTGTTTGACCCGCTCCAGGGCTTTTTCGCGCAACCCGTGGTTGTGCCACAACCAGGCGCCTGCCGTGGCGACCAGCATCAGGACGAAGAGGTTTTCCAGGGTCAACATTTGCATATGCTCCAAACAGGTCGATCCAGCTTAACTGCGCCCCTGGCCTGTCGTACAGGTGGCAATCGAGTTCATACTGCGCTGCGCACAATCCCTGAAACAGCTTTGGAAACCTCCCGCATGAAACGTACCCCGCACCTGCTCGCCATCCAGTCCCATGTGGTGTTCGGCCACGCCGGCAACAGCGCCGCGGTGTTTCCCATGCAGCGTATCGGGGTCAATGTGTGGCCGCTCAATACCGTGCAGTTCTCCAATCACACACAGTATGGCCAGTGGGCGGGTGAAGTGCTTGCCCCGGCGCAAATTCCTGCGTTGGTGGAAGGCATTTCCAACATCGGCGAGCTGGGCCACTGCGATGCGGTGCTGTCCGGTTACCTGGGCAGTGCCGCACAAGGGCGGGCGATTCTGGCCGGCGTCGAGCGGATCAAGGCGGTGAACCCAAAGGCTTTGTACCTGTGCGACCCGGTCATGGGGCACCCGGAAAAGGGCTGCATCGTGCCAGCGGAAGTCAGTGAGTTCCTGCTCGACGAGGCGGCGGCCAGGGCCGATATCCTGTGCCCCAACCAGCTGGAGCTGGACAGCTTCTGTGGGCGCCGGGCGCAGTCGCTGGAGGACTGTGTGAACATGGCGCGCAGCCTGCTACAGCGCGGGCCGCAGGTGGTGCTGGTCAAGCACCTGGCCTACCCCGGGCGTGCCGAGGAGCAGTTCGAGATGCTGCTGGTGACCGCCGAGCACAGCTGGCACCTGCGCCGCCCGTTGCTGGCGTTCCCGCGCCAGCCAGTGGGGGTGGGTGACCTGACCTCGGGCCTGTTCCTGGCCCGCGTGCTGCTGGGCGAAAGCTGGGTGCAGGCGTTCGAATTCACCGCTGCGGCCGTGCACGAAGTGCTGCTGGAAACCCAGGCCTGCGCCAGCTACGAGTTGCAACTGGTGCGGGCCCAGGACCGCATCGCGCACCCACGGGTGCGCTTCGAGGCACAGCTGCTGGCGTTTTAAATGGCGTCGGTTTTCAGGTCCTGGTAGCGCTTTTCCAGTTCCTGGCGGATCTGCCGGCGCTGCTGGCCCTGCAGGAAGCGGCGCTTTTCTTCGCTGCTTTGCGGCTGGCGTGGCGGCACCGGCACCGGGCGGCGGTTGTCGTCGACCGCGACCATGGTGAAGAAGCAGCTGTTGGAATGGCGTACCGAGCGCTCGCGGATGTTCTCGGTCACCACCTTGATGCCAACCTCCATCGAGGTGTTGCCGGTGTAGTTGACCGACGCCAGGAAGGTTACCAGTTCACCCACGTGCACAGGCTCGCGGAAGATCACCTGATCGACCGACAAGGTGACCACATAGCTGCCGGCATAGCGGCTGGCGCAGGCATAGGCCACTTCGTCGAGGTACTTGAGCAGGGTGCCGCCATGTACGTTGCCAGAAAAGTTGGCCATGTCCGGGGTCATCAGGACGGTCATGCTCAGCTGGGCGTTTCCAGGTTCCATAGTGTGCTCACGGTGAGGTTGCGCTGAATCGGGCGAGTGGGGGGCGTTATCTGCAGACACTTGTGTTCCCCTCTTCTGAATTTGCCTTCCTGGTACGGGACGTTGGCTGACGCTCCATCGTCACGCCGATCATGCCATCAGCGACGCTTTTCCAGCCGATCTGTTTCTGCATATTGCATCGCCTTTTTACGGCGGGGCGCGATGTTAACCTGACTGCACCCATGCAACATGGGCTTTTCCTGCATTCAAAACAGTATGTACTTGCTGCTCGCTCAGGGTCGCCTTGGCAGAGGAGCGGTCTGCCCAGGCATCCAGCACCGGACGAGAAAAGGAGTATCACGCCATGCATGCCATCAGCTTCATCCAGGACCTGGCAGTCATCATGCTGGTTGCTGGCGTGGTCACCGTTCTCTTTCACCGGCTCAAGCAACCCGTGGTGCTGGGCTACATCGTCGCCGGTTTCATCATCGGCCCGCACACCCCACCGTTCGGCCTGATCCACGACGAAGACACCATCAAGACCCTCGCCGAGCTGGGGGTTATCTTCCTCATGTTCTGCCTGGGGCTCGAATTCAGCCTGCGCAAGCTGTTCAGGGTCGGCGCCACGGCATTCATCGCGGCGTTCCTGGAAATCGTGCTGATGATCTGGATCGGCTTCGAGATCGGCCGCTGGTTCGGCTGGAACACCATGGATTCGCTGTTCCTCGGCGCCATCCTGGCAATTTCCTCGACCACGATCATCGTCAAGGCCCTCAATGACCTGAAGATGAAGAACGAGCGTTTCGCCCAGCTGATCTTCGGCGTGCTGATCGTCGAGGACATCCTCGGCATTGGCATCATCGCCCTGCTGTCGGGCATCGCCGTCAGCGGCACGGTCAGCTCGGGCGAGGTGTTCTCCACTGTCGGCAAGCTGTCGCTGTTCATGATCGTCGCGCTGGTGATCGGCATTCTGCTGGTGCCGCGGCTGCTGGCCTACGTGGCCAGGTTCGAGAGCAACGAGATGTTGCTGATCACTGTATTGGGCCTGTGCTTTGGCTTCTGCCTGTTGGTAGTGAAGCTGGAATACAGCATGGTGCTTGGTGCCTTCCTGATTGGTGCGATCATGGCCGAATCGCGCCAGTTGCTGAAAATCGAAAGCCTGATCGAGCCGGTACGCGACCTGTTCAGTGCCATTTTCTTCGTCGCCATCGGGCTGATGATCGACCCCCAGGTGCTGATCGACTACGCCTGGCCGATCGTGGTCATCACCCTGGCAGTGGTGCTGGGCAAGATGCTGTCGTGCGGCATGGGCGCGTTCATTGCCGGCAATGACGGGCGCACATCGCTGCGAGTGGGCATGGGGCTTTCGCAGATTGGCGAGTTTTCCTTCATCATCGCCGCGCTGGGCATGACCTTGCAGGTGACCAGTGACTTTCTCTACCCGGTGGCTGTGGCGGTATCGGCAATCACCACGCTGCTGACACCCTACCTGATCCGTGCCGCCGACCCGCTGTCGCTCAAACTGGGCAAGGTGGTGCCCAGCCGCCTGGCGCGGGTGCTGTCGTTGTATGGCGAATGGTTGCGCAGCATCCAGCCGCAGGGCGAGAGCGCCATGCTGGCGGCGATGATTCGGCGCATTCTGTTGCAGGTGGGGGTGAACCTGGCGCTGGTGATCGCCATCTTCTTCAGTGGTGGCTACTTCGCCGGGCGTATCGGCAACTGGCTCAGTGAGTGGGTCAGCGATGCCAGCCAGCAGAAAGCGCTGATCTGGGGCGCAGCGTTATTGCTGTCGCTGCCCTTCCTGATTGCTGCCTATCGCAAGCTCAAGGCGCTGTCGATGCTGCTGGCGGAGATGGGCGTCAAGCCCGAAATGGCCGGGCGGCATACCCAGCGTGTGCGCCGTGTGGTGGCTGAGGTGATCCCGTTGTTGTCGCTGCTGGTGATTTTCCTGCTGTTGTCGGCACTGTCGGCGAGCATTCTGCCAACCAGCGAGTTGCTGCTGGTGATTGCCGTGGTGGCTGCAGTGGTGGTGGCCTTGCTGTGGCGCTGGTTTATCCGCGTGCATACGCGCATGCAGATTGCCTTGCTGGAGACGCTGGAGAACAGCCGCGAGAATACGCACTGACTGTGGGAGCGGGCATGCCCGCGAACACCGGCGCAGCCGGTGCCAGCCGCCGCGCTGGGATCTTCGCGGGCGCGCCCGCTCCCACAGGTACTGCATGGATGCTGACCTTTGTGCAGTACCTGTGGGAGCGGGTTTACCCGCGAAGAGGCCGGCACAGGCAGCATCAGATCAGAGGTTGGAATCAGCTCTCCAGCCAGACATCCCGCGCCCAGTGCCACACCGATTCCCAGCTTTCTTCGCCGACGATTTCCTCTTCGGCATCCCACAGCACCACGGTGCCGTCTTCTTCGACGCAGTAGTAGTTGTCGCCATCCTGGCACAGCGGAATCAGGTCACGCGGCACGCCGGCATCCCAGGCGTTGGCGGCGACGTCTGGCAGGTAGGTATGCGACTGTGGGTCGGTAACGGTCACCGGCTCCAGTGAGCCGTACACCACGTCACTGACGGTCAGCAGGAACTCTTTGAACACGAACGGAATGTTGATGAACAGCTCTTCCTCGATCTCGACCAGCAGGTCCTCGTCGGGAAGCTCAAGGGGCACCGGCACTGGCTCGTTGGCTTCACGGAGTTGTTCGATCACTTCTTCCACGGTTCACTTCCTCTGACCTAGATGACAACGCTGCGCGTTATACCCTAGTAGGCCGCTCTGGCAAAAGCAAAACCCCGGGACAGGCCCGGGGTTTTTTGTGCAGCACGCAGCGGTTAGCCGTTCTGACGGATACCGGCCACCAGCCAAGGCTGGTTTTCGCCTTGAGCGCGGACCATGTGCCAGCTTTCGCTGAACACCTCGCCCTGGTCGAAGCGCGAGTTCTTCGACACGCCACGGAAGGTCAGGGTGGCATCGGTGCGGTCGGCGCGGTCGTCGACACCGTCCAGTTGCACTTCGAGGTTGTCGATGTAGGTGGACTGGAAGCCATCACCCAGTTCGGCGCGCTCGCGCTTGAGGAACTCGAGCATCTGCGGGGTGACGAACTCGGCGATCTTGTCCATCTCGTTGGCGTCCCAGTGCTGCTGCAGCGCCTGGAAGTGGTTACGGGCAGCAGCCAGGAAGCTCTGCTCGTTGAACCAGGCCGGGGCGTTGATCACCGGGGCGGCTGCGGCAGCAGGTGCGGCAGAACCACCGAAGATCGACGGCTGGGCAGGCTGGCCGTGAGCTTCACGCTGCATCGGCGCATGACCTGGCATGGCCATTTGCGGCTGCTGCTGGCGACGGCGTGCAGCGATGAAGCGGAACACCAGGAAGGCGATGAGCGCCACGATCAGGAAGTCCATGATCTGGAAGCCTTCGAAACCGTCGCCCATGAACATGGACGCCAGCAGGCCACCGGCAGCGAGGCCTGCCAGAGGGCCCAACCAGCGCGAAGCACCGCTGGCGGCCGGAGCGGCACGGCCAGGTGCGGTCGGCGCGGCGGCAGGCGCGGTTGGCGTGGCCTGGCGGGTCTGGTGAATAGGCGCGGAGCCCGAGCTCTTGCCGCCGCCAAAACGCTTGGCGTTGGCGTCCAGGCTCAGCGTCAGGCCGACGCAGAGCGCCAGAGCGATGCTAAGAAAACGTTGCATAAATGGGATATCCCCTGTTGTGGATTGCACGCGCGTCATGGTGCACAGGTTCCTGGGCCCATGACCAGCGACATAATGTTTCCAGCTTTTGCCTGAATGTTACAAACGCCGGCAGGACCGGCCTCTGGAGCTGGCGCAACACCTGTGGGAGCGGGCATGCCCGCGAACAGCGGCGAAGCCGGTGCCATCCACCGAGTTGCCGGTTTCGCGGGCATGCCCGCTCCCACAGGTATTGCGCAGGCTTTTAGATCGCCTCGAGCTTGGCATACCCCAGCATCAGCCACTTGCTGCCTTCGGCAAAATTCACCTGCACTCGCGCCTGGGCGCCGGAGCCCTCGAAGTTGAGGATCACACCTTCGCCGAACACCGCATGCTGCACCCGCTGGCCGAGGTTGAACGCGGTCTGCGGAATGCTGGCATTGGCGAACAGGTTGCTGTTGGTGGCCGTCTTGGCCCCGCCGAACGGGCGGCTGACGCTATTGGACAGGCGCACTTCCTGAACCAGGCCCGCCGGAATTTCGCGCACGAAACGTGACACCTTGTTATAGGTCTCGCTGCCATAGAGGCGACGCGTTTCGGCGTAGGTCATGACCAGCTGGCGCATGGCGCGGGTGATGCCCACATAGGCCAGGCGGCGTTCCTCTTCCAGGCGGCCGGGCTCTTCCAGGCTCATCTTGTGCGGGAACAGGCCTTCTTCCATGCCCACCAGGAATACATACGGGAACTCCAGGCCCTTGGCGCTGTGCAAGGTCATCAGCTGGATGCTGTCTTCATGCTCGTCGGCCTGGGTATCGCCTGCCTCGAGCGAGGCGTGGCCGAGGAACGCCGAGAGTGGCGAGAGGTCGGCGTCTTCGTCGGTGGACTCGAAGTTGCGCGCTGCGCTGACCAGTTCCTCAAGGTTTTCTACCCGTGCCTGGCCTTTTTCACCCTTTTCTTCCTGGTGATAGATGATCAGCCCGGACTGCTCGATGGTGGTCTGGGTCATGGTATGCAGTGGCATGTCCACGACCTTGGCTGCCAACCCCTCGATCAGCTCGATGAACGCACCCAGGGCACTGGCGGCGCGGCCTTTCAGGGCTTTGGCAGCAAGCAGCTGGCACATGGCCTCCCACATCGACAACTGGCTGTGGCGGGCATGCTCGCGTATGGCTTCGACGGTTTTTTCGCCAATGCCACGTGGCGGCACGTTGATCACGCGCTCCAGGGCGGCATCGTTGCCACGGCCTTCGATCAGCCGCAGGTACGCCATGGCGTTCTTGATTTCGGCGCGTTCGAAGAAGCGCTGGCCACCGTAGATGCGGTAGGGGATGCGTTCGCGCAGCAAGGCTTCTTCCAGCACCCGCGACTGGGCGTTGGAACGGTACAGGATGGCGATATCGCTACGCGCATTGCCCTGCTTGACCAGGCTCTCGATGGTTTCCACCACGTAGCGCGCTTCGTCGTGCTCGTTGTAGGCCGCGTACAGGGTCAGCGGTTCGCCTTCGCCCAGGTCGGTCCACAGCTCCTTGCCCAGGCGCCCGCTGTTGTTGGCGATCAGCGCGTTGGCCGCCTTGAGGATGCCGCCGGTGGAGCGGTAGTTCTGCTCCAGGCGAATCATTTCGGCGTCGGGGAAGTCGGCGGTGTACTGGTGAATGTTCTCGATCTTGGCGCCGCGCCAGCCGTAGATCGACTGGTCGTCATCGCCCACCGCCATCAGGCTGGCGCCGCCGCGCGCCAACAGACGCAGCCAGGCGTACTGCACGGCGTTGGTGTCCTGGAACTCGTCTACCAGAACATGCTGGAAGCGCCGCTGGTAGTGTTCCAGCAGGCCCGGGTGGTCGCGCCACAGGTCCAGGGCGCGCAGCAGCAGCTCGGAAAAGTCGATGACCCCGGCACGCTCGCAGGCCTGTTCGTACGCGGTATAGACCTCGCGCATGGTCGCCAGGAACAGGTCGCCCCCTGCCTGGATATGCTGCGGGCGCAGGCCTTCGTCCTTCTGCCCGTTGATGAACCACTGAGCCTGGCGTGCAGGCCATTTCTGCTCGTCCAGGCCCAGCTCGCGCATCACCCGCTTGATCAGGCGCTGCTGGTCGTCGCTGTCGAGGATCTGGAAGTTCTGTACCAGCCGTGCTTCCTGCCAGTGGGCCCGCAGCAGGCGATGGGCCAGGCCGTGGAAGGTGCCTACCCACATGCCTGCCGGGTTGATGCCCAGCAGCTGCTCGATCCGCTGGCGCATTTCTGCCGCGGCCTTGTTGGTGAAGGTCACCGACAGGATCGAGTGCGGCGATGCCTGCTCTACCTGGATCAGCCAGGCAATGCGGTGCACCAGCACGCGGGTTTTACCGGAACCGGCGCCAGCAAGCACCAGTTGACGCCCGAGCGTGGCCGCTACGGCCTGGCGTTGGGCATCGTTGAGGGAATTCAGCAGGAGGGAGAGGTCGTCTGTGCGCATCGGGCCATTCTAGGGTGCGGCAGGAAATGGGGCAAACCTCTACTGTATGAATATTCACCTGTCACATGCCCGTTCATCCAGCCGATGGCAGGTGCCAGGTCGCCGCTCGGGCGACCTGGCGGGCAGCGGCTCAGTCAATTGCCTCGATGGTGCGAATTTCGCAGCGCTGCGAACCGCCGGCATGGATGATCTCCACGGTGTTCCAGCCAGTGCCGCCTGCACGTTCGAACACCACGGTTTTTTCCGTCACCACTTGCGGGGTGATTGCGCCGCTATCCTGCAGTTGAAGCTCCAGCACTTCCCAGCCGCCCCTGTGGCGCCCCTTGGGTTCGACCAGCACCGGTTCGATGGCCGGGTTGCCGACCGTAACGGTGCCGTGAACCCTGAAAACCTGCTCGCCGTTGGCGATGTCATTGATTGCAACGAGGTTGGCGATAGTAGCCATTGTCTGCTCCTGTCTCAGGTTGAAAGTAGCGCCAGTGCGCAGGGGCTACTTTCTGCCCTTTCACCTGCCACAGGAGCAGGGCAGTGCTTCAGCTATGCCAGTGCCTGCCATGCCTGGCCAGCAGGCTGTTGGCTTGCTCCGGCCCGTTGCTGCCTGCCGGGTACGGTCGCGGCGCCTGGAAGTGCTCTTCACAGCCCTTGATGATCGGGTCGATCCAGGCCCAGGCCGCTTCCACTTCATCGCGGCGCATGAACAGCGTCGAGTCGCCCTCCAGCACATCCAGCAGCAGCCGCTCGTAGGCCTCCCAGCGGCGGGTCTGGCTGAACACCTGGGCCAGGTTCAGGTCCAGGTCGACCGGTTCCAGGCGCATGCCTTTGCCCGGGCTCTTGGTCATCATGCGCAGGCTGATGCGTTCGTCCGGTTGCAGCTGGATCAGCAACTGGTTGACCTGGCCACCCTTGAACAGCTCGTGGGGCACCGGCTTGAACTGGATGACGATCTGCGATGAGCGCCGTGCCATGCGCTTGCCGGTGCGCAGGTAGAAGGGCACGCCGGCCCAGCGCCAGTTGTCGATGTGCGCCTCGATGGCGATGAAGGTTTCGGTGTCGCTGTCGTTGTCGACGTCCTTTTCGAAGTAATAGGCCGGCACCTCCTGGCCGCCGATGTGCCCGGCCCCATATTGGCCGCGTACGGTCTTGTCCTGAACGTCCTGGCCAGTGATGGGCTTGAGGGCCCGCAGGATCTTCACTTTCTCGTCACGCACCGCTTCGGCCTCGAACTGCGCGGGGGGCTCCATGGCCACCAGGCATAGCAGCTGTAGCAGGTGGTTCTGCAGCATGTCGCGGGTCGCCCCGGCGCGGTCGTAGTAGGCGCCGCGGTTCTCTACCCCCAGGGTTTCGCAAACGCTGATCTGCACGTGGTCGATCTGGTTGTTGCGCCACACCGGCTCCAGCAGGGCGTTGGCAAAGCGCAGGGCCATCAGGTTCTGCACGGTTTCCTTGCCCAGGTAGTGGTCGATGCGAAAGACCTGGTTTTCCTCCAGCACTGCACCAATCGCTTCGTTGATGGCGGTAGCCGATTCCAGCGAGTGGCCGATCGGCTTTTCCAGCACGATGCGCGCTTCGGCGTCGGCCAGACCGGCGTTATGCAGGTGCCTGGCAATCGGCACGAACAGGTTGGGGGCAGTGGCCAGGTAGAAGATGCGCGTCAAGCCGCCGGGCTCGCCCAGGTAGCGCGCCAGGCGGCCGAAGTCGGCGCTTTGCGAAGCATCCATGGCGAAATAGTCGACCCGCGCGGAAAACCGCTGCCAGACCTCTTCGTCAAAGTCGTTGCGGGCGATCTGGGCCCGGCAGTGGCGTTCGGCGAGCTTGAGATAGTCGTTACGTGGCAAGTTGCGGCGCGCCAGCGCGATGATCCGCACGGCAGGGTCAAGACGGGCCTCGCGAAACAGGTGGTAGAGCGCCGGAAGCAATTTGTGCAGGGCCAGATCGCCGGTGCCACCGAAGACCAGAATGTCGCAAGGAATAGTCAAACCACCACTCTCCACGTTCGTTTAACTGGGCGGGTTGGCGTCCATGTAGTATAACTACAAGAAAGCTACAACCCGGCCAGCCGATCATAACCGAGTCCAGCCCGTGAATCTGTTGCAACATATCGCCCAATCGCGCCACCTGCTGCGCAAATCGGAACTCAAGGTAGCCGACCACGTGCTACTCGACCCGGCTGCCGTCATGCACAGTTCAATGGCCGACCTGGCGCACAGTGTGGGTATCAGCGAACCGACCATCGTGCGGTTCTGCCGCGCGATCGGTTGCTCGGGCTTTCAGGATTTGAAGCTGAAGCTGGCGCAGAGCCTGGCCGCGGGGGCCAGTTTCGGTCAGTTCGCCATCCATGAAGACGATTCGGTCGCCGACTACAGCCTGAAGATCTTCGACACCACCCTGCACACCCTGATGGAAGTGCGCGAGCACCTTGACCCGCAGGCGCTGCAGCAGGCGGTAACCGCCATGGCCCAGGCGCAGCGCGTGGAGTTCTATGGCTTTGGCGCCTCCGGTGCGGTGGCGGCCGATGCCCAGCACAAGTTCTTCCGCCTGCTGCTCAGCGCGGCAGCCTATTCCGACCCGCACATGCAGGCGATGTCGGCGGTGACCCTGAAGCCGGGTGATGTGGCGGTATGCATTTCCCAGTCGGGCCGTTCCAAAGACCTGTTGATCACCGCCAACCTGGTCCGTGAGAGCGGTGCCAACCTGATTACCCTGTGCCCCAGCCAGACACCGCTGGCCGAGCTGTCGACGGTCAACCTGGCGATCGACGTGCATGAAGACACCGAAATCTACACCCCGCTGACCTCGCGTATTGCCCACCTGGTGGTGATCGACGTGCTGGCCATGGGCGTGGCCATGGCGCGCGGGCCGAGCCTGGTCAACCACCTGAAGAGCGTGAAGCGCAGCTTGCGTAGCCTGCGTTTGTCGCCCAAGTCGATCAAGGCTACCGACGACTGAACGCCTGTACCGGCCTCTTCGCGGGCTTGCCCGCTCCCACAGGGATTGTGCGCAGTACCTGTGGGAGCGGGCGAGCCCGCGAAGAGGCCGGTACAGGCAGCGAAACTTCACTGTTTTGTCACCATTCCACCGCCAAACCGTAACCCGTCAAGGCCAGTCTGAAACTCCCGCATCCTATCTGGGAGACAGGCAATGGCTCGTGACTTCGACGGTACCTACCAACCCAGCGCCAAGGCTCGCAAGCAGCAGGAAAAGGATCAGCGCCGCATGGAATACCGCCGCGCGATCGAGAGCTATTGCGACCAACGTCAACTGCTCCGCGAACTGGTGGACTATCCCGAGCTGCAAGCGCTCACGGTCTGGCAGGCGTCGGCAGCGGCTTCCCCGAGAAGCGCTCAACCAGCGCGCTGATCAGCGCACGTTCGCTGCGGATGAACGCCAGGAAGGCCAAAGCCACCGGTGACTGCCGTTTGGCCTTGGACTGCACCACGCACCAGCTGCGGTACAGCGGCAGTTCCTCCACCGGCAGCTCCTTCAGCACACCGGTGGCCAGTTCCAGGTTGACCGCATGGCGGGTCAGCAGGGCAATGCCCAGACCGGCGATCACGCACTCGCGCTGGGCGTCGGCCGAGGCCACTTCCAGGGTCTGGGTGAAATGCACGCGCTTGTCCTTGAAGTATTCCTCGCACGCCTTGCGGGTGCCCGAACCTTGTTCGCGGACCAGCAGGGTATGAGGTTCCAGGTCCTGCAGGCGCAGCTGCTCCAGCTTGCACAGCGGGTGCTCGGGCGGTGCCACCGCGACGATCGGGTTGTTGAGGAACGGCAGAAACTCCAGGCCCATGTCCTGCGGCACCATGGACATGATGATCAGGTCGTCGCGGTTGTCCGACAGGCGGCGGATGGCCTGGGCCCGGTTGACCACCGTCAGGGTCAGGTTGACCTCTGGGTGACGCTGCTTGAAGGCCGCGAACAGGTGTGGCACGAAGTATTTGGCGCTGGACTCTATCGCCAGTTTCAACTGCCCCTGCAATGAGCCCTGCATGTCCGACAGCTGCATGTCCAGGCTCTCCAGGCGCCCGAAGATATCGCGGCTGGCGCGTTGCAGGGCCTCGGCGGCTTCGGTCAGGTAGAGCTTCTTGCCTACGTACTCGAACAGCGGCTGGCCGATCAATTCTTCGAGCTGACGGATCTGTAGACTAACGGCGGGTTGCGTCAGCGCCATCTCTTCCGCCGCACGGCTGTACGAACGCAAATCGCACACCTCGTTAAAGATCTGCAGTTGACGCAAAGTCATACGCATCAAGGACTTACGCATTTTAACCCGCCCTTCGGCAACACCTTGTTACCGCACTATAAGCTTTTGCTAATACAGCCCCTAACAAATATTGATTTTTGTTTATCAACCTACAGCGCTAGGGTGAATGTGCGACTGGCCAGCAGCGTCTGGTCACGCGCCGACCGGGAGAACCGGCTCGACTGTTCCTACGGCTTTGGGAAGACTCCAGTGATAAAAAAAATCCTGATCGCCAACCGAGGTGAAATTGCAGTTCGGATCGTGCGCGCCTGCGCCGAGATGGGCATTCGCTCGGTGGCGATCTATTCCGACGCCGACCGCCACGCCTTGCACGTCAAGCGCGCCGACGAAGCCCACAGCATTGGTGCCGAGCCGCTGGCCGGTTACCTGAACCCGCGCAAGCTGGTGAACCTGGCTGTGGAAACCGGCTGTGATGCCCTGCACCCGGGCTATGGTTTCCTGTCGGAAAACGCTGAACTGGCAGAGATCTGCGCCGAGCGCGGGATCAAGTTCATCGGCCCGGCCGCCGAGGTCATCCGCCGGATGGGCGACAAGACCGAAGCGCGCCGCACCATGATCGCCGCCGGTGTGCCGGTAACCCCGGGCACCGAAGGCAACGTTGCCGATATCCACGAAGCCCTGAGCGAAGGTGACCGCATCGGTTACCCGGTCATGCTCAAGGCCACCTCGGGTGGTGGCGGCCGTGGTATTCGCCGTTGCAACAGCCGCGAAGAACTGGAACAGAACTTCCCCCGCGTCATCTCCGAGGCTACCAAGGCCTTTGGTTCTGCGGAAGTGTTCCTGGAAAAGTGCATCGTCAACCCCAAGCACATCGAGGCGCAGATCCTTGGTGACAGCTTCGGTAACGTGGTGCACCTGTTCGAGCGCGACTGCTCGATCCAGCGCCGCAACCAGAAGCTCATCGAAATCGCCCCGAGCCCTCAGCTCACCCCCGAGCAGCGCGCCTACATCGGCGACCTGGCGGTGCGTGCGGCCAAGGCGGTGAACTACGAGAACGCCGGTACCGTGGAGTTCCTGCTCGCCGATGGCGAGGTGTACTTCATGGAAATGAACACCCGGGTGCAGGTGGAACACACCATCACCGAGGAAATCACCGGTATCGACATCGTCCGTGAGCAGATTCGCATTGCTTCGGGCTTGCCGCTGTCGGTCAAGCAGGAAGACATCCAGCACCGCGGTTACGCGCTGCAGTTCCGCATCAACGCCGAAGACCCGAAGAACAACTTCCTGCCCAGCTTCGGCAAGATCACCCGTTACTACGCCCCCGGTGGCCCGGGCGTGCGTACCGACACGGCGATCTACACCGGTTACACCATTCCGCCGTTCTACGACTCCATGTGCCTGAAACTGGTGGTGTGGGCGTTGACCTGGGAAGAAGCCATGGACCGCGGCCTGCGGGCCCTGGACGACATGCGCGTGCAAGGGGTGAAGACCACTGCCGCGTACTACCAGGAAATCCTGCGCAATCCGGAATTCCGTAGCGGCCAGTTCAACACCAGCTTCGTCGAAAGCCACCCGGAACTGACCAACTACTCGATCAAGCGCAAACCCGAAGAGCTGGCCCTGGCCATCGCCGCCGCCATCGCCGCCCACGCAGGCCTGTGAGGAACCCCATAATGTCCAAGAAAATTCACGTAACCGACACGATCCTGCGCGACGCCCACCAGTCCCTGCTGGCCACCCGCATGCGTACCGAAGACATGCTGCCGATCTGCGACAAGCTCGACAAGGTCGGCTACTGGTCGCTGGAAGTCTGGGGTGGCGCCACCTTCGACGCCTGCGTGCGCTTCCTCAAGGAAGACCCGTGGGAGCGCCTGCGCAAGCTGCGTGCAGCCCTGCCCAACACCCGCCTGCAAATGCTGCTGCGCGGCCAGAACCTGCTGGGCTACCGCCACTACAGCGACGACGTGGTCAAGGCCTTTGTCGCCAAGGCCGCGGTCAACGGCATCGAGGTGTTCCGTATCTTCGATGCCATGAACGATGTGCGTAACCTGCGCGTGGCCATTGAAGCAGTCAAGGCCGCCGGCAAGCACGCCCAGGGCACCATCGCCTACACCACCAGCCCGGTACACACCATCGAAGCCTTCGTGAACCAGGCCAAGCAGATGGAAGCCATGGGTTGCGACTCGATCGCGATCAAGGACATGGCCGGCCTGCTGACCCCGTTCGCCACCGGTGAACTGGTCAAGGCACTGAAGGCCGAGCAATCGCTGCCGGTGTTCATCCACTCCCACGACACTGCCGGCCTGGCTGCAATGTGCCAGCTGAAAGCTGTTGAGAACGGCGCCGATCACATCGACACCGCCATCTCCAGCTTCGCCTGGGGCACCAGCCACCCGGGTACCGAGTCGATGGTTGCCGCGCTCAAGGGCAGCGAATTCGACACCGGGCTGGACCTGGAGCTGCTGCAGGAAATCGGCCTGTACTTCTATGCCGTGCGCAAGAAGTACCACCAGTTCGAAAGCGAGTTCACCGCTGTGGACACCCGCGTACAGGTCAACCAGGTACCGGGCGGCATGATTTCCAACCTGGCCAACCAGCTCAAGGAGCAGGGCGCCCTCAATCGCATGAACGAAGTGCTGGCAGAGATCCCGCGCGTGCGTGAAGACCTCGGCTTCCCGCCGCTGGTGACCCCGACCTCGCAGATCGTCGGCACCCAGGCGTTCTTCAACGTGCTGGCCGGCGAGCGCTACAAGACCATCACCAACGAGGTGAAGCTGTACCTGCAAGGCGGTTACGGCAAGGCCCCGGGCGTGGTCAACGAGCAGCTGCGCCGCCAGGCGATCGGCAGCGAGGAAGTGATCGACGTACGCCCGGCCGACCTGCTGAAGCCGGAAATGGCCAAGCTGCGTGCCGATATCGGCGCTTTGGCCCGTAGCGAAGAAGACGTGCTGACCTTCGCCATGTTCCCGGACATTGGCCGCAAATTCCTCGAAGAACGCGAAGCCGGCACGCTGACCCCTGAAGCCCTGCTGCCAATTCCTGAAGCCGGCGCAGTGGCGTCCCATGGCGGTGAAGGCGTACCGACCGAGTTCGTCATCGACGTGCACGGCGAAACCTACCGCGTCGACATCACCGGTGTGGGCGTGAAGGCCGAAGGCAAGCGTCACTTCTACCTGTCGATCGACGGCATGCCGGAAGAAGTGGTGTTCGAGCCGCTCAACGAATTCGTCGGCGGCGGCAGCAGCAAGCGCAAGCAGGCCAGCGCCCCGGGCCACGTCAGCACCACCATGCCAGGCAACATCGTCGATGTACTGGTCAAGGAAGGTGACATGGTCAAGACCGGCCAGGCCGTGCTGATCACCGAAGCCATGAAGATGGAGACCGAAGTGCAGGCGGGTATCGCCGGCAAGGTCGTGGCCATCCACGTGGCCAAGGGCGACCGTGTGACGCCGGGTGAGATCCTGATCGAGATCGAAGGCTGAGATAAGCCCTCATCTACAAGCGGTTAACCTCTGGGGAGCGGATGCTCCCCTTTTTTTGCGTTGAATCTGCCGGCCTCTTCGCGGGCTTGCCCGCTCCCACAGGCACACCGCCAGTCTCGAGACTTGAGGAAAACCTGTGGGAGCGGGCAAGCCCGCGAAGAGGCCGGTTGGTCCAGTGCAATTCTCAACCCTTGCGGCACGCCTCCAAGGTCAGCACCTGCCCCTCGGGCTGCTGGTTTTCCTCGCTCAACCACCGCTCGAACCCGGCAGCCACGGTCGGCCACTCATCATCGGTAATCGAATACCAGGCGGTATCCCGATTATGGTCCTTCACCACCAGGTGCTTGCGGAACACCCCTTCAAATACAAAGCCAAACCGCTCCGCCGCGCGCCTGGAGCGGGCGTTGGCGTTGTTGCACTTCCACTCCAGCCGGCGGTTGCCCAGTTCGAAGGCCAGCTTGCCCAGCAGGTACACCGCCTCGGTGCCCTTGGGCGTGCGCTGCATGGCGGCGCCGAAGGCGACGTGGCCGATTTCGATGCGGCCGTGGTCGGGCACGATCGACATCAGGCTGAGGATGCCCTGGGCCTGGCCGCTGGGGCGGTCGATCACGGTGTAGAACAGCGGGTCGCGGCCGGCGGCGTTGCCCTCCAGCCAGCGATCGAAGGCGGCACGTTCGGCGAACGGGCCATAGGGCAGGTAGTCCCACAGCACCGGGTCGGCAGCCGGACCTTGCAGCGCCTCCCAGAGCTCGTCGCCATGGCGCACCGGGTCGAGCTTTTCCAGGCGGATGAAGCGGCCGTCGATGGGCTCGGCCTTGGGGGCTGCAGCGGGTTTCCAGTTCAATGCGTCGGTCATGTTCGGTTTAAAACTCCTTGCGGAACTGGATGAAGCCCGAGCGCTCGGCAACCTGCTGGTACAGGCTGATGGCGGTGGCGTTGGTCTCGTGGGTCACCCAGTACACCTTGCTGCAGTTTTCGGCCTTGGCTGCAGCGTAGACGTGCTCGATCAGCTGGCGGCCGATGCCCAGGCCGCGCTGCGCGCTGTCCACGTACAGGTCCTGCAGGTAGCAGGCGTTGCCGATACTCCAGTTGGTACGATGGTAGATGTAGTTGACCATGCCCACCGCCTTGCCATCGACCCAGGCCAGGGCTGAATGGGTCGGCTCGTTGGGGTCGAGCAGGCGCTGCCAGGTGCTGAGGCTCACCTCATCGGTCAGTTCGGATTCATAGAAATGCAGATAGGCGTGCCACAGGGCAAGCCAGGCAGCATGGTCCTGGGCAGTGACGGGGCGCAGGGTAACGCTGGACATGGGGCTGTTCCTTCAGAGTGGGCGCATGTGCGCCGCAAGTTGGTTATCCAGATAATCGGGGCTGGCGCTCAGGCCTTCGCGCACGCCGGCAATGTCTTGCTCTGAACGGTTCTGGCTGAGCTTGCGCGCGCCTTGCAGGCGGGCGATGGGCAGGCGGATGCCGACAATGGCGCGCAGCATGCCGTCGAGGTAGTCACGCGGGGCATCGTTGACGCTCCACGGTTCGCTGCGGCCTTGTTCGTGGCGCTCGGTCAGGCGGCTGACAATGGCCAGCAGAGGCTCGGCGCCGTGGATCACTTCGGCCGTGCCATAGGCATGCACGGCCAGGTAGTTCCAGGTTGGCACCACCTTGGGGTTGTCGGCCTTGCTCGGGTAGTAACCGGGGCTGACATAGGCATCGGCGCCGGGGAACACCAGCAGGGCTTCGCCACCTTGCTCCAGGTCGTGCCACTGGCGGTTGGCCCGCGCCAGGTGGGCATAGACGGTGCCGAATTCGCCTTCGGCGGTATTGACCAGTACCGGCAGGTGCGTGGCCAGCAGGCCTTGTTCGCCCTGGCTGACCAGGATGGCCAGGCGGGTGGCGAGCATGTGCTGGTGCAGGCGCCCGAGGTCGTGTTCCTGATGGGGTTTGCTGTTGTACATGCTCGGTTTCCTTGTGCGATGGCCCTATCCTAGGCAGGCTATTGGTTCATAGTAAGAGCCATTAGCAGCTGTTTTCATAGGTCCAATACCATGAGCGAGCGCCCCCTCGTATTGCCTTTCGACCCAGCCGGGATCGCCCTTGATCGCCGCCGCGGGCTCAGCCAGCAGCTGTACCAGGCGCTACGTGCGCGGGTGCTGGACGGGCGCCTGAGCAGTGGCACGCGCCTGCCCGCCACCCGTGATCTGGCTGCCATGCTGGCGCTTTCGCGCAACAGCGTGGTGCGGGCCTATGACCAACTGTATGCCGAGGGCTATATCGAAACCCGGGTAGGCGATGGCACCTATGTCAGCCAGCTGCCGAAACTCGCCACCGCAAAACTATCCACACAAGTATCCACAGGGTTATCCCGGTGGTTATCAACAGGTTTATCCACATTTTCTTCAGAAGATACTGAGGATTCATCCAGCAGCCGACGTTCCAGCGAGCCTTTGCAGCGTCTGAAAAGTAACCATTTGCCGCCGCCAAGAAGCGGTGCTCCGCGTGCTTTTCGCGTCGGTATTCCGGCGTTCGACCTGTTCCCGTTCGACGTCTGGGCCAAGCTGCAGGCGGGTTTCTGGCGCAACCCGGGTCCCGCACAGCTGGGCTATGGCGACCCGGCAGGCGAACCGCTGTTGCGCGAACTGATCGCGGCCTACCTGCGTCGCTCGCGTGGTCTGATTTGTACGGCTGAACAAATTGTGATCACCAGTGGTGCACAGCAGGCCATCAGCCTTTGTGCACAGTTGCTGTTGCAGCCGGGCGATGGCGTGGCTGTGGAAAACCCGGGTTACCGGGCAGCCGGGCATGCCTTTGCGCTGGCCGGTGGCCGGTTGCATGGCGTGCCGGTGGACGAGGACGGCATGGACTGTCGCCAGCTCGGGCAGTTGGCGGATTGCCGGCTGGCCTATGTCACGCCGGCCCACCAGTACCCCACCGGGGTGACCATGAGCCTGGCACGACGCCTGGAATTGCTGGCCTGGGCCGAGCGCAGCGATGGCTGGATCATCGAAGACGACTACGACGGCGAATACCGTTACAGCGGTGCGCCCTTGGCCCCGCTTGCGGCGCTCGACCACCACGGGCGGGTGCTGTACGTCGGTACCTTTGGCAAGATTGCCTTTCCGGCGTTGCGCCTGGGCTACCTGGTATTGCCGCCACAACTGGCGCAGGCGTTCAGCCAGGCCAGGGCGCTGGCGGTGCGGCATTCGGAGGTCAGTAGCCAGTGCGTAATGGCCGAGTTCATGGCCCGTGGGCACTTCCAGCGGCATATCCGGCGCATGCGCAAGGCGGCGTTGAGCCGGCGCAATGTGCTCAAGGCTGGCTGGCCTGTGGATATCCCGGGGTTGGGTGGCATGCCGGAAGTAGCGGCCGGGCTGCATGTGAAGGTTGATGTGGATAACGTTGCGCGGGAGCAGGAACTGGTGGCCAAGGCTGAAGCGGTGGGGGTGGAGGTGACACCGCTGAGCAACTTCTGGCTGGCGGATAGTGAGGTGCCTGTGGATAAGCGTGCGGGGCTGGTGCTGGGGTTTGCAGCGGTGCCGGAGGGGGAGATTGCCGAGGCTTTGATGCGCTTGCGCAAGGCTTGGAGAAAGTGAATGGGGCCGCTTAGCGGCCCAATCGCCGGCAAGCCAGCTCCCACAGGGACTGCATCTGCCTCGAAAGCAGTAGGGATCCTGTGGGAGCGGGCATGCCCGCGAAGCAGGCGACTCAGGTACCGGACTTGATCCGCGTCCAGGCCCTGGTCCGCGCCCGCTCGGCATCCCTTGCCAAAGGCTTGAGCGTGTAAAGCTTGGCCATCGCCTCCGCCGTCGGGTACAGGTTGGGGTTGTTGCGAATCGCCGGGCTTACCTTGTCGGTCGCATCCTTGTTCGGGTTGGGGTACCCGACAAAGTCGCTGATCGGCGCAATCACCTCGGGTTGCAGCAGGTAGTTGATGAATGCATGGGCATCTTCCGGGTTGGCCGCGTTCTTCGGAATCGCCAGCATGTCGAACCAGATCGGTGCACCTTCCTTGGGCAGGCGCATGTCCACTACCACGCCATTCTTCGCCTCGCGGGCGCGGTTGGCGGCCTGGGAGAAGCTGCCGCTGTAGCCCACTGCCACGCAGATATCGCCATTGGCGATGTCAGCCATGTACTTCGAGGAATGGAAGTAGGTGATGTGCGGGCGAATCTTCAGCATCAGCGCCTCGGCCTGTTTGTAGTCGGCCGGCTTGTCGCTGTTCGGCGGCAGGCCCAGGTACTGCAACGCCAGCGGCATGATCTCCGAAGGCGAGTCTAGCAGGGCCACGCCGCACTGTTTGAGCTTGGCGATGTTTTCTTCCTTGAAGATCAGATCCCAGCTGTCCACCGGGGCATTGTCGCCGAGCGCCGCCTTTACCTTGGCCGGGTTGAAGCCGATCAGCACCGTGCCGTACATGTAGGGCACGGCAAACTTGTTGCCGGGGTCGTTGGCCTCGATCAGCTTCATCAGCGCCGGGTCCAGGTGCTGCCAGTTCGGCAGCTTGCTGCGGTCCAGCGGCTGGAACACTCCCGCTTCGATCTGCTTGGCGAGGAACACATTGGACGGCACCACCACGTCATACCCGGAGTTGCCGGTCAGCAGCTTGGCTTCCAGCGCCTCGTTGGTGTCGAAGATGTCGTAGACCAGTTTCACCCCGCTTTCTTTCTGGAACTCGGTGAGGGTTTGCGGGGTGATGTAGTCGAACCAGTTGTACACCCGCAGGGTGCGCTGTTCGGCCTGGGCTTGCAGGGCACCGGTGAACAGGGTCGCAGCGATGAACGGGGCGAGCAGACGCTTGAGTCGGACCATTACCGGGCTCCTGGCTGGGCGCGCTGGAAGCCTTCCAGCACATTGACTGCGTTGATGCCGATTTCTTCCACAGCGTAGCCGCCTTCCATCACGAACAGGGTCGGCTTGCCGAGTTGGGCAATGCGCTTGCCCATTTCCAGGTAGTCCGGGCTGTCCAGCTTGAACTGCGAGATCGGGTCGTCCTTGAAAGTGTCCACGCCCAGCGAGACCACCAGCACCTCGGCGTCGTAGGTGGCAATGCGCTGGCAAGCGTCCTCCAGGGCGGCGCTCCAGGCAGCCCAGTCGCTGCCGGCCGGCAGTGGGTAGTTGATGTTGCAGCCTTCGCCGGCACCTTCGCCGGTTTCGTCGGCATAGCCGAGGAAAAACGGGAACTCGGCCTGCGGGTCGCCATGGATCGAGGCGAAGAACACATCATTGCGGTGGTAGAAGATGTCCTGGGTGCCGTTGCCGTGGTGGTAGTCGACGTCGAGGATGGCGACCTTGTGCCGGCCCTGGTCGAGGAAGGCCTGGGCGGCGATGGCAGCGTTGTTCAGGTAGCAATAGCCGCCCATGACTTCGCCAGCCGCATGGTGCCCTGGCGGGCGGCACAGGGCGAAGGCGGAATGTGCGCCTTGCTGGATTGCTGCCTGGGCGGTGAGGGCGACCTGGGCGGCGCTGTAGGCGGCCTGCCAGGTGCCGGCGGTGATCGGTGCGCCGGCATCGAAGCTGTAGTAGCCCAGTTCACCGTGCAGACCGGTGGGTTTTACCTGGCGCAGGGTGCGTGCGGGCCAGGTGAACGGCAGCAGATCGCCTTCCTGGCCCAGTGCGGCCCAGCGCGCCCAGGCACCTTCGAAGAAGTTCAGGTAGTCGGCGCTGTGGATGCGCAGCAATGGTGCGCGGCCGAAGTCGGTGGGGCCCTGGATGTCGCCGAGGTTGCGCTTTTTGACCTGGTCGAGCACATGGTCGGCGCGTGACGGCATTTCGAAACAGGGCATCAGCTTGCCGTCGATCAGCTCGCAGCGGCCGTGGTGCAGGCGGTGGTCATCGGAATAGATCGTCAGCATTGTTGTTCTCCGGTAGGGACTGGCGTGGGCCCATTTTCATGGGCGGGCCAGTGGGGGAGAACGACGCAAATGGCCAAAAGGGGATCGATGTGGCCAAGGTCTCTGGCCTGCTTTTCCTGTGCTGGCCTCTTCGCGGGCTTGCCCGCTCCCACAGGATCTCCACAACTCTTGAAAGTGGTGGAAGACCGGTGGGAGCGGGCAAGCCCGCGAAGAGGCCGGTGCAGGTCAACCGCGAAAATGGCTGGGCGCCACACCACTCCACCGCTGGAAGGCATGCCGGAAGCTGGCCGTTTCGCTGAACCCCAAGGTTTCGGCAATCCGGTAGATCGGCATCTGCTCATCAGCCAGCAACTGCTTGGCCCGCTCGAACCTCAGTTCATCCAGCAGCTGTTGATAACTGCTGCCCAGCGCCTGCAAATGCCGGCGCAGGGTGCGCGACGAGCAGTTCATCTGCCGCGCCAGCCCTTCCAGCCCGGGCGCCGCATCCAGTTGCTGCACCAGCAGTTGGCGAATCCGCCCCAGCCAGGCCTGGCGGCCGGTGAATTCCAGGTTCAGCCGTCGGCAGCGTTCGCTCATTGCCTTGTGGGTAATCGGGTCGGCCAGCGGCAGTGGCGTGTCCAGCCAGCGCCGTTCGAAGGCAAAGGCATTGTCCTCGGCGCCGAAACCGACCGGGCACGCGAATGCCCCGGCGTAGAGCGCGTGGTAGCCGGGCCGTGGGTGTTCGAAACGAGCCCCCAGCAGCGGCAATGGGCGGCCGAGCAGGTCGTCGCAGATGACTTTCAGCGATACCAGGCAGAACTCGGCATTGAAGGCGGTCAGCGTCGGGCTGTCGTGGTAGCCGCTGGCGCTGAGCCAGACGCGCTGGCCGTCGTCGAGCAGGCGCAGCTTGAAGACTGTTCCCAGCAGTGCCGGGTACTGCAGCGCCAGGTGCAAGGCGTCACCCAAAGTGGCACTGGAGAGCAGGGCGTAACCGAGCATGCCGTAGCACGACACATGCATGCGCCGGCCCAGTTCCAGGCCGATATCCTCGCGTCGGGCAACGGCGTTGGCACACACCTGCAGTTCCTGCTGGGTGGTGATGCGCGCATCGGCATGCCCCAGGTCCGCCGGGCCTATGCCGCTGCCGGCCAGCAGCGCCGACGCTTCGCAACCGTCTGCCTGGAACACGTTGAGGATCAGCGAAACCGCGTTGAGGGTGGTCAGGTGGCTGTGCAGCATGCTGGGTAATCCCGTTGGCCTGGGACGCATTATGGAGCAAGTTGTGTGCCGATGTTCGACCGCTGTCCGCAGGGCTATTGCAAGCGGCCTTGCGTCGCGATGGGCTGCAAAGCAGCCCCGGAATCCTTCAGGCAAAAAAAAGGCCCGAAGCATAGGCTCGGGCCTTGGAAAGGTTGAGAGGTGTCTAGTCCCTCGACCTGGTGAGACTGTTTACAGCGGCCTGGTTACGCCTTCAGCGGAACCAGACGCGGAGCGATCATGTTTTCCGGACGCAGGATGTCGTCGAGCATCGCGTCGTCCAGCAGCTTCTCTTCGCGCACCAGTTCCAGTACGCCGCGGCCGGTTTCCAGGGCAACGCGGGCGATACGGGTGGCGTTTTCGTAGCCGATGTACGGGTTCAGGGCGGTGACCAGGCCGATCGAGTGCTCGACCAGTTCACGGCAGCGCTGTTCGTTGGCGGTGATGCCGACGATGCAGTGTTCGCGCAGCATGTCCATGGCACGTTGCAGCAGGCGGATCGAGTCGAAGATCTTGTAGGCGATCAGCGGCTCCATCACGTTCAACTGCAGCTGGCCACCTTCGGCAGCGACGGTCAGGGCCAGGTCGTTGCCCATGATGGCGAAGGCCACCTGGTTGACGGCCTCCGGGATAACCGGGTTGACCTTGCCTGGCATGATCGAGCTGCCTGGCTGACGCGCTGGCAGGTTGATCTCGTTGATGCCGGTGCGCGGGCCGCTGGACAGCAGGCGCAGGTCGTTGCAGATCTTCGACAGCTTGACTGCGGTACGCTTGAGCATGCCGGAGAACAGCACGAAAGCGCCCATGTCGGAGGTGGCTTCGATCAGGTCGGCAGCCGGTACCAGCGGCTGGCCGCTGATGGCAGCCAGGCGCTGTACGGCCAGGGCCTGGTAGCCAGGGTCGGCGTTGATGCCGGTGCCGATGGCGGTACCGCCCAGGTTGATTTCGGTCAGCAGCTCCGGGGCCAGCGAGCGCAGGCGCTGCAGGTCTTCGGTCATGGTGGTGGCGAAGGCGCGGAATTCCTGGCCCAGGGTCATCGGTACGGCGTCCTGCAGCTGGGTACGGCCCATCTTCAGTACGTGATCGAACTCTTTACCCTTGGCAGCGAAGGCCTGGATCAGGCTGTCGAGGCTGGCCAGCAGGGCGTCGTGGCCCAGCAGCAGGCCCAGGCGGATGGCCGTCGGGTAGGCGTCGTTGGTCGACTGCGCCATGTTCACGTCGTTGTTCGGGTGCAGGTACTGGTACTCACCCTTCTGATGGCCCATGGCCTCCAGCGCGACGTTGGCGATGACTTCGTTGGCGTTCATGTTGGTAGAAGTACCAGCACCGCCCTGGATCATGTCCACCACGAACTGGTCGTGGTAATCGCCTTTGATCAGGCGGGCGCAGGCTGCGGTGATGGCAGCGTGCTTGGCATCGCTCAGGTGACCCAGCTCACGGTTGGCGTCGGCAGCAGCCTGCTTGACCATGGCCAGGGCCACGACCAGCTTCGGGTAGTGCGACAGCGGAACACCGGAGAGGTGGAAGTTGTTGGCAGCGCGCAGGGTCTGGATGCCGTAGTAGGCATCTGCAGGAACTTCAAGGGTGCCCAACAAATCTTTTTCGACGCGGAACGATGCAGCGGAGGACATGATGTATATCATCTCGATTTTGACCCGGCACATGCCGGAATGGCGCCAATCCTAGGCCTGAAGGTGATTTTGCGGCCAATGCTGTTGCACGCTAACCTATGCACAAACGGCATAGTGTTTCATGTGACGCCAATTGACATTCGAGCGTGTTCCATTTTGGTGCACGCCAGGAGATGTGCTTCGTGAACCTTGAAAGCAAATGGCTGGAAGACTTCAGTGCGCTGGCCGCCACCCGCAGTTTTTCCCAGGCTGCAGAGCGGCGTTTCGTCACCCAGCCGGCCTTCAGCCGGCGCATTCGCAGCCTGGAGGCCGCATTGGGCCTCCAGTTGGTGAACCGTTCCCGCACGCCGATCGAACTGACCGAGGCCGGCCAGCTTTTTCTTGTCACGGCACGCACAGTTGTCGACCAGTTGAGCGAAATTCTCCGCCATTTGCATCATCTGGAAGGCGGCCAGGGTGAGGTGGTTCAGGTGGCGGCGGCGCACTCCCTGGCGTCGGGCTTTTTCCCGCGTTGGGTGGCCCAGCTGCGCAACGACGGGTTGAACATCGCCACCCGCCTGGTTGCGACCAACGTCGGAGATGCCGTGCATGCATTGCGCGAAGGGGGCTGCGACCTGATGCTGGCCTTCTATGACCCGGACGCCGCCCTGCAGATGGACGCCGAAATCTTCCCGTCGCTGCACATGGGTACCACCGAAATGTTGCCGGTGTGCGCCGTGGATGCCGACGGCAAGCCGTTGTTCGACCTGGAAGGCGAGGGCAGCGTGCCGCTGCTGGCCTACACCGCCGGCGCCTTCCTCGGCCGCTCGGTCAATCTGCTGCTGCGCCAGCGCAACCTGCGCTATACCACCGTCTATGAAACTGCCATGGCCGACAGTCTGAAAAGCATGGCGCTGGAAGGCATGGGCATCGCCTGGGTACCGCGCCTGTCAATGCGTGGCGAACTGGAACGAGGCGAACTGGCGATCTGCGGCGGCAGCCAGTGGCACGTGCCGCTGGAAATCCGTCTGTACCGCTGCGCACTGGTGCGCAAGGCCAATGTAAGGCTGCTATGGCGCAAGCTCGAGGGGGCGGCAATGGTTGACCCGAAAGTCAGCCAAAGCCCCGAAAAATAAGGGGCGACAGTTGGTCGCCGGGGTGCCTTAAACGCACCACCTTACGGTATACTGCGCGGCCTTTCGACCGGATGCGTCCGGTCCTGATCAGCAAACAAGCCACGCCGGTCGTCCCGCGTGGCTTGTTGTTTTTTGACGCGCCCAAGGGCGCACAAGCGAAGAGGCTCGACGATGAGTGCACTGGTTGGCGTGATCATGGGCTCCAAGTCCGATTGGTCCACCCTTAGCCACACCGCCGATATGCTGGAAAAACTCGGCATTCCCTACGAGGTGAAGGTGGTTTCCGCCCACCGTACCCCGGATCTGCTGTTCCAGTATGCCGAGGAGGCTGAGGGCCGTGGCATCGAGGTGATCATCGCCGGTGCCGGTGGCGCAGCCCACCTGCCAGGCATGTGCGCCGCCAAGACCCACTTGCCGGTGCTGGGCGTGCCCGTGCAATCGTCGATGCTGTCGGGTGTCGATTCGCTGCTGTCGATCGTGCAGATGCCAGCCGGCGTGCCGGTAGCCACCCTGGCCATCGGTCGTGCCGGTGCGGTCAACGCCGCGCTGCTGTCGGCCAGCATTCTCGGCGCCAAGTACCCGCAGTACCACGCGGCGCTCAAGCAGTTCCGCACGGAGCAGACCGACACCGTGCTGGACAACCCAGACCCGCGCCAGGCTTGAGGCTCAACCCATGAAGATCGGTGTAATCGGTGGCGGCCAGCTGGGCCGCATGCTGGCCCTGGCGGGTACCCCGCTGGGCATGAACTTCGCTTTCCTCGACCCGGCGCCGGACGCCTGCGCCGCGCCGCTGGGCGAGCACCTGCGTGCCGACTACGGCGACCAGGACCACCTGCGTCAGCTGGCTGATCAAGTCGACCTGGTCACCTTCGAGTTCGAAAGCGTCCCGGCCGAGACCGTGGCCTTCCTCTCGCAGTTCGTACCGGTGTACCCCAGCGCCGAAGCGCTGCGCATCGCCCGTGACCGCCTGTTCGAGAAGAGCATGTTCCGCGACCTGGGTATCCCCACCCCGGCCTTCGCCGACATCCTCTCGCAGGCCGACCTGGACGCCGCGGTGGCCAGCATCGGCCTGCCGGCCGTGCTGAAAACCCGCACC
>Ga0209676_1000762_pt1 | contig 43299 bp, 39 predicted proteins | sample AraplaCvi_mLB_r2_FD_184282 | JGI IMG/M metagenome (GOLD analysis project Ga0209676, IMG submission 184282) | Arabidopsis root microbial communities from North Carolina, USA - plate scrape MF_Cvi_mLB_r2 (SPAdes) (version 2) | ecosystem: Host-associated > Plants > Roots > Endosphere | place: USA... | reverse complement strand
AGCGCGTGAGCTGGGCGTTGGCGATGTGCAGGGTGACGTCGGTCACGGCGTCGAGAAACTCGCGGTCGTGGCTGATGACGATCATGGTGCCCGGGTACTTCTGCAGCCAGGCTTCGAGCCAGACGAGCGCGTCCAAGTCCAGGTGGTTGGTCGGTTCGTCGAGCAACAGCAGGTCGCTCGGGCACATCAGCGCGCGCGCCAGCTGCAGGCGCATGCGCCAGCCGCCCGAGAAGCTGTTGACGGGCTCGTCGAGCTCGTGCGACTTGAAGCCCAGCCCGAGCACCAGCGCCTGCGCGCGCGGCACGGCGTCGTGCTCGCCGGCATCGGCCAGGTCGGTGTAGGCGTGGGCCAGCTCCATGCCGATGTCGGCGTCGTCGGGGTTCTCGGCGTAGGCGGCCTCGATGGCGGCCAGCGTGGCGCGCAGCTCGGTCAGGCGGGTGTCGCCGCCGACCACGAAGTCGGTGGCCGACTCCTCGGTCTCGGGCATGTCCTGCGCGACCTGGGCCATGCGCCACTGCTTGGGAATGTAGAAGTCGCCGCCGTCTTCGTGCAGCGTGCCGTTGAACAGCGCGAACAGCGACGACTTGCCGGCGCCGTTGCGTCCCACCAGGCCGACCTTTTCGCCGGGGTTGAGATTGACGGTGGCGCCGTCGAGCAGTTTCTTGGCGCTGCGGCGAAGAATGACGTTTTTGAGAGTAATCATGAAATAGGAACCGTAGGGGGGATTATCCCGTCCGACCTTCAGCGAGCCGGCGCGAAGGGGCAAAGGCGGACATCACCCGATGAAAGGGGGCGCAGCCACGAGGCTGCATGCAAGGCGAAGAAGGGGGCTTGGGCGGGTGCCGCTAACGCACGCCGGCGCCGGCCAGCAGCGCCGTCCGGGTAACCAGCAACACCTGGTCTTCACCGGCCGAGGTTTCGAGCCAGACCACCTCGAGCTGCGGAAACGCGGCCTCGAAGTAGTCGCGCTCGTTGCCGATCTCCAGCACCAGCACGGCCTGCTCGCTCATGCGGGCGGGCGCGTCGGTGAACAGCTGCCGCACGAAATCCATGCCGTCGGTGCCGCCGGCCAGCGCCAGTTCGGGCTCGGCGCGGTATTCGGCGGGCAGCGCGGCCATGCTGGCGCTGTTCACGTAGGGCGGGTTGCACAGCACGAGGTCGTACGTGCCGGGCACGTTCTTCAGGCCGTCCGATTCGATCAACGTGACGCGGGCGTCGAGCGCATGGCGCGTGACGTTGATGGCGGCCACTTCGAGGGCTTGCACCGACAGGTCGGCCGCATCCACCGTCACATCCGGGTAGGTGAGCGCCGCGAGCACCGCGAGGCTGCCGTTGCCGGTGCACAGGTCGAGCACGCGCTGCGTGTGTTCGCCCAGCCAGTAGTCGATGCTGCCGTCGGCGATGAGCTCGGCAATGAAGCTGCGCGGCACGATGGCGCGCTCGTCCACGTAGAAGGGCACGCCCTGCAGCCACGCTTCTTTGGTTAGGTAGGCCGCAGGCTTGCGCGTGGCGATGCGCTCGTCGATGAGGGCCGCCACCTTGGCAGCGTCGGCCGGCGACACGGGGGTGTCGGCCACGGCGTCGATGTCGTCCAGCGGCTGCTTCAGGCGCCACAGCACGAGCCAGGCGGCTTCGTCGAAGGCGTTGGCGGTGCCGTGGCCGAAGGCCACGCCGGCGTCTTCGAGCCGCTTCGCGCCGGCTTCGATGAGTTCGATGACGGTGCTCATCGGGCGCCTTGCGCAAGCGCCGCGTCGAGCCCGCGCAGCGTGCGCAGGTAGATGTTCTTGAGCGTCTCGATCTCGGCGACGTCGATGTGCTCGTCGATCTTGTGGATGCTGGCGTTCACCGGGCCGCATTCGACCACTTGCTTGCAGATCTTGGCGATGAAGCGCGCGTCGCTGGTGCCACCGCTGGTCGACAGCTCGGTGTCCAGGCCGGTTTCTTCGCGGATCGCCGCCTGCACGGCCGTGACGAGTTCGCCCGGCGTGGTCAGGAAGGGCAGGCCGCCGACGGTCCAGGCCAACGTGTAGTCGACGCCGTGCGTGTCGAGCACGGCATGCACGCGCTGCTGCAGCGACTCGGGCGTCGATTCGGTCGAGAAGCGGAAGTTGAAGTCGATCACCGCGCTGCCCGGAATCACGTTGCTCGCGCCGGTGCCCGCGTGGAAGTTGCTGATCTGCCAGCTGGTGGGCTGGAAGTAGGGGTTGCTTTGTGCGTCCCAGCCGCCGGCGGCATTGATCGCCACCAGCTCGGCCAGCGCGGGCGCCACGGCGTGCACCGGGTTCTTCGCCAGGTGCGGGTAGGCGATGTGGCCCTGCACGCCGTTCACCGTGAGCTTGCCGCTCATGGTGCCGCGGCGGCCGTTCTTGATCATGTCGCCGCAGCGCGCGACCGAGGTGGGCTCGCCGACGATGCAGTAGTCGATGGTTTCACCGCGCGCGGCCAGCGCGTTGCAGACGATCACGGTGCCGTCGACGCCCGGGCCTTCCTCGTCGCTGGTCAGCAGCAGGGCCAGCGTGAGCGTCGGGTCGGGCTCGCCTTGCAGGAACTCTTCGATGGAGGTCACGAAGGCCGCGACCGAGGTCTTCATGTCGCAGGCGCCGCGGCCGTAGAGCTTGCCGTCGCGGTGCGTGGGCGTGAACGGGTGGCTGCTCCACTGGTCGAGCGGGCCGGTGGGCACCACGTCGGTGTGGCCGGCGAAGACCAGCGTCTTGGTCGGCTTGCCGTTCGTGGGACGGCGCACGGCCCAGAGGTTGGTGACCCGGAAATCGGTCGGGCCGCTCTCGATGGTTTCCAGCGTGAAGCCCAGCGCGGCGAGGCGTTCGCCCAGGATCTGTTGGCAACCCGCGTCGTCGGGGGTGACGGAAGGGCGCGAGATCAGTTGTTCGGCGAGCTGGAGCGTACGGGACATCGAAGGAGCGGGGATTAAGGGGCGGTCAGAACTTCACGTCGAGCGTGATGTCGGTGAAAGTCGGTTCGTCGAGCTGGTCGGTCAGGTCGCGATCCTCGGCCTGCTTCTTGGGCGCGTCGCGGTTCTGCAGGCGCCACATCAGGTTGGTGGGGGAGTCGGCGTTGGCCAGGCCTTCTTCGCGGGTCACGCGTTCCTCGGTGATGAGGCGGGCGATGTCTTCCTCGAAGGTCTGCGAGCCTTCGGCCATCGACTGCTCCATGGCTTCCTTGACGCCGGAGAAGTCGCCCTTTTCGATCAGGTCGGCCACCAGCGCGGTGTTCAGCATCACTTCGAGCGCGGGCACACGCCCGCCGGCCGGCGTGCGCAGCAGGCGCTGCGACACCACGGCGCGCAGCGCCGAGCCCAGGTCGCCCAGCAGGGTGGGGCGCACCTCGACCGGGAAGAAGCTCAGGATGCGGTTCAGCGCGCGGTAGCTGTTGTTGGCGTGCAGCGTGGCCACGCACAGGTGGCCCGACTGCGCGTAGGCGATGGCGGCCGTCATGGTGTCGCGGTCGCGGATTTCGCCGATCTGGATCACGTCGGGCGCCTGGCGCAGCGCGTTCTTCAGGGCCACCTGCAGCGAGGTGGTGTCGCTGCCCACGTCGCGCTGGTTCACCAGCGATTTCTTGTTGGTGTAGGTGAACTCGATCGGCTCTTCGACCGTGAGGATGTGGCCGCTGGCGTGCTCGTTGCGGTAGTCGAGCATCGAGGCCAGCGTGGTCGTCTTGCCCGCGCCGGTGGCGCCCACCATCAGGATCAGCCCGCGCTTTTCCATGATGAGCGACTTCAGGATGTCGGGCAGGTTCAGGTCGTCGAAGCTGGGGATGACCGAGGCGATGTGCCGCACCACCACCGCGTAGCTGCCGCGCTGGCGCATGGCGCTGATGCGGTAGTTGCCGGCGCCTTCGAGGGCGACGGCCATGTTGAGTTCGCCCGTGTTTTCCAGTTCCTGGATACGGGCTTCGGGCACCACTTCGGACAGCAGCGCCAGCGGCGCGGTCGGCGGCAGCACCTGCGCATTGATGGGCAGGCAGTTGCCGTTGATGCGGATCATCACCGGGGAGTGGGCCGAGAGGTAGATGTCGGAGGCCTTGCGCTCGGCCATCAAACGAAGAATCCGTTCCATCATGTTCATCGGTCTCTCTCCTCGGTGCTGTTTTTTTCTCAGGGAAGAAGCGAACCGGCCGCGAGCGTTGAAGCAGGCGGCCGGTGGTGGGTGCGTTTTAGTCGCGCAGCAGGTCGTTCAGGCTGGTCTTCGAACGCGTCTGCGCGTCGACCGTCTTCACGATGACTGCAGCGTAGGTGCTGTAGTCCTGACCCGACTTGGTCTTCTTGGGCAGGCTGCCGCTGATGACCACGCTGCCGGCGGGCACGCGGCCGTACGAGATCTCGCCGGTGTCGCGGTTGAAGATCGGGGTGCTCTGGCCGAGGTACACGCCCATGCCCAGCACCGAGTTCTCTTCGACGATCACGCCTTCGACGACTTCGGAGCGCGCGCCGATGAAGCAGTTGTCTTCGATGATGGTCGGGTTGGCTTGCAGCGGCTCGAGCACGCCGCCCAGGCCCACGCCGCCCGACAGGTGCACGTTGGCACCGACCTGCGCGCACGAACCCACGGTGGCCCAGGTGTCGACCATGGAGCCTTCGCCCACGTAGGCGCCGATGTTCACGTACGAGGGCATCAGGATCGCGCCCTTGGCGATGAAGCTGCCGCGGCGGGCCACGGCCGGCGGCACGATGCGCACGCCCGATTCCTTCAGCTCGGCGGCCGACAGGTGCGAGAACTTGGTCGGCACCTTGTCGTAGAAGCCCAGCGAGCCGGCCTGGATCTGCTCGTTGTCCTTCAGGCGGAACGACAGCAGCACGGCCTTCTTGATCCACTGGTGCACGGTCCACTGGCCCACGCCCTGGCGGGTGGCGACGCGCAGCTTGCCGTTGTTCAGCTCGGTGATCACGTGCTCGACGGCGTCGCGTACTTCGGCGGGGGCGGCGGTGATCGAGATGTTGGCGCGGTCTTCCCACGCGGCGTCGATGATTTGTTGCAGTTGCTGTGTCATGGAGAGAGTCTCGGGTGAAAAAGGGGCAGGGAAGCGGGGCGACAGGGGGTCAGCGGCGGCCGTCTTTGACGAACCGGACGATGCGCTGGGCGGCCTCGACGCACTCGGCCGTTTCGGCCACCAGCGCCATGCGGATGCGACCGCGGCCCGGGTTGGCGCTGTGGTCGGTGTCGCGCGCCAGATAGCTCCCCGGCAGAACCGTGACATTGTATTGAGCGTAGAGCGCGCGGGCGAAGGCTTCGTCGTCGCCAGCCCACACTTCGGGCACGCCGGCCCAGAGGTAGAAGCTGGCGTCGGGCAGGCGCACGTCGAGCACGGGTTCGAGCAGCGGCGTGACGGCGGCGAACTTGGCGCGGTACTGGGCGCGGTTGTCGACCACGTGCGACTCGTCGCCCCAGGCCGCGATGCTGGCGGCGGCCACGGCGCCGCTCATGGCGCTGCCGTGGTAGGTGCGGTAGAGCAGAAAGCCCTTGATGAGGGCCGCGTCGCCGGCCACGAAGCCGCTGCGCAGGCCGGGCACGTTGCTGCGCTTCGACAGCGAAGTGAGCGCGATCAGGTTCTTGAAGTCGGGGCGGCCGAGCTTCATCGAGGCTTCCAGGCCGCTCAGCGGGGGCTCGTCGCGGAAGTAGATCTCGCTGTAGCACTCGTCGGCGGCGATCACGAAGCCGTGGCGGTCGGACAGCGCGAAGAGCTTCTTCCACTCGTCCAGAGACATCACCGCGCCCGTGGGATTGCCCGGCGAGCAGACGAACACGAGCTGGGTGCGGGCCCAGACGTCGTCGGGCACGCTGTCCCAGTCGACGGCGAAGTTGCGCGCGGGCACGCTGGGCACGTAGTACGGCTCGGCGCCCGAGAGCAGGGCCGCGCCCTCGTAGATTTGATAGAACGGGTTGGGCGACATCACCACCGGCTTCGGGTGGGCGCTGGCGTCGACCACGGTCTGGGCGAGCGAGAACAGCGCCTCGCGCGAGCCGTTGACCGGCAGCACCTGGGTGGCCGGGTCGAGCGTCAGGCTGTAGCGGCGATGCAGCCAATGGGTGAAGGCGGTGCGCAGTTTCAGCTCGCCGGCGGTGGCCGGGTAGGCGGCTAGGGCGCCGAGGCCGGCGCTCAGGGCGTCCTTGATGAAGGCCGGCGTGGCGTGCTTGGGCTCGCCGATGCCCAGGCTGATGGGGGCGAATTCGGGGGCGGGCGTGACGCCCGCGAACAGCTGCTTCAGCCGCTCGAACGGGTACGGCTGCAATTTGGCAAGCAAGGGATTCATGCCCCGGATTATCGGCGACGGGGCGGGCGGCCCGCACGCCCCGCGCCCCTTGGCCCGCTCAGCAAAGCGGGCGGTTGAACTGGCCGATCATGTTGGCGAAATTCTGGTTGTAGCGGTTGGCCGCGTCGACGATGGCCGAGCGGCCCATGCGGGCCATCGCACCGGTTTCCTTGCGCTTGAACACGCCGTCCTTGGTGTCCTTGATCACCGAGCGCGACTGGCCGATGAACTCGTTGATCTGCAGCATGCCGCCGCTGCAGCTCTTGCCGTTCTGGGTCGACTGCTCGCTGGTTTTCTTGCTCCAGCCTGCGGCCGAGTCGGCCACCAGCGCCAGCGAGGCCTCGAAGGCGGCCAGCGCCTGCGGGTCGTTGGGCGCGGCGAACAGCGCCATGGCGTCGGCGTGGTTGAGCTTGCCGTGGTAGATCAGGCCGGCGCGGTAGTAGGCGGCGGTGTCCTTGGGCGCCTTCTCGAAGGCTTCCCTGGTGAGCGCCCGGTCGCGGGCGCTCAGGCCCTTGTCGAAGGCCGCTTCGGCCTGCGCGACGGTGGTGAGCGCGGCCAGGTAGTCGGCGCTCATCTGGCGGGCCTTGTCGCCGTTGTCGGCGAGGTAGCCCTTGGAATTGGCGTAGTCGTTCAGCTCGCGGCTCAGCGGCGACAGCACCTTGAGCGCGGCCGAGAAGGCCTTGGCCGATTCGTCGATCTCGGGCAGCGGCGCGGCGATGGCGGCGGCGGCATCGAGCTTCTTCGCCGAGCGGTCGACCAGGATGTCGTTCTGGATGCGCAGGCTGGTGAGCGGCGCCTTGGCCTTCAACAGCGGCACTTGGCCGGCCACGTAGCTTTCGCGGGCTTCCTGGAACGAGGTGCGCAGGTTGTTCGAGACGTCGACGTAGAGGTTGTACTTCTCGACGAGCTGCTGCTGGTCGTTGCCGGCCGGGGCGGCGGGCTTGGCTTCGGCGGAAGCGGGCGGGGCCGTCTTGTCGCCGCAGCCCGCGACGAGCGCCGACAGGGCGACGAGGGTGGCACCCAGCAGGGCTTGGTAGTTCTTCATTCTTTCATTTCCTCCGTTGAAAAAAAAACAGCACGGGCAGGCCGCGGGATGGCGGTTTGCCGGAAAAACATCGTGGGGAGGAGCGCCGCTGCCTGAGGACAGCGGTCGGGGCGGGATGGGTCAGACGGCTGTGGCCGCGCTGCGCCGGTAGAAGGCGAGCGAGCCTGCCAGCGCCAGCAGCATGCCGCCGCAGGCGCGGTCGATCCAGCGCGTGGCCGACACCGTGAGCAGCCGGATCGCGCGGGCGCCGACGAAGGCGTAGGCCAGCATCACCGCCATGTCCAGCCCCGCGAAGATCAGCGCAATGATCAGGTACTGCGGCGCCTGCGCGGCGGCCGGGTCGATGAACTGCGGCAGCAGCGCCGAACAGAAGATGTAGCCCTTGGGGTTGGTCACCGCCACCAGGAACGACTTGAAGAAGATGCGCCGGCTTTCGACCGCCGTGACGGTGGCCGCGGCGTCCGCGCTCGGCAGCTGGAAGCCGCCCTGGGAGCGCAGCATGCGCAGCCCGAGCCAGGCCAGGTAGACCGCGCCGACCCACTTGAGCATCGAGAACCAGAACTCCGAGGCCGCCAGCAGCGCGCCCAGGCCGAGCGCCACGGCGCCGACCAGCACGAAGTCGGACAGCACCGCGCCGAGCATGCCCGGCAGCGCCCGCCGCACGCCGTGGCGCGAACCGTTGCTCAGGGCCAGCAGCACCGTGGGGCCGGGCGTGGCGATGGCCGCGAAGGCCACGATGGCGAACAGCAGGGCGGTGGCGAGCGTCATCGGGGCGTCTTTCTTCGGATGGGTTTCTTCTTCAGATCTTCTTGACCAGCACCTGGCTCTTGCGATCCCAGTTGTACTTGCGCTTGCGCGCCTCGGGCAGCCAGTCGGGGTTGACCTGCTGGAAGCCGCGCTTGAGGAACCAGTGCATCGTGACCGTGGTGAGCACGAAGATGCTCTCCAGGCCCATGGCCTTGGCGCGGTGCTCGATGCGCTTGAGGATGCGTTCGCCGTCGCCCTGCGACTGCGACTGCGGCGACACCGTGAGCGCCGCCATTTCGGCGGTCTTCGCCTCGGGGTACGGGTACAGCGCCGCGCAGCCGAAGATCACGCCGTCGTGCTCGATGACCGTGTAGTGGCCCACGTCGCGCTCGATCTCGGTGCGGTCGCGCTTGACCAGCGTGCCGTCGCGCTCGAAGGGTTCGATGAGCTGCAGGATGCCGCCGATGTCGTCCACCGTGGCTTCGCGCAGGCTCTCGAGCTTCTCGTCGATCACCATGGTGCCCACGCCGTCGTGCACGTAGATTTCGAGAAGCAGCGAACCGTCGAGCGCGAACGGCAGGATGTGGTTGCGCTCCACGCCGCCCTTGCAGGCCTTCACGCAGTGCTGCAGGTAGAAGGCGGTGTCGGTCGGCTTCTGCGCGGGCGGCAGCGAGGCCAGCAGCTTCTCGGCGGCGGCCAGCGGCAGCTCGGTGTCGATCGGGTTGTCCTCGCTCTCGGGCAGCTCGCTGTCCACGCGGATGCCCGGCACTTCGGTCAGGAAGATCAGCTTGTCGGCCTGGATCGAGATGGCCACGCTGGTCGCCACTTCTTCCATCGTCAGGTTGAAGGCCTCGCCGGTCGGCGAGAAGCCGAAGGGCGACATCAGCACCATCGCGCCGAAGTCGAGCGTGCGGCGGATGCCGGCCGCGTCCACCTTGCGCACCAGGCCCGAATGCTTGAAGTCCACCCCGTCGACCACGCCCACGGGGCGCGCGGTGATGAAGTTGCCCGAGATCACGCGCACCGTCGAGCCGGCCATGGGCGTGTTGGGCAGGCCCTGGCTGAAGGCGGCCTCGATCTCGTAGCGCAGCTGGCCCGCGGCCTCCTGCGCCGAGTCGAGCGCCACGGCGTCGGTGATGCGGATGCCGTGCGAGTACTTCGCCTCGTGGCCCTTGGCCGCCAGCTGCTCGTTCACCTGCGGTCGGAAGCCGTGCACCAGCACGATCTTGACGCCCATGCTCTGGATCAGGGCCAGGTCCTGCGCGATGTTCTGCAGCTTGCCCGCCGCGATGGCCTCACCCGCGAGCGCGACCACGAAGGTCTTGCCGCGGTGCGTGTGGATGTAGGGCGCGACCGAGCGGAACCAGGGCACGAAGGTGAAATTGAAGACGGTGGACATGGGGCGTGATTGTGCATTCTTGGCAAGGTTTTGGTGCAGCGCGTCATGCCAGGGCGCGCAGCAGCCGGCCGGCCCCGGCCGCGGCGGGCGTGCCGCGGGCCTTGAAGGCCTCGAGCTGGTCGGCGTAGGCGTCCAGCGGCTCCACCGCCGCCTCGGCCGCACCCGCCGGCGCGGCCGGTGCCAGCGGCAGGCCGAGCAGTCCGGCGAGCTCGTCCGGCGCGATCGAACCGTGCGCCATCAGGGCATCGACCACCGCCATGAAGGCGGTGGCGTGCGCTTCGAGCAGGCCCAGCGCGCGGGTGTGTTCGCGCGCCAGGATGGCCTCGATCTCGCGGTTGGTGGCGGCCACGTCGGTGTTGAGGTTGTCGTTCGAATCGGTCGTCACGTCGGTGCGGCTCCAGCGGGTGCCGAAGCCCAGGTGGCGCACATGGCGCGCCGCCGTGGCCGTGGCCTGCGCCAAGTCGCGCTCGGCGCCCGTGGTGCAGCCCGATTCGCCGAACACCAGCCGCTCGGCCGCGCGGCCGGCCAGGCTCACGCAGACGCTGTCCAGCAGGTTGCGCTTGGACCACGCCTTGCGCTTCACGTAGCTGTTGTAGCCGCCCTCGAAGGAGGCCACGTTGATGCGGATCTCCTGCGGCGCGCGGCCGAAGAGCAGGGCGTACACCAGGCCGTGGCCGGCCTCGTGCACCGCGAGCAGCGCACGGAAGTCGGCGTTGGCGCGCTGCTTGAGCCGGCTCAGCTCCAGCGCCACCGGGAACTCGCGCCGCGCCAGCCGGAAGCGCGCGACCAGGCGCGGGCCGCCGGGCGTGACCTCGCCGGGGTCGAGCATCAGCCACACGGGCTCGCTGCCGTGCGCGCCCTGTTCGAGCGCCCACAGCGCGGCGTTGACCAGCGTCGCGCTCAGGATCGCGTGGATCGACGAGAACAGCGGGCGCGTGCCCTGCGCCGGGAACACGGCGTTGGCGTAGATCTGCTCGTACACGCTCGCGTCGAGCACGAAGCGCACGCCCGAGCTTTCCTGGATCTCGCTCACGTAGCGGTCGCAGATCGACAGGATCAGGCGCACGTAGGTGGCGCGGCTGAACGAGGGGTAGATCACGTGGTTGTTGCCCAGCCGCGCGACCTGCTCGGGCTTGAAGCGTTCGGCCAGCGCCTTCTTTACGTCGATGAGCGAGAGCTTCTTCGTCAGCGCGTGGAAGATGTCGGCGTCGGTGTCGCAGTCTTCCACCCGCTTGGCGGTCTCGGCGTACATCTCGTCGAGGTTGCCCGAGACGAAGACCAGCAGCTTGGAGTAGTCGGTTTCCCAGTTGTCCTGCGAGGCGCGGAAGGCACGCAGCCGCGCCTGGATCTCGTCGGGCTTCCAGGTCATGATTTCGAGCAGCGACTCGCGCAGCTTCAGGCAGCGCTTGAACTCCTGCGCTTCCCAGGGCGAGAGCTGCAGGCGGCGCTTGCGCTTGGTCTTGCCTGCCTTGGCGCCGTCGTCCTCTTCGTCTTCATCGTCGTCATCGGTGCGGCGGTCCTGGTCGTACTCGGCCCAGGCCAGCGACGACTCGATCTCGCTGAGCACCGACAGCGACGGCGGCAGGCGGCCGTCGGACAGCAGCGCCCACACGTCCTGGTAGCGCTCCACGCGCGCTTCCTTGCCGCTGGCGTCCACGGTGCGAAAGCGCTGGAACTCGTCGAGCACGAGGATGCCGGGCGCGCCCTCGGCGATACCCGATTCGGCCAGCATGGCCGAGATGGAGCCGGCGGTGCGGTGGCCCGAACCGTGGCTGAAGCCGTCCATCTGCACTTCGATGAAGCGGTCGTAAAAGCCCAGGTGCTGCGCCAGGCGCCGCACGAGCTGCGTCTTGCCGGTGCCGGTCAGGCCCCACAGGCAGATGACGACCGGGCGGTTGATGAGCTGCGGCAGCACGTACCAGGCGCGCAGCGAATCGATCACGCGATCGATGATCTCGTCGATGCCGAACAGCTCGGCCTTCAGCGAATGGGCAATGGCCTGCAGGTGGCGCGTGCGCTCGGCCAGCGTGGTGTGCAGGTCGCGGGAAATGTCTTGTTGCGACATGAGGTTCTTTTTCTTCGAATGATTCGGGACACGGAAACAGGAATGCGGCCGCCGCTCCACGCGAGATGCGGGGAGGGCGGTGGTGCAGGCGCTGTGCGGGTCAGGCTGGCGCGCTTCGACCGAAGTGAAGCGCGAGCGGTGGGCGTTCAGTTCCGCGAAGGAAGCTGAAGCCGGCGCGCGGGCTTCGTCAGGCCGGGCGGGTCGCCTTGACCCCGCCGCGTGCAAGGACGCGGCTTGCGCAGCGGATGCGCATCGAAAGGGGGGCAAGGAAGGAGGTCATGGCCGCGATCGTAGCGGCGGCATGCGGTAGAGTAAAGAGTCTTTACGAAATTTTCTGCGCCACCTGCTGCATGCGGCCTCGCTGTGGATGCCATGCAACAGCGCCGGGGCCCCGCGATAATTGGCGGTTTGCCCGCCTGCCGCCGCGCGCAACGACCGACGACTGCCTTGCCTTGACGACCCTCACACCTCCCGCCCCCCTGCGCATCGAGTTCCCAGAATCGCTCCCGGTCTCCGGCCGGCGCGAGGAGATCATGACCGCCATTGCGGCGCACCAGGTCGTGATCGTCTGCGGCGAAACGGGCTCGGGCAAGACCACGCAGCTGCCGAAGATCGCGCTGGCGCTCGGGCGCGGCAAGCTCAATGCCGAACCCGGCAAGGGCCGCCTCATCGGCCACACGCAGCCGCGACGCATCGCCGCCAGCTCGGTCGCCAAGCGCATCGCCGAAGAGCTGAAGACGCCACTGGGCGACGTGGTCGGCTTCAAGGTGCGCTTTCAGGACCGCCTGAGCCGCGACGCCTCGGTGAAGCTGATGACCGACGGCATCCTGCTGGCCGAGACGCAGACCGATCCGCTGCTCAAGGCCTACGACACGCTCATCATCGACGAGGCCCACGAGCGCTCGTTGAACATCGACTTCCTCTTGGGCTACCTGCGCGAGATCCTTCCGCGCCGGCCCGACCTGAAGGTGATCGTCACCTCGGCCACCATCGATGCCGACCGCTTCGCGCAGCACTTCGCTTCGGCCAAAGGCCCTGCGCCGACGATCATGGTGTCGGGCCGCACCTTCCCCGTCGAGCAGCGCTACCGCCCGTTCGAGGAGTCGCGCGAGCACGACCTGAACGACGCCATCGCCGACGCGGTCGACGAACTCTGGCGCGACCCGCACAACGCCGGCGACATCCTGATCTTCCTGCCCGGCGAACGTGAAATTCGCGAGGCGGCCGACCACCTGCGCCGCCACGTCAGCCACCAGCCGCTGTTCCGCAGTGCTGAGGTGCTGCCGCTGTTCGCGCGGCTCTCGGGCCCCGAGCAGGACCGCATCTTCGAAAGCCACCACGGCCGGCGCATCGTGCTGGCCACCAACGTGGCGGAGACCTCGCTCACCGTGCCGGGCATCCGCTACGTGATCGACACCGGCACGGCGCGCGTCAAGCGCTACAGCTTCCGCAGCAAGGTCGAGCAGCTGCTGGTCGAGCCGATCAGCCAGGCCGCGGCCAACCAGCGCGCGGGCCGATGCGGGCGCGTGGCGAACGGCATCTGCATCCGTCTGTACGACGAGAAGGACTTTGCGGGCCGTCCGCGTTTCACCGACCCGGAAATCCTGCGCTCGTCGCTTGCGGGCGTGATCCTGCGCATGAAGTCGCTGCGACTGGGCGATGTGGCGCGCTTCCCGTTCCTCGAAGCGCCGTCGCCGCGCGCGATTGCCGACGGCTACCAACTGCTGAATGAACTCGGCGCGGTCGACGACGCCAACGAGCTCACGGCCACCGGCGCCGAGCTGGCCAAGCTGCCGCTCGATCCGCGCGTGGGCCGCATGATTCTGGAAGCCCGCACGCGCGGTGCGCTCGAAGAAGTGCTCATCATCGCCTCGGCGCTCAGCGTGCAGGACGTGCGCGACCGGCCGATGGACGCGCAGCAGCAGGCCGACCAGGCGCACTCGAAGTTCGACGACGAAAAAAGCGAGTTCAGCGGCTACCTGCGCCTGTGGAAATGGATCGCCGACGCGCGCGGTGGTCACGGTGCCGCGCCGCGCGGTCGCGTGGCGCCTTCTGACGCATCACCTGTGATGGGGGCCGAAGGCCCTCATCACAAGCTCAGCAACCGCCAGTACGAGCAGTTGCTGCGTCAGAACTTCATCAACATCCGCCGCGTGCGCGAATGGCGCGACATCCATTCGCAGCTGCTCACGGTGGTCACCGAGCACAAGTGGCGCATCAACGCCACGCCGGCCGGTTACGAGCCGCTGCACCTGTCGATGCTCGCGGGCCTGCTCGGCAACGTGGGCTGGAAGCTCGAGGACGACGAGGCCTACCTCGGCGCGCGTGGCATCAAGTTCTACAAGCACCCCGGCGCGCACCTGAAGAAGAAGCCCGGGCGCTGGATCGTCGCGGCTGAACTGGTCGAGACCACGCGGCTGTTCGGGCGCGGCATCGCCAACATCGAGCCGCAGTGGCTCGAGCAGGTGGCGGAGCATCTGCTGAAGAAACAGCTGCTCGACCCGCACTGGGAGAAGAAGGGCGCGCAGGTCTCTGCGCTGGAGCGCGCGACGCTGTACGGCCTCGTGGTCTACAGCGGGCGGCGCGTCGATTTCACCAAGGTCGATCCGGTGTCGGCGCGCGAGATCTTCATCCGCGAAGCGCTGGTCGGTGGTCAGTGGGAAAGCAAGTTCCCGTTCCTCACGGCCAACCGCAAGCTGGTGCGCGAGGTCGAAGGCCTGGAGCACAAGGCGCGCCGGCAGGACGTGCTGGTCGACGACGAACTGATCTTCGCCTTCTACGACGCGCAGCTGCCGGCCGACGTGGCCAGCGGCATCACCTTCGAGAACTGGTACCGCCACGCCTCGAAGGACCAGCCGCGCCTGCTGTACCTCACACGCGACGAGCTCATGCGCCACCAGGCGGCCGGCATCACGACGCAGTCGTTCCCGCCCACGCTGCGCCTGGGCGGTGTCGATTGCGCCGCGAGCTACCTGCACGAACCGGGCGACGCAAAGGACGGCCTCACGGTCAGCGTGCCGCTGTTCGTGCTCAACCAGGTGAACGAGGAACGCTGCGAGTGGCTGGTGACCGGCATGCTCAAGGACAAGATCCAGGCGCTGCTCAAGAGCCTGCCGCAGCGCCCGCGCTCGCGGCTGGTGCCGCTGCCCGAGTCGGCCACCAAGCTGGCGGAGGAGCTGTCGGCGCCCGAACTGTTCGGCACCGGCTCGCTCACCGACGTGCTGCTCAAGCGCGTGCGCGACCTCACGAGCATCGACGTGAAGCGCGCCGACTTCAAGCTCGACATGCTCGCGCCGCACCTGTTCATGAACCTGCGCATCGTCGACGAGCACGGCCGCCAGCTGGGCATGGGCCGCAACCTCGGCGCGCTGAAGGCGGAGCTGGGCGCGCAGGCGCGCGGTGCGTTCCAGGCGCTCGCAGGGCTCAATGTGAAGGCGTCGCCGGCCCCCAAGGCTGCGCCTGCGAACGGGGGCCAGGCCCCGGCGAAGAGCGCCGCGCCCGAGAAGGCCGCACCCACGCTGCCCGCCGGCCAACGCTACACGAGCTGGACCTTCGGCGAGCTGCCCGAGCTGATGGAAGTGCGGCGCGGTTCGCAGTCGCTCATCGGCTTCCCGGCGCTGCGCGACGAGGGCGATGCCGTGACCATCGAGGTGTTCGACGAGCCCGCCGTGGCGGCCGCCAAGCACCGCGCCGGCCTGCGCCGCCTGTTCGCGTTGCAGCTGAAGGACGCGCTCAAGTACCTCGAGAAGAACATCCCCGACCTGCAGAAGATGTCGGTTGCCTACATGCCGCTGGGCACGTCGGAAGAACTGCGCACGCAGATCATCGACGTGGCGATCGACCGCGCCTTCCTGCAGGAGCCGCTGCCGACCGACGAGTTCGCCTTCAAGAAGCGGCTCGAGGAAGGGCGCGGGCGGCTCACGCTGATCGCCAACGAGGTGGCGCGGCTCGCGGGCGTCATCCTCGTGGAGTACGCAGCGGCGGCGCGCAAGATCAAGGACACGAAGGTCCAGCCCGAGGCGGTGCAGGACGCAGCGCAGCAGCTGCAGAAGCTCGTGGGCAAGCGCTTCATCGCCGACGCGCCGTGGACGCAGCTGCAGCACTTCGCGCGCTACCTCAAGGCCATCGTGCTGCGCCTGGACAAGCTGCGCGCCGACCCCGCGCGCGACACGGTCAAACTGGCCGAGCTGAAGCCGCAGGAGCAGCGCTACTGGCGCCTCGTGGCCGAGCGCAAGGGCGTGGTGGACGAGCGCATGCTCGAATTCCGCTGGCTGCTCGAGGAGCTGCGCGTGAGCTTCTTCGCGCAGGAGCTGCGCACGCCGCAACCGGTGAGCGTGAAGCGGCTCGACAAGGCCTGGGCGCAGCTTCAGGCGTAAAAAAAAGCCCGCGGCGACGCGGGCTTTTTTCATGATGGCGCGGGCGCTATATGCGGCCCATGAGCACGAGGATCACCAGGATCAGCACCACGAGCCCGAGGCCGCCGCTGGGTCCGTAGCCCCAGGACCGGCTGTAACCCCAGCTCGGCAGCGCGCCGATCAGCAGCAGGATCAGGACGATCAGCAGAATGAACGAGAGGGACATGTTTTTTCTCCTGGGACGTTGTTGTCACGAGCCTCCATGCTCATCGTCCCGGGGCGCCGCGAGCGCCGGAGAGCCGCCCCTGACGCGGTCAGGACTGTCCTACCGTGGGCGTCGGCGCTTTACCGGTGCGCCTGCCAGCAGGAAGTGCATGGCCACGCCCACCGCCAGGAAGATGGCGCCCAGACCGCCGACGATGGCGGCGCCGCCCCACAGGTCGAAGAAGCCGTCGAGCCGGGCGTCCTGCGGGTTCGCGGGGTTGAAGAACACGCCGACGACTTCGCCCTTGTCGTAGGCCGGCGGGTTGCTGCTGCTCGACGGCGAGAACTCGACGATCGCGCCCGACGGCAGGGTGAAGCGCACCAGCGGGCGCCACGTCGGCGAATTGCTGCGGCTCGAACTTCCCGCGGACTGCAACGCGATCACCTCGCCCTGCGCCTTGCCGGCCGATGCGATGAACTTCGTGGTGTTCTGGTAGAGCAGCCAGCCGCCGAGGAGCATGAGCGCGCCGACGAGCGTGAAGATGCGCGTGATGAGGCGGGTGGGGTTCATTCGGGCGGCTTTCAGTTGCGCATCCACTCGGCCGACAAGGTGCCCACGGCGGCCAGCACGAGGCTCGACACCAGGAAGCCCGCGGCCCCCAGCGTGGCCAGCAGGGCCCGTCGCCAGGGGCGCGTGCGGAAGAAATAGACCGGGATGCCCAGCAGCGGAAAGATGCCCGCGAGCAGTGCCGAGCGGCCGGGCGCGGGCACGCCGCGTGCCAGGCCGTCGGCCCGGCACCACGTGTAGCACAGCGCCGAGATGAGGAACACGTGCGCCACGTCCAGCGCGGTGTAGTCCTTGCTGCGCAGCGGCGGCAGGAACGCGTCGGCGATGCCCACCACGAGGAACGACAGGGCCAGGGCCAGCAGGATCCAGCGCGGCCGGTTCATCGTCATCGCGGTGCCTGGATAGCGGCCGCCGGCGTCAGAGCTTCGCGAGGCGGTCGAGCGCGGCGAGCAGCGTCTCGTCCTTCTTGGCGAAGCAGAAGCGCACCACGCGCTGGTCGAAGCCGTCGCCGTAGAAGGCCGACAGCGGGATCGCCGCCACGCCGATCTCGCGCGTGAGCCAGAGGCAGAACTCGGCCTCCGACAGGTCGCTCACGGCCGAGATGTCCACGCACTGGAAGTAGCTGCCTTCGCTGCGCAGCAGCTTGAAGCGGGTCTTCTCGGCCAGGCCGGCCGTGAACAGGTCGCGCTTGCGCTGGTAGAAGGCCGGCAGCTCCAGGTAGGGCTCGGGCCGCGCCATGTACTGCGCCAGCGCGTGCTGCATCGGCGTGTTCACCGTGAACACGTTGAACTGGTGCACCTTGCGAAACTCGGCCATCAGCGGCGCGGGCGCGGCCACGAAGCCGACCTTCCAGCCGGTGACGTGGTAGGTCTTGCCGAAGCTGCTGACGATGAAGCTGCGCGCCGCCAGGCCCGGGAAGCGCGCCACGCTTTCATGGCGCGCGTCGTCGAACACCATGTGCTCGTAGACCTCGTCGCTGATCACGAACACGTCGGTGGGCGCGAGCAGGTCTTCGAGCTTTCGCATCTCGGCCTCGGTCCAGACTGTGGCGCTCGGGTTGTGCGGCGTGTTGATGATGATCGCGCGCGTCTTCGGCGTGAGCGCGGCGGCGATCTTGTCGAAGTCGGGGCGGAAGGTGCCGGGCACGAGCGGCACGCGCACGACCTTGCCGCCGGCCAGGTCGATGTTGGGCACGTAGCTGTCGTAGCAGGGCTCCAGCACGATCACTTCGTCGCCGGGGCGCACGATGGCCAGGATGGCCGTGATGATGGCTTGCGTGGCACCGGCCGTGACCGTGATCTCGGTCGCGGCGCTGTAGTTGCGGCCGTAGAGCGCCTCGATCTTGGCGGCGATGGCGTCGCGCAGCGACGGAATGCCCGGCATCGGCGGGTACTGGTTGTGGCCGGCCGCCATGGCGGCGGTCACGTCTTCGAGCAGCTTCGGATCGCAGTGGAAATCGGGGAAGCCCTGGCCGAGGTTCACGGCGTTCTTCTCGGCCGCGAGCGTGGACATCACGGTGAAGATGGTGGTGCCGACAGCCGGCAGCTTGGTGGTGATCTCGGGCGTGCGGGGAGAAGACGAAGGGGTGGCGGTGCTCATGGTCGGTCGTCGCGGGGGGAAAGCGAAAGGTCAGAGTTCGTAGTCTTGTTGATGGCCGCTCAGGGCCTTCGCGATCAGGTTGCGGTCGAGGCGGTCGGAGAGCAGCTCGGCGAACTTGAAGACGAAGTTGCGCAGGTAGGCGCTGCGCTTGAAGGCGACGCGCGCGATGTTCTGGCCGAACACATGGCCCATCGGGCGCACCACGAGGTCGGCGTTCGACTCGTCGCGCACCGCCATCTCGGCCACGATGCCCACGCCCAGGCCCAGGCGCACGTAGGTCTTGATCACGTCGGAGTCGATGGCCTCGAGTGCGATGCGCGGCGTGAGCTTCTTCTGCGCAAACGCATGGTCGATGCGCGTGCGGCCGGTGAACGACGGGTGGTACGTGATGATCGGCTCGCTCGCGAGGTCTTCGAGCGACACGCGTTCCTTGGCCGCCAGCGGATGGTCCTTGGGCAGCACCAGCACATGCTGCCACTCGTAGCAGGGCAGCGTGACCAGCTCGGCATAGCCGTCGAGCGATTCAGTGGCGATGCCGATCTCGGCGATCTCGTCGATCACCATGCGCGCCACCTGGTCGGGCGAGCCCTGGTGCAGGCTCACGTTCACCTTCGGGTAAGCCTCGCGCAGGTTGGCCACGGGCACCGGCAGCACATAGCGCGCCTGGGTGTGGGTGGTGGCGATGGAGAGGGTGCCGCTGTCCTGCGCACTGAACTGTTCGCCGATGCGCTTGAGGTTGCCCACCTCGCGCATGATGAGTTCGATGCTGGCGATGACGTGCTGGCCGGGTTCGGTGATGCGCTTCAGGCGCTTGCCGTGGCGGGCGAAGATCTCGACGCCGAGCTCTTCCTCGAGTTCGATGATCGCCTTGGAGACGCCGGGCTGCGAGGTGTGGAGCGCCTTGGCCGCCTCGGTGAGGTTCAGGTTGCGCCGCACGGCTTCCTGAACAAACTTGAACTGGTGCAGATTCATATCAAATTCCGTCTGATTGCGGAATTCATTATGCCTTTGAAGTCTATAAAAATGACCGGGACTTCAGGATTTGATGGCAATCCGGGCCAGCAAAGCGACCAGTTCGGGCGATTCGCCCACGATCGGGGCCAGCGAGAAGGCCACGTCGGGCCAGCGCTGGCGCAGGGCGTCGAGCTGCAGCGGCAGGTCTTCGCGAGCGTGCTTGCCCATGCCCAGGAACAGCGGCACGACGTGCACCGCGGTGGCGCCGTCGGCGATCAGCGCAGCGGCGGCCGTGGGCAGGTCGGGCGCGGCCAGTTCCATGTAGGCGCAGCTCACGCGCACTGTGGGGTCGTCTTCGCGCATGCGGGCGGCGACCGCCTCGATGGGCTCGCGCCAGCGTGCGTCGCGCGAGCCGTGCGCGAGCAGCACCGTGCCCGGCACCTGCGTGGTCATCGCCTCAGGACCAGCCAGCTGAAGGCTGTGAGAGACAGCACCGAATAGATCAGCCCCGGCGCCGCCGCCGTGAGCCAGGGCGACCAGTTGCTGAGGTTACCGAGGTAGCCGAACACGTTGTTCAGCAGAAAGAAGCTGATGCCGATCATCACGCCGCCGAACACGTAGGTCGTGATGCCGGCCTGGCGGAAGTGCAGGTAGGCGAAGGGCAGGGCGAGCACCACCATCACCAGGCACGACAGCGGGTAGAACACCTTGCGCCAGAACTCGATCTCGTAGCGCTGTGCGGTCTGGCCGTTGGCGTTCAGGTGCCGGATGTAGTCGAACAGGTCGATGGTGCTCATGCGGTCGGGCCGCAGCAGCGCAACCGACACCATTTCGGCGGTGAGCGAGGTGGGCCAGTCCATCTTCTCGACATGGGTGGTCGTGATGCGGGCCTTGTCGGCGGTGCGGGTTTCGTAGTCCTGCTGCTCGACCTCGGAGAGCACCCACTTCTCGTCGAGGATGCGGGCCGACTTGGCCATGAGCTGCTTGCTCACGTAGCCGTTGCCGTCGAACTCGAAGATGCGCGTGTTCTGCAGCGAGCCGTCGCGCGAAATCGACAGCACATTGACCGCATACGAGGTATCGCCGCGCTTTTCCTTCAGCCAGGCGCCGGTGTTGCCCACGAGCGAATAGGTGCCCTGGTAGCGCGACTTGAGCAGCTGGCCGGTGCGTCCAGACAGCGGCGCGATGTAGTCGCCGATGGCAAAGGTGAGCACCACGAAGCCCAGCCCCAGCAGCAGCAGCGTGCGCAGTGCGCGCCACGGGCCCAGGCCGCTGGTGCGCAGGATGGTGTATTCGGAGCTTTGCGCCAGCCGCGCCATCACGAAGATGCAGCCGATCAGCACCGTGATCGGCAGCAGTTCGTACAGGTGGCTGGGCACCAGCAGCAGCACGTAGATCAGCGCCTGCACCGGACCGTAGGCCAGGCTTTCGGGCTTGCCCACGGACTGCAACTCGTCGACGAAGTCGAAGAAGAAGAACAGGCTCAGGAAGCCGAGCGTCACGAAGGCTACGGCCTTCAGTGCCTCGACGTAGATCAGTCGGCGGATGGTTTTCACGAGGTCGGGTCGATCCGGGAAGGCGGTGCGGCCGGCGGGGCGCCAGCCGTGGCGGCGCTGGCGCGGGCCTGGCGGCGGGCCGACCAGTTGTTGTTGCGCAGCGTGAGCCAGGCCGTGGCAAAGAGGAAGACGCCGCCGTGCAGCAGAAGCATGAAGGAGGCCATGCCGTAGCGGCCCGAGCTGATCCAGCTCTGGCCCAGGTTCAGCAGGTTGTAGTAGACGACGAAGGCGAACAGCGCGAACACCAGGTTGCCGCTGCGTCCCACGCGCGGGTTGACGCTGGACACTGTCAGCGCCAGCAGCACGAAGTTGATGGCGGCCAGCAGCATGCCGAAGCGCCAGCCCAGCTCGCCCAGGCTGGCATCGCTGCGGTCGCGCAGCAGCGAGAGCGTGGAGCGCGCGCGCGTGGGCGTGCTGTCGCCGGTGGCGTTCGAGCTGCCGCCGGCGCGCGTGCCGTAGGTCTTGAACTCGCTGATCTTCAGGCCCGATTCCGTGAACAGCGGGCGTTCCAGGCGCTGGCCGTTGCTCAGCAGCAGGAAGCGGTGGTTGTCGATGTCCTCGATGCGGCCGCTGCGCGCCGACGTGGTGATCTGCAGCCCGCGCTCGACGGCCCAGATGAACACGTTGGTGGCGGTGGCGCCGTCGGGCGTATCCTTGTCGATGAAGAACACGCGCAGCCGGCCCGAGGACTCGCGAAATTCACCCGGCGTGACGCGCTCGATGTCGCTGCGCTGCTCGTACTGCTGGCGCATGCCGATGGTCTGCGAGTTGGCCCAGGGCCAGCCCACCAGCGCCATGGCCGCGATGAGCAGCAGCACCGGCCAGGCGAAGCGGAACAGCGGCTGGACGAAATCGGCCAGGCCGCGCCCGCTGGAGAACCAGATCACCATTTCGCTGTCGCGGTACATGCGCGAGAGCGTGCCGACGATGGCGATGAACAGGCTCAGGCTCAGGATGGTCGGCATGTAGCCGAGCACCGTGTACGCCATCACGAGGAAGACCTCCTGCGGGTTCACGCTGCCCTTGGACGCCAGCCCGAGCGTACGGATGAGCATCATGGTCATCACGATGGTGACCAGGACGACGAGGGTCGCTCCGAAGCTGCGCGACAGCTCCTTGCGTAGGGAAGAATGGAATAACATCGTTCGAGGAAAAAAAGGATTATGGACTTTCAACTCAAGACCCTCACCGTCGCCCAGGCCGCCGCCGAGAAATCCGACCTCCTCATCGTGCTCGTCGGCAGCGCTCTCCCCACCGCCAAAGACCCCGTTTCCGTGCTCGCCGCCAGCGCCCGCAAGGCCGGCGACCTGCCCGACAAGGCCGGCAAGCTGCTCGCGCTGTACCGCCCCGAGACCGTGGTGCCCTCGCGCGTGCTGCTGGCCGCCATCGGCGACGGCAAGGCCGCTTCGGTGCGCAGCGCCGTGAGCGCGGCGGTGGCCGCCGCCAAGGCCAATGGCCCCAAGCGCGTCGTGATCGTCTTCGCTCAGCCGGCCGACGCCGCCGCGGTGGCTGCCGCCGTCACGGCTGCGGCCGATGCCAGCTATGTCTACACCACGACCAAGTCGAAGGCCGAGCCGCGCAGCATCCGCCACCTGACGCTGGGCGTGTCCGAGGCCGCCAGCCCCGCCGTCGCCAAGGCCTTCGACGACGCCCGCGCCACGGTCGCCGGCATCGAACTGGCCAAGGAATGGGGCAACCGTCCCGCCAACCATGCCACGCCCACGCTGCTGGCCGAAGCCGCCAAGGGGCTGGCGAAGCTGCCGCGCATCAAGTGCGAGGTGCTGGGCCCGAAGGAAGTCGAGAAGCTCGGCATGGGCGCGTTCGCCGCCGTGGCCCAGGGCTCGGCCGAACCGCTGCGCTTCATCGTGCTGCGCTACCAGGGCGGCGCCAAGGACGAGGCGCCCGTGGTGCTGGTGGGCAAGGGCATCACCTTCGACACCGGCGGCGTCTCGCTCAAGCCCGCGGCCGAGATGGACGAGATGAAGTTCGACATGTGCGGCGCCGCCAGCGTGCTCGGCACCTTCCGCGCGCTCGGCGCGATCCAGCCGGCGATCAATGTGGTCGGCCTGATTCCTTCGTGCGAGAACATGAACGACGGCAAGGCCGTCAAGCCCGGCGACGTGGTCACCAGCATGAGCGGGCAGACCATCGAGATCCTGAACACCGACGCCGAAGGCCGTTTGATCCTGTGCGACGCGCTCACGTACGCCAAGCGCTTCGACCCGGCCGCCGTGATCGACATCGCGACGCTCACAGGCGCCTGCGTGGTGGCTTTGGGCGGCGTGCGCAGCGGCCTGTTCGCCAGCGATGAGTCGCTGGCCTCCGCGCTCGAATCGGCCGGCGAGGCCTCGCAAGACCGCTGCTGGCGCCTGCCGCTGGACGACGACTACGCCGAAGGCCTCAAGAGCAACTTCGCCGATGTGGCCAACATCGCCGGCCGTGCCGGCGGCGCGATCACCGCGGCCAAGTTTTTGCAGCGCTTCACGGCCGACTACGCCTGGGCGCACCTGGACATCGCAGGCACGGCCTGGAAGAGCGGGGCGGCCAAGGGCTCGACCGGCCGGCCCGTCGGCCTGCTGGTGTCGTACCTGACGAACCGCGCGGGCAGCAGCAACGCCGCTGCCGCCGCGCCGAAGGCCGGGAAGGCTGCCAAGCCCGTGAAGAAGGCCGCGTCGCCCAAGACCCTGGCCAAGCCGGCCCGAAGGGCCCGGTCCGCGCAGTGACCGACATCGGCTTTCACTACAACGCGCCCGACAAGCTCACCTACGCTTGCCGGCTGGTTCGCAAGGCCGTGAACACACGCGGCCTGCGCGTGGTGGTGGTGGGCGATGCGCGCGCGCTCGACACGGTCGATGCCGCGCTCTGGCAGCTCTCGCCGGTCGACTTCGTCGCGCACTGCCGCGCCGATGCGCCGGCCCATGTGGTGGCGCGCTCGCCGGTCATCCTGTGCGCCGAAGGTTCGGACGCGGCCTCGCTGCCGCACCGCGAGATGCTGGTCAACCTCGGCCTCGAGGTGCCGGCCGGCTTCGAGCGCTTCGAACGCATGATCGACATCGTGAGCGACGAGGCGAACGACCGGCAGGTCGGCCGCACCCGCTGGCGCCACTACGCCGACCGGGGCTACACGATCCAGCCGCACGATTTCGCAAGGAGCGCTTCCTGATGGCCAGCACGCTGCGCACGCCGCCCCGGTTCGTCCCGACGCTGACGACCGTGCTCGAGATTCCGGCCGAGCCCGTGCCGGTCGCCGAGACGGTGCGACCCACGGGTGCGCCGGTGTCGCAGCCCCCGCCGCCCGACCCCGCGAGCGCCGTGGCGTTGCCGCCGTCGGTGTCGCTCACGCCGGCCGAAATCGTCAGCCTCGAAGAGCAATTGCTGCACCGCGTGCTGCAGCGCGTCGACCTGTCGCTGGAAGAGCGATTGAGCGACGCCGTGTCAGCAGCCGTTCAGCATCAGCTCGACGAAATGGTGCCGCGTCTGCGCGGCGAAATCGAGGCCGTGCTGCGCGCACTCGTCATCGAATCCATGGCCGCTGAACTCTGTGAAAACACAGGGGAAAACACAGGGTCTACGCCAACTTCCGGCGCATAAATCCTCGGCTAAACTGCGCCGCAGGTCGGAATGGCGTGAGGGTGCCGCTGGTCTGCGGCGCGAAACTTGCGAGGTCTGAACGCCCGGATCGAACGACCGGTTTTTATATCTTTTCATCCAAGTTCTGGAGGTTCTCATGCAATTGAAATGGACTGCGGTCGCACTGGCTGCACTCACGCTCGTGGCTTGCGGCAAGAAGGAAGAAGCTGCTGCTCCGGCGGCACCGGCACCCACGGCTGCGGCTCCGGCCCCTGCTGCGCCTCCGGCTGATGCCCTGGTCGTCAAGATCGGCCACGTCGGCCCGACCAGCGGTCCCATTGCCCACCTCGGCAAGGACAACGAGCTCGGTGCCAAGATGGCCATCGAAGACCTGAATGCAAAGGGCTTCAAGATCGGCGACAAGGTTGCCAAGTTCGTGCTGGTTCCCGAAGACGACGCTGGCGATCCGAAGCAAGGCACCGCCGTCGCCCAGAAGCTGGTCGATGAAAAGGTCAACGGCATCGTCGGTCACCTGAACTCGGGCACCACGATCCCCGCTTCCAAGCTGTACAGCGACGCCGGCATTCCGCAGGTCTCGCCGTCGGCCACCAACCCCAAGTACACCCGCCAGGGCTTCAAGACCACGTTCCGCGTGGTGGCCGACGACACGCAGCTGGGCGGCACGCTCGGCAAGTACGCCGTCGAAACGCTCAAGGGCAAGAACATCGCCGTGATCGACGACCGCACGGCCTATGGCCAGGGCGTTGCCGAAGAGTTCGAGAAGGCTGCCAAGGCCGCCGGCGCGACCATCGTGGGCCACGAGTTCACGACCGACAAGTCGACCGACTTCAACGCCATCCTGACCAAGCTGAAGGCTGCCAAGCCCGACGTGCTGTTCTTCGGCGGCATGGACGCCGTGGGCGGCCCGATGCTCAAGCAGGTCAAGCAGCTCGGCCTGAACGTCAAGTTCATGGGCGGCGACGGCCTGTGCACCGGCGAACTGCCGAAGCTGGCAGGCGACGCCATCGGTGAAGACATGGTGGTCTGCGCCGAAGCCGGCGGTGTCGACGGCGACTTCAAGCAGCCGCTGGAAGACTTCAAGGCCAAGTTCAAGACCAAGAACGGCGTCGAAGTGCAGATCTACGCACCGTACGTGTACGACGCCGTCAACGTGCTGGCCGAAGCCATGGCCAAGGCCGGCTCGTCCGACCCGGAAAAGTACCTGGCTGAAGTCGGCAAGGTGCAATACAAGGGCGTGACCGGCCCGATCGCCTTCGACGAAAAGGGCGACATCAAGAACGGCGCCCTGACGCTCTTCACCTACAAGGGTGGCGTGCGCACGCAGATCGCCGTGGTGCGCTGATCGCATTGCAGCCAACGACCCTTCACCGGGTCGTTCCATTGAAAAAAGGGCCCTCGGGCCCTTTTTTCATTCAGGGGTGCGCGCAGTCGTTGCGCGGGTCTGCCTTCAGAGCGCGGCCAGGCCCGAGGGGCGGTCCGCGTTGCAGTACTCGATGAAGGCGTCCAGGTCGCGCGACTTGTCGAACACCGCGTCGGCGCCCAGGGCCTGGCAGCGCGTGCGGATGTCGGGGGTGACGTAGTTGCTCAGCACCACGACGCGCTGGTGCGGGCCGCGCTCGCGGCAGCCCGACAGCACGCCCAGGCCGGAGCCTTCCTTGAGGAACAGGTCGACGATGAGCAGCTGCCAGGCATCGGGGTGGGCGGCGAGCCAGGCGAGGGCGCCCGATTCGGTTTCGGCATAGCCGACGACATGGCCGTTGACGAGGTCCTCGAGGGCCGGGACCAGGTTGTCCCTGATGGTCTTGTTGTCCTCGACGAGGAACGTGATGAGGGCCATGCCGCGGTTTTGATGTGTGAACCAATAGCGTAGCGTGGCGCAAGCGGTCTCCGCGTAGGAGAAGGGAGAACGACGCACGCAAACCGTGCGGAAACAACGGCGATCAGTGCTTGTCCGACGTCGCCTGGGTGCGGATGCGCGCCTTGAGCTGCTCGGCCAGCGCCTGGCTCTCGTCGCGCTCGGCGGTCACTTCGAGGCGCTTCTCGATTTCCTCGCTCAGCGCCGCATTCACTTCAGCCAGTTTCTCGGCCGACTGGGCGAGTTTTTCCTCGAGCTGGCTGGTGTGCTCGATGGCCTGCGCCACCTCGCCGACCTGGACCTCGTCCGGCAGTTCCTGTTCCAGCACGGTGCTCACGACGGCGAGGTTGTCCGAGGCGCGCTGCACATCGGCGGCCACCTGTTCGCTCTTTTTCAGGGTCTTGTCCAGCGAGGTGGTGCCGCGCGTCAAGGTGGGGGAAGGTCCGGCCATCGAGGCTCCTTTGCGGCAGGCGAAGTGGGGTGGAATGTCGATCGATTCGATTCCGCGCATCGTACCGCCAGACGCGGCCTTGCTCAGGATAGGCAACAGTTGCTGCGTGGCAACAGGGTTCAGCCGAAGTCCTACGGAATCGGCCGCGAGTTTCGGACTGGGCCGATGGGGGATTTTTGCCGCCCCCGGGAAGATGCAGAACATCCTCTTCCCCCTCCAAGGCTCGCCATGATCAGACACGCACTCGTGATCGACCAGGTCGAACGCACCGGCCTCGCGCTGGCCACCTTCATGCGCCACGCCGGCATTCCCCGCGTGGACGTGACGCGCAGCGGCCATGGCTTTGTCGAGGCGGTGCAGCGCCGGCGCCACGACCTGCTGGTGGTGGACATCGACACGCCCGAAGTCACGGGCCTGCAGATGATCGATGCCGTGGTCGAGGCCGGCAGCTCCGCCGCGCTGGTGCTCATGAGCGCCCAGCCGCCGCGCATCCTGCAGGCGGCGCAAGACTACGCCCGGGCTCGCGGCGCGCGCGTGCTCTCGGCCATCGCCAAGCCGCGCACCATGGTCACGATGGCGTCGGCGGCGCAGGCCATGGCGCGCGAACGGCGCCACCGGGCCGGGCTGCGGTGCGGAAGCGCCCCACCTGCGAACGGCGCACCGGCGTTCACGGAAGCAGTCCTGCGCGAGGCGCTGGCCACGCGCCAGATCGCCGCCCACTTCCAGCCTCGGCACTGCGCGCGCACGGGCGTGCTGCGCGGCGCCGAGCTGCAGCCGGGCTGGTACCGGCCCGACGACACCTGGCTGTCCGCGGCCGACTTCCTGCCCGCCATTGCGCAGCAGGGCGGCGCGGTGAAGTCAGGCCGCGCGGCGCTGTTCCAGGCGAAGCAGGCCGACGGCACGCCGCTGCCGTTCGGAGCCACCGTGCTCGACGAAAAGCAGGAACCGATCGGCATCGTGGGCCAGGGCAGCAAGTTCATTGCGCGCGGGCTGCAGGACAAGGGACTGCTGACCGTGAAGGCGGGCGAGGGCGGTGCGGCGCTGTGCCGGATCGCTTACGAGATGCCGGTGCAGGAGAAGGGCGGTAAGGCGGACGGCTATGTCCAGGTCGAGGCGAACTGCGATGGCGTGGTGCGCTGAATTCCACAGGCCCGGCCCCTTGTCGGCTTGTCAGTCATTGAAGAGCTTCGAGGAACAGACCATGAATTTTTTGTGTTCAAGAGAGCCGTCCCGGTCATGGACTGCATGTGGCCTGCGCTGTGTACGCAGCGCTTGGGTTGCGATGCTGCTGTTGGTCGGCTGGACTTCGAGTGGGGCACAGAACAGCGACAGCCTGCTGCGAGGAGCGACCGTGATCGCATTCGGCGGGAGTGCCGTCAAGTTGCCGGGCCTTGCGCCACAAGGCGCCATCCTGGCGCGCTACTACGTCACGCCTCAACAGATATGCGGTGCGCCAAAGTGCTCGTTCTGGAGGGTGCAGATCTTCCTGAGGAACGGCTCCGGCGTTGAACCGGAAGGAACGGTATTGACGCAAACCAATGTGTCTGGAGTTTCCGCGCGACTGTTGGTCAATGGGGTGCCGCAACGCGTGGTCACCAGTGGAAACAAGGACATTCTTGCCGTGGAAACGTCTTCTGTCATGGAGGTGCAATTGATCAGGGACGGACGTGTCCTGGCAGGCGGTCCGTTCCTGGGGTCCAGCAGCAGCCTGACAACAGGCTGGCGGTTCTATGCGCTAGGACAAGACGCGATGACGCCTGGAAGCGCGTCATACATTGATCTGAAGGGCAGTTCGGTATCGGTCATTCCAGGCACCTGCCGCGCCACCAATCAGACGGTCACCCTGGCGCCGTCATTCGCCACCGGATTCAGCGGGCCTGGCTCCACGTTCGGCAAGCGTGCGTTCGAGGTCCGGCTGGAAAACTGCCCCCCTGGCTTCAACCAGGTGGGCCATGTGCTGACGGCCATCGGCGGCGAAGTCCCCGGCTTTCCGGGCGCCCTGAAGCCGACGGCCGGTTCGACGGCGACCGGTGTGGCGATCAAGTTGACGGACGCCGGCGGTGCGCCGGCCGTCTTCGACAGGTCGTTGCCCGTGACCTCCTACAACAAGGCCACCGGCGGATCGGCCACCGTCCCGATGCACGCGTCGTATGTGCAGACCGGGGCCACCGTGAAGCCCGGGTCGGTCAAGGGTGCTGTGCAGGTCCTGCTCGACTACCAATGAACGAGTGAAGCCAGCGGTCCACAGAACGCAGGTCGTGTGCCGTTGATTTTCAGACGGGTCTGATTGGCTTTCCCGGGCCGGAAATTTAGGATTGAAAAATTACCTTTGTGGCCTCTTTGGCGCGTACGCATGTTCGCTGGGCCGCATCTTTCTTTGGGAGTTGTCGATGATGAATATCTTGTGGATCAACAAATTGTGGGAGTTCCTGAGTGGCAAGCGGATGCAGGCCGCTGGCCGCACGCGACGAACTGCGTTGTTCGGTGCCTTGGTGCTGGCCCAAAAGCCTTCGGCCACGGCTCGGAACGACAACTTCTCTTGAGCAGGCGGTCGCATTGGCCCTGATCAAGATCGCGGGCGGATGGGGCGCCGACACGTCGTGGGGAGCGCGCTCATGCGGATGATCGGACACCGCCTGTCCAAGGAACGCGCCAGGCTCGGCCTGAGCGCCGCCGCCTTCGCGGTGCTCGGTGGCGTCGATGCCTCCGTGCAGGAGGCTTTCGAAAAGGGCGCGCGCCATCCCGACGCGGCCTACCTGGCCACCATGGCCGTCATCGGCATCGACGTGCTGTACGTCGTGACCGGCATGCCCACCTGCACCGAAGACCTGTCGGTGAGCCGTGAGGAGGTGTCGCTGCTGCGCGCCTACCGGACCTCGGACGACGCCGGCAAGAAAGCCGCGCACGCGGCGCTGCAGGCCATCGCGCAGGCCTTCCCGGGCGACATGCTGTCGGCTTCGGGCGCGCGCGCTTCGCAGCCCGCTGCCGCGGCGCCACCACCCACCGAAACCGCCTGAGCCTTTCACCTGCGCGACGCGGCCCGCCCACGCAGGACCGGCGGGTAAGATGCCCCGGCGCAGCGCCCGGACCCTCGTCCGCCGGCCACGCCGGCAAGCGAAAGGGAAAAAACAATGGCAATGGACCGCTTCGAAATCCGCGTCGTTCTGGCCGACGACCATCCCGGCATGCTGGCCGGGGTCCGGCACGAGCTGGCGTCGGTCGAGACCCTCACGCTGGTGGGCGAGGCGGCCAACTCGACCGGGCTCATGGCGCTGCTGGAGACCACGCCCTGCGACGTGCTGGTGTCCGACTACGCGATGCCGGCCGGCGAGTTCGGCGACGGCGTGCCGCTGTTCAAGCTGGTGAAGCGGCGCTTTCCCGACACGCAGATCGTGGTGATGACCATGCTGGACAACCCGGCGGTGCTGCACTCGCTGGTGTCCAGCGGCATCCGCTGCATCGTGAGCAAATCGGATGCGGTGGCGCACCTGATTCCCGCCATCCACGCCGCCCGCACCGGCGGCACGTACTACTCGCCGACCATGGACGCGGTGGTGCGCTCCATCGACTGGGAGGTGCGCAGCCGCAACGCCGCGGGCGTGCTGAGCCAGCGCGAGTCGGAGGTGGTGCGGCTGTATGCGTCGGGGCTCACGATCAACGAGATCGCCGAGCAGCTGCATCGCAGCAAGAAGACCATCAGCACGCAAAAGACCAAGGCGATGGAAAAGCTGGGCATCGAGCGCGATGTCGACCTGCTGCGCTACGCGCTCGAGAACGGCCTGACGGCCACGGTGACGGGCGCGCCGCAAGGCTGACCCGCGTGTGGCCTCAGGGCCAGGGCAGCGCCGGCAGGCCCGGCGGTGGCGGCGGGGGCGCCGCCGACGTGCTCATGAGCCCCGTCTCCATGCCGTAGCGCACGAGGTCCATGTCGCGCAGGATGCCGAGCTTGGCCATGGCCGAGCCCTTCTGCGTGCTGATGGTCTTCTTGCTGCGGTGCAGCCGCTCGGCAATCTCCGTCACCGTGAGGCCCGACACGAACATGCGCACCACCTCGAGCTCGCGCTTGGAGAGCATGGCGTGCGGCTGGGTGTCGGTGCGGTGCGGCGCGGTGCGCGCGGCGATCTCCGCCATGCTGGGCGACAGGTAGCGTCCGCTCGCGTAGGCCGCATGCACGGCCGGCAGCAGGTGGCTCACCGAGTCGGCCTTGTTCAGGATGCAGGGCACGCCGATGTCCAGCAGCGAATGGATGATGCCGGGGTTGTCCAGCATGGTCATCACCACGATCTTCAGCCGCGGGTAGCGCTGGCGCACCAGCGCGAACAGCGCGATGCCGTCGCCGTGCAGGCCGCCGGGCATGGCGTAGTCGGACACGAGGATCTGGCAGTCGTGCTGCTTGAGCATCTCCATCATCTCGGTGGAGTCGCGCGCGGCGCCCACGACGGTGACCGCCTGGCTTTCGCGCAGCGTGCTCTCGATGCCGATGCGAACGGCGGGATGGTCGTCCGCGATCAGGACGCGGAGATTGAATGGCTTCATGGCGGACCTGTGGAACGCAGAGGGGTCGGACCTGCGCGCGCCGCGTGCAGGAAGGGCTGCTGTCGAACGCCCAGCCCCCGGCGTCGGGGACGTCTGAAAAAGGGGCCGGTGGCGGGTGCCTCGGGCGGTGCCAGCAGGGGATGACTGGACTTTAGGAGGACGTCGGTCCTGCGTTAAGCGGCCTGATCCGATAGCGGGCCGCCAATGCATAGGACCCGTCCTAATTTGTAAGACGCGGGGTGCCCGGGGCTAGGACCCGCACCTTTTCCGGATCAGATCGGGTCCGAAAACGGGTTCGGACCCGGGCGGCTTCAGGCCGCGGCCGCGCCCTCGGGCGCCCGGCGTGCGAGCGCGGCGCGTGCCGCTGGCTCGAAGCGCTCGAAGGCCTGCGCCAGCGCGGGCAGGTCGGCGTCGCGCAGCTGCGTTTCCATGGCGACGCAGTCGGCCGCGAGCCCGGCTTCGTGGATCAGCGCGAAGGCGCCGCGCAGCGAGTGCAGCCCGGCGCCGAGCGCGGCGGTGTCGCCGGCGTCCAGCGCTGCGCGGATGACCGCCGCGGTGTCGGCCAGCGACTGCGCGAGCGGCCGGTGCACCGACGCGGGCAGGGTGCCCTGCGCGATGTCCTGCCGCCGGGCGCCGGCCGATGGCGTGGCCTCGGGGTCGCGCAGGGTCAGCTGCCGCACGGTCTGGTCGAGCGTGTCGAGCAGGATGGGCTTGATCAGCGCGGTGTCGATGCCCGCCGACTCGCAGCGCTCGCGTTCGCGCACCGCGACGTCGGCCGTGAGCGCCACGATGGGCACGCGCGAGCCCTGCGCGCGCAGCGCGCGTGCCAGCGTGTAGCCGTCCATGCCCGGCATGTTGATGTCGGTGATGATGAGGTCGTGCCGCCGCCGGGCGAACAGGTCGAGCGCCTGCAGGCCGCCCGAGGCCTGGTCGGAGGTGTAGCCCAGCGCCTCGAGCTGCATCTTCACCAGCTCGCGGTTGGCCGGATGGTCGTCCACCACGAGGATGTGCGCCGCTGGCGCGGTGGCGTCGGCGCCGGCCGCCGGCGGCGCGGGCGCGCGCGGGGGCAGGGCGGGCGCGGCCGGCAGCGGCAGCGTGACCAGGAAGGTGCTGCCCTTGCCCGGCGAACTCACCACCTGGATGTCGCCACCCATGAGCCCGGCCAGCCGGCGGCACAGCGCCAGCCCCAGGCCGGTGCCGCCGAAGCGGCGCGCGATGCTGCTGTCGGCCTGCGTGAAGGGCTCGAACAGCGCCTTCTGCTGCGCCGCCGTCATGCCGATGCCGGTGTCGCTCACGCCGATCACCACCGGCGAGGCGGGGTCGGCGTCGTCCTTCAGGTAGACCTCGAGCAGCACGTCGCCGGTGTCGGTGAACTTGATGGCGTTGCTTAGCAGGTTCATCAGCAGCTGGCGCAGGCGCGTCGGGTCGCCGAGGTGGTGCGGGGCGAGGGCGTCGTCGATCACGCAATCGAGCGCCAGGCGCTTGGCCTGCGCCAGCGGCGTGAAGACCGCGATCACCTGCCGCGCCGTGTCCGCGAGGTCGAAGCGGATCGACTCCAGGCGCATCTGGTCCGACTCGATCTTCGAGAAGTCGAGGATGTCGTTGATGATGCCCAGCAGCGCGGTCGACGAGGACGTCACGGCGCCGAGCCGCTCGTTCTGCGCGGCCGACAGCGGCGAGCGCTGCAGCAGCTCGAGGTTGCCCATGATCGCGTTCAGCGGCGTGCGGATCTCGTGGCTCATCATGGCCAGGAAGGCCGACTTCGCATGGTTGGCCTGGTGCGCGGCCTCGCGCGCGCTTTCGAGTGCACGCTCGGCGTTCTTGCGCGTCGTGATGTCGGAGAAGTTGCACAGCAGCACGTCGCTGCCCTGGTACTTGGTGCGCACCACGCTCACGAGCAGCTCGGTGACTTCGCCGCTGGCCAGCGTCACGGGCAGCTCCAGGTCGGGCAGCCATTCGGGAGCGCCGGGGGCGTCGTCGTACAGGCGCAGCAGGCGCTGCGGCAACGGTGGGTCTTCGGGGCGCGCGTTGTCGGTGCAGGCCTGCATCACCTGGTTCTGCAGCAGCACCTCGCCCGAGGGGTAGCGCAGCAGCGCCAGGCCCGAGGGCGTGGTCGCGACCATGGTGCGGTTGAGGTTCTCGCTTTCCACGATGCGCTGGGAGCGCGCATAGCCGGGCCGGAACACCTTGCGGTCGAGCAGGAGCAGCGCGGCCCAGACGAAGGCGATGAGCAGCAGCATGGCGCCCGCATAGAGCGCCAGCCGCAAGCCCAGCTCGGACGCGATGGTGCGCCACGAGAAGGCGTAGAGGTAGGTCCAGTCGGCGTCGGCGATCGGAGCGCGCAGCGTGAAGAGGCCATCGCGGTACTGCAGCGTGGCGCCGTTCGCGGCCAGCGACGGCTGCGAGAGCTGCAGCGCGCGCGCCTGCAGGCCCTCGGTGCCGCTGGGGCCGTGCGTCTCGGCGATCACCCGGCCCGACGGGTCCACGAACATCGAGGCCTCGTCGTGGCGCTCGTTCGACAGGTGCGCGGTGATGATGTCCAGCGGGTAGTCGTTCACCAGCACGACGAAGGGCTTGCCGTCGTGGAAGCCGGGCTGCGCCAGCCGCAGCACCGTCTCGCCGGTGAAGGGGCTCACGGCCGGCGGCAGCCACACGGCCGTGCCGCTGTCGCGCAGGCGGGCGACGACGGCCGGGTCGTTCAGGTCGCCGAGCTCGGGCGGCGCGATGCGCTGGAGCAGGTCTTCGGTGGTGCGTGCGCCGTGGCGTTCGAACAGGTCGGCCGCCGCGGGGGCCGGCACCACGGCGAGGAAGCGCAGGTCGGGCGCGTAGAAGTAGCTGGAGTGCAGCGTCAGCGTCTTCGTGTAGGCCGCCGAGCGGTAGCCGACCTCTTCGGCCAGCCCGAGGTACTGCGCGAAGCTGTCGGCCGGGCGCTGCGCCGAGAGGTCGCCCAGCAGCAGCATCGGCGGGAAGTCCTTGTTGCTGGGCAGCACCAGCCGGCCGTCGTGCGCGGCGAAGGCGTCGACCAGCGACTGCGGCGCGCGTGCGCGCCGCTCCCAGGCGCCTTCCTCGTGAAAGATGTTGATCCGCGCCGAGCCCTGGCGCACGAAGAGTTCGAGGTGAAGCAGGGCCTTACGCGCATTGAACTCGGCCTGCCGCTCGGCGACGTAGTCGCGCACCTGCGACGAGAGCATCACGCCGGTGGCGGCCAGCAGCACGAGCGAGGTGACCGCACCGCCCACGTACAGCAGCGCGCGCTGGTAGCGGTTCAGCAGGCTGATCACACCGCGTGGGGTGGCGCGCGAAGCGCCGAAGCCGAAGAAACGCGGGAGATCGCTGGGCATCATGGCATCCGTGTGACCGGTGCGGGCAGGAAGAAGATGCCCGCGATGGTAGGGCACTGCCGTGCGTGCGGGCGCACCGCAGGGACGGGCGCGATGCACGCCTGCGGGGCGCATCGAGTGATCGCTGTATCAAGAAATGTCGACATTGGTGCAAACACCGTGGTTGACAGATCGTTTGTCGCAGACCATCGGCGGCCAGATCGCGTGCCGGACGGGCAGGCCGGATGGCACGCAATTTGCACAAGGCACGCCATGACAGCCAGCTCGCCGCGCACCTCCGCCAAGGCCCCCAAGGTCACCCGCATCGACCGCGACAACGACAGCACCGTGCAGTCGCTCACGCGCGCCATGCAGCTGCTCGAACTCCTGGCCGAAGACGACGAGGGCTTTCGGCTGGTCGACATCGCGGCGCACACGGGCCTGTCGTCGTCCACCGCGCACCGGCTGCTCACCACGCTCGAGCAGCGGCGCTTCGTGCAGTTCGATCGCGAGACGAATCTCTGGTACGTGGGCGTGCGCTGCTTCTCGGTGGGCGCGGCCTTCGGGCGCCGCCGCCGCATCGCGCACCTGGCGCTGCCGGTGATGCGCCGGCTGCGCGACAGCACCGGCGAGAGCATCAACTTGGGCATTGCCGACCTGGGCGACATCGTGTTCGTCACGCAGGTCGAGAGCCGCGAACTCATGCGCGCCATCGGCAAGCCGGGCTTCCGTGCGCCGCTGCATGGCACCGCGATGGGGCAGGCGATCCTGGCGGCGATGTCGGAAGACGACGTGCTGCAGTACCTGCGCACCTACGGCCTGCCCAAGCTCACCAACAACACGATCGCGCGCGCCTCGCGGCTGCACGAAACGCTGGGCGAAGTGCGCCGCGCGGGCCATGCGATCGACGACGAGCAGAACGCGGTCGGCCTGCGCTGCATTGCCGCCGCCATCCGCGACGAGCACGGCCAGCCCTTCGGGGCGATCTCGCTGGTCGGCCCGACGCAGCGCATCAAGAGCACCGACTTCCCGCACCTGGGCGCCACCGTGCGCGCCGCCGCCGACGAGATCACCGCCGCCTACGGCGGCCGCGCCCGCTGAGGCGCGTGCATTCCACTGGCGCAGCGCGCCAAGTGCTTGATTCCTAAGTCGTTTTTCCGACCGTCCCGCGCAGCGGGATAGTCCGCTGCGCGCGTGCGGCGCGCGCTCCAATGGCTTGCCCTTCAACCGCACCTCCTTGCAAAAAACCATGAAAACATTGCTCCCACAGCACGGCATCAGCCGAACGCTGACGCGGGTCTGCGACTGGACCGTGATCGCCTGCGGCTGGTGGCTGATCGCGCTGTCCGTCATGACCTGCGTCGAAATGCTCGGCCGCAAGGTGTTCTCGTTCAGCCTGCAGGGCATCGACGAGATCGGCTCGTACACCTACGGCATCGTCGGCGCCTTCGGCTTCGCCTACACGCTGATCACGCGCAGCCACACGCGGGTCGACTTCCTGCTGTCGCGCTTCTCGGTCGGCACGCGCGCGCTGCTCAACATGCTCGCGATGGTGAGCCTCGCACTGCTGGCGATGCTGTGCCTCTGGCGCGGCTACAACGTCGTGGTCGAGAGCATCGAGCTGCAAAGCACGGCCGCCACGCCGCTCGCCACGCCGATGTGGATTCCGCAATCGATCTGGCTCGGCGGCTACCTGATGTTCGCGCTGGTCGCGGCCTGGGCGGCCTTCGATGCGCTGCGCCTGTTCGTGCGGCGCCGCACGGGCGAGCTCAACGAGCGCTTCGGTCCGCAGACGCTCGAGGAAGAGATCGAGGCCGAGACCGAGGTCCAGATCAAGGCCCCGGCGCAGGCGTCGACCGCGCATGCCGCCGCCGCCAATGTCACCAACGCCACCGGAGTCGCCTCGTGATCGGGCCGCTCGAAATCCTGGCCGGCCTGGCCATCATGCTGGGCCTGATGTTCCTGGGCTTTCATGTCGCGACCACGATGCTGGTCGTCGGCCTGCTCGGGTCGCTGATCCACTTCGGCATGCCCGCCATCAATGCCGTGGGCGAGCAGCTCTGGGCGGCCGGTGAAGACTACCTGCTGCTGTCGATCCCGCTGTACATCCTGCTGGGCGAGATCCTGATGCGCGGCGGCGCCACCGACAAGATGTACCAGTCGCTGGGCCAGTGGCTCAACCGCATGCCGGGCGGGCTGCTGCACACCAACATCGGCGCCTCGGCGCTGTTCTCGGCGGTGTCGGGCTCGTCGGTGGCCACCGCGGCCACCATCTCGACGGTTGCGCTGCCCGCCTTCAAGAACCGCAACTACGACCAGCGCATGGTGCTGGGCACCATCGCCGCCGGCGCCAGCCTGGGCAACCTGATTCCGCCCGGCGTGGCTTTCATCATCTACGGCTCGATGACCAACACCTCGGCGGCGCGGCTGTACATGGCCGGCATCCTGCCCGGCGCGATCATGACGGTGCTGTTCCTGCTCACGATCCTGGCGATCTGCGTGTGGCGGCCGTCGGTGGCGGGCGTTCGCGAGGGCCGCACCGCGCTGGCGGAGAAGCTGCGCCACTCGGTGCACCTGCTGGGCCCGCTGGCCGTGTTCGCGGTGGTGATGGGCGGCATCTACACGGGCTGGGCCACTGTCACCGAAAGCGCGGCGCTGGGCGTGATCGTCTGCTTGCCGATTGCTGCGGGCTACCGCAAGCTGAACATCGCGATGCTGCACGAGTGCTTCCGCTCGACCATGCGGCTCACAGCGATGACGGCGCTGATCCTGGTGGCAGCGCTGTACCTGAACTTCGTGCTCTCGATGCTGGGCGTGCCGCAGGCGCTCGCCAGCCTCATCAAGTCGGCCGACGTGTCGCCCATCATGCTGCTGTGGATGCTGGCGGCGCTGTACTTGGTGCTGGGCATCGCGCTGGAGACGATGCCGATGCTCGTGGGCACGCTGCCGGTGGTGTTCCCCATCGTGCAGGCCGCGGGCATCGACCCCGTGTTCTTCGGCGTCTTCATGGTGCTGATGTGCGAGATCTCGCTGATCAGCCCGCCGATCGGCATGACGCTCTACGTGATCCAGGGCGTGCGCGGCGAAGGCTCGATCAACGACGTGTTCCAGGGCACCTTGCCCTTCTTCGTCGCCATGGTCGTGATGACCGCGATCCTGATCCACAACCCCTGGATCGCGACCTACCTGCCGAACCTGCTGTTCGGCAAGTGACGGCACTTTTTCCTCCCGCTCTCGAATCACCTTTCAACTGTTCAAGGAGTCAGGCATGCAACTGAAATTCGTTCTCCCGCTGATCGCGGCCACCCTCGCGCTGGCGCTGCCGGCGCATGCGGACAACGCCCGCCTGCGCGTGGCCGGCAACCTGGTCGCCACCGGGCTGATCCAGCAGACCAAGGAGCAGCCCTTCTTCGAGAACTTCGCGAAGAACACGGGGCTGCCCATCGACGCCGACTACAAGCCGATGGACGTGCTGGGCGTGAAAGACGCCGACGGCCTGCGCGTGCTGAAGTCGGGCCTGTTCGACATCGTCACCCTGCGCCTGGCGCAGGTGTCGCGCGACGAGCCCTTCTTCCTGGGCCCCGACATCGTGGGCCTGTCGACCGACTACGAGGTGGCGCGCAAGGTGGTCGACGCCTACCGCGAGGCCTTCGACAAGCGGCTGCAGGAGCGCCACGGCGGCAAGCTGCTGGGCATCTATCCCTTCGGCCCGCAGGTGGTGTTCTGCAAGGTGGCGATCGGCGGCCTGGCCGACCTGAAGGGCAAGAAGGTGCGCGTGTACGACCAGTCGCTCGCCAAGTTCATCGAGAAGCTCGGCGGCATCCCGGTGACCATTCCCTTCGGCGAGACGCAGCAGGCGCTGGAGCGCGGCGTGACCGACTGCGCCATCACCGGCCCGAGCTCGGCCAACTCGGCGGGCTGGCCCGAGGTCACCACGCACTTCATGCCGATCGGCTTCCAGATCGCGCTCAACGCGTACGCGATCAACCTGCAGAAGTGGAACGCGCTGAGCGCCGACCAGAAGGTGAAGCTCACCGAGGCCTTCCGCAAGTTCGAGACCGAGGTGTGGGGCTACTCGAAGGAGCTGTTCGACGACGCCTCGCGCTGCAATGTCGGCAAGGAGCCGTGCAAGACCGTCAAGAAGTTCGCGATGAAGGACGTGCCGGTGAAGCCGGGCGACCAGCAGATGATCCGCGACGCGCTGACCACGGTGTCGCTGCCGATCTGGAGCGAACTCTGCGACAAGTCCTACGACAAGTGCTCAGCCACCTGGAAGCAGGTCGTCGGCCCGGTGGTCGGTCTCAAGTAGCCCGGTATGCCATCGCTCTGGCAACTCACCGCGACCGAGCTCGCCGCAGGCTTTCGCGATGCGGCGTTCACCCCGACCGATGCGCTGCATGCCTGCCTGCAGCGCAGCGCCGAGGTCAACCCGCGGCTGAACGCGCTCATCACGCTCGACAGCGAAGGCGCCACGCACGCGGCGGAGCAAAGCACCGCGCGCTGGCGCAGCGGCCGGGCGCTGGGCGTGCTCGACGGCGTGCCGGTCACCATCAAGGACAACCTGCAGGTGCGCGGCCTGCCGACGCACTGGGGCAGCCGCGCGCTGGCCGGTGTGCTGGCCGAGCGCGACGAGCTGCCGGTAGCGAAGCTGCGTGGGGCCGGCGCCGTGATCTTCGGCAAGACCAACGTGCCCGAGTTCACGATGCAGGGCTACACCGACAACCCCGTGTTCGGCCCCACCGGCAACCCGTGGGACCCGGCGCTCACGCCCGGCGGTTCGTCGGGCGGCGCGGTGGCGCTGGTGGCCGCGGGCGGGTGTCCCATTGCGCTGGGCACCGACGGCGGCGGCTCGATTCGCCGGCCGGCCTCGCACACCAACCTCGTCGGCTTCAAGCCCTCGCGCGCCCGCGTGCCGCGCGGCGACGGGCTGCCGCCGATCTTCCTGGGCTTTGAGGTCGCGGGGCCGATCGCGCGCAGCGTGGCCGACGTGGCGGCGGTGATGCAGGTGATCGGCGACCGGCCGGTGGAGGAGGGCGCGGGCCCGCAACGCGCGCGCATCCTTTTCATTCCGCGCTTCGGCGATCACCCGGTCGATCCGCAGATCGCGGCGCTCACTGAAGCCGCCGCGAGGCACATGGCCGAACTCGGCCACGAGGTGACGACGGCGCAGGACTTCGGCATCGCCGAGGCGGTCAACCAGCGCTGGCCGCTGCTGGCGCAGGTCGGGCTGGCCTGGCTGGTCGCGCATCCGCAGGAGCTGTCGAGCCGGCCTGTCGACGCATCGCTGTTCGGCCCCGCGATGCAGGCGAACGCCGAGAACGGCCGCAAGGCCAGCGCGAGCGAGCTGTTCGAGCTGCTGTACGAGGCCGAGCGGTTGCGCAACACGCTGGCTCAGCTGTTCGACCGCTACGACTTCCTGCTCACGCCCGCCGCTGCTGCGCTGCCCTGGCCCGCCGGCGAGACGCATCCGACGCGCATCGACGGGCGCGAGGTCGGCCCGCGCGGCCACGCGGTGTTCGCCGGCTTCGCGAACGCCGTGGGCCTGCCCGCCATCGCGCTGCCCTGCGGCTTTGCGGGGCCGCTGCCGGTCGGCGTGCAGCTCGTGGCACGCGAAGGGGCGGACGACGCCTTGCTCGCGCTCGCGCGCTCGTTCGAACAGGCCCATCCGTGGCGGCGCTTCCCCGCGTTGTGACGCTGGCCGAGGCCGTGGCGGCGCAGCTCGCGCCGGCCGAGGCCGCGCAGGCGCTGTGCCGCGCGCGGCGCGACGGGCGGCGCGTGATGTCGTCGCTGCTGCCGCTGCACGACCGGCACACGGCCTACGCGATCCAGGACGCGACGCTGGCGGCGCTCGGCGCGGTCGGCGGCTGGAAGGTCGGCGCGAGCGCGCCGGGCCGCGAGCCCGTGTGCGCGCCGCTGCCGGCCGAGGGGCTGGTGCCCGGCGGCGCGTCGCTGGTCGGCGCGGCATGGCATCTGCGCGGCGTCGAAGCCGAGCTCGCGTTCCGCCTCGGCGCCGATCTGCCGCCGCGTGGGTTGCCCTACACGCGCGACGAGGTCGCCGGCGCCATTTCGGAAGTGCTGCCCGTGATCGAGGTGGCGGAGACCCGCCTGATCGACTGGCTCGACGCCAGCCCCTCGGCGCTGCTGGCCGACCTGCTGTGCCACGGCGGCCTCGTGCTCGGCGAGCCCGCGCCTTTCGAGCGTGCGTGGCTCGACCTCGCACAGACCGAGGTCGTGATGCATTTCGACGCGCAGGTCGTCGCCCACACGGTCGGGGAGCACACGCACCCCGACGTCGGCGCGCTGCTCGTGTGGCTGGCCAACGAAGGCGCGGCGCGGGGCCAGGGCCTGCGGGCCGGCCAGGTCGTGACGACCGGTTCATGCACCGGCATGTTGTTCGCCTCGCAGGGCACGGCCGTGCGGGCGGAAGTGAAGGGGCTCGCGCCGTTGCACGCGCGCTTCTGATTTCTTTCCTGGGATCACTGGAGGAACCCGATATGTCCCATTCAACGATCGACGTGGTGGCGCAGGCGCTGGTGCATGCGCGCGGCGCGCACGTCGCGAGCCCGGCCGCAGAGGTGGCCGGAGGGCTCGCGCAGGCCGACGAGGCCTACGCCGTGCAGCAGCAGGTGGCGCAGGCGCTGGGCTGGTTCGGTGCGGCGCCGCCCGGGTACTGGAAGGCCGGCGGCCCGTCGCGCGATGCCGTGCTGACGCATGCGCCGCTGCCGCCGCGCGGCGTGTGGACCAGCCCGGCCACGGCCGGCGACTGGCCGTTCCACCTCCGGGGCATCGAGGCCGAGATCGCGCTGCGCATCGGGCGCGATGTCGATCCGGCGTCGGCGTCGGCGGCGACGCTCGACGTCGACGGCGCACGCGCGCTGGTCGATGCCATGACGGTCTCGATCGAGATCGTCGATTCCCGCTGGCAGGAGGCCCTCGACGCGCCCGCGCTGTGCAAGCTGGCCGACCTGCAATCGCACGGCGCGCTGGTGCTCGGCGAGTGGGTGCCGTTCGTGGCCCGCGATTGGGCCGCGCAAGCGTGCGAGGTGCGCATCGGCGCGCGCGCGAGCGTGGTGCGCCGCGGCACGCATTCGCTCGGCGACCCCGCCTGGCTGCTGCCCGCGTGGCTGCGCCATGCCACGCGCCACGGCCAGACCGTCGCGGCCGGCACCGTGGTCACGACCGGCACCTGGGTCGGCATTCTCGAAGCGGGCGAGGGCGACCTCGTCACCGCCGAATTCCCGGGCATCGGCCACGCGTCGGTGCAGCTCTAGCCCTTTCCACAACCCATCCAGAACGGAGACAACCCCCATGATCGCGCTCGACAACCACCCCAGCGGCCGCCACTTCCTGCAGATTCCGGGCCCCAGCCCCGTGCCCGACCGCATCCTGCGGGCCATCAGCCTGCCGACCATCGACCACCGCGGGCCCGAGTTCGCCACGCTGGGCAAGAAGGTCATCGGCGGATTGCAGCAGGTGTTCCAGACCCGGCATCCGGTCGTCGTCTATCCCGCGTCGGGCACTGGCGCCTGGGAGGCGGCGCTGGTCAACGTGATGAGCCCGGGCGACCACGTGCTGATGTTCGAGACCGGCCACTTCGCGACGCTGTGGCAGAAGATGGCGCGCCGGCTCGGCCTGGAGCCCGAGTTCCTCGCGCTCGAAGGCGTCGACGAGACCGGCCTGCCGCGCAGCTGGCGCCACGGCGTGCAGGCCGAGCTCATCGAGCAGCGCCTGCGCCAGGACACCACGCACCACATCAAGGCCGTGTGCGTGGTGCACAACGAGACCTCGACCGGCGTCACCTCCGACATCGCCGCGGTGCGCCGCGCGATCGATGCGGCGGGCCATCCGGCGCTGCTGATGGTCGACACCATCTCGGGCCTGGCGAGCGCCGACTACCGGCACGACGAGTGGGGCGTGGACGTCACCGTCAGCGGCTCGCAGAAGGGCCTCATGCTGCCGCCGGGCATCAGCTTCAACGCGGTGTCGCCCAAGGCGCTCGAGGTGGCGAAGACGGCGCGGCTGCCCAAAGCCTTCTGGGCCTGGGACGAGATCATCGAGATGAACCAGGGCGGCTACTGGCCCTACACGCCGAGCACGAACCTGCTGTATGGGCTGAGCGAGGCGCTGGACATGGTGCTCGAGCAGGGCCTGCCGGTGATCTTCGCGCGCCACCAGCGCTGGGGCCGGGGCGTGCGCGCCGCCGTGCAGGCCTGGGGCCTGCCGACGCAGTGCGCCGACGCGCGCGTGCACTCGCCCGTGCTGACCGGCGTCATCACGCCGCAGGGCGTCGATGCCGACGCGCTGCGCCGCCTCATCCATCAGCGCTTCGACCTCTCGCTGGGCGCGGGCCTGGGCAAGCTGCGGGGCCGCATGTTCCGCATCGGCCACCTGGGCGACTGCAACGACCTGACGCTGATGGCCGCATTGACCGGCATCGAGATGGGTTTCAAGCTGGCGGGCGTGCCGGTGGCCGGCAGCGGGGTGCTGGCGGCCATGGCGTACTTTGCGCAAACACCGGCCGCCGACGCCGCCTGATCCCCCGGGAAGGGGCTGCGGTCTAGGTGTTTGCCATTATCGTCAACAAGATTGTCAACATTAATGTGGACGTTGATTTCGACAAAGCCTAAATTCCGCTCCACAGCCTCGGTGGTGCACTGGACCGGACCAGCCCGACCCGCGACTGCAAAGTTCGCCAGCGTGCCGGGTCGTTTCCTTGCAAGCTGGCATCCGTGCCACTGCAAGGAGACAAACCGATGCAAAACACCATGACGGACGGCGCCAAGGCG